>Ga0126335_1001665_pt1 | contig 12691 bp, 10 predicted proteins | sample OlaspJWI45metaG_FD_108409 | JGI IMG/M metagenome (GOLD analysis project Ga0126335, IMG submission 108409) | Marine gutless worms symbiont microbial communities from Oahu, Hawaii - Olavius sp. 1 OAHU.JWI-45 metaG | ecosystem: Host-associated > Annelida > Digestive system > Unclassified | place...
TCCGCTAACAAAGCTGAATGGTGGCTTGACCCAGCTTCACTCTGCTGATGAGACTGCTGTCAAGTAGCTGAGATTGTGTCGTGTGCAAATTGCATATAACATTAACAGCAACGGACATTGCGCATGCTTATGTGCTAATGTTTTGTTCTTTAGGAATTGAAGTGGCTGCTGCACTTGTTGGAAAGGCAAAGTCAGTGACAGTTGTGGGCCTAGAGGAAGCACCGTTTCAGCTGGCTCTTGGAAAGGAAGTTGGAAATGTTGTCGGAAAGGTCGGCTGTGGTACTGCTTCATGTGTTGATTTCAGTCGGTGGTGGTAGTGGTAATGTTGATGGTGATATGATGATCAGATGACTAATAATATTGTCAACCAGTTTATTGCAAGTTTGTAGCAAAGTAGTCAGATCAAGTCAGATAGTAAAAGTATGGCAGTGACAGTAGCTTCTAAAGTAGCCTTATTTAAAGGAGGTGACGTGTGAATACATGGTGCCTATATAAACTAAAACAACCATTAATAAAAACATTTCTCTACAAAGCTGTTGATCATTGTAGCAACTGTGTCATAATTGTCATCATATTGTTGTTGGTGGAACTGCACAGCTGCTTGCAGAGAAAGGTATCCAGTTTCATTTTCAAACGACGGCGAAGGAGTTTGTTGGTGAGAGCAGGAAGCTGAAGCAGATTATACTAAAAGATGGCACAGTTCTTCCTGCTGAGCTTTGTGTTATTGGCATCGGTTAGTTGCCATTTCAGACCTTTGCTAATAATCTGTTGGCTGTTCTTGTGATTTATAGGCTGGACAGTTCACGTGACTGATTTTAAAAAAATTTATGGGAGATTTAAACTTTGATCTTGCTCCATTTTTAGTAGAAATTTGCACTTAGCTGTTTCATGTCTTTTGCACAAACTGTGCATTGTTGTTGTTGCTTTTGTTATTATAACATTAGGGTGATATCGTAGAAGAATATAATACTGCTGTATAGAACTGTCTCAGTAATGCCTATAGCACATCATCATGAACTGACACAGCTTTAGAGCTACTGGGTGTAGACACATAGCGTTGTCATTACTATATCTTTGCCATTTTCATGGGTGAGATGCAAATGACCCTGGAGTTAGTACTAACTGCTAGTTGGCAGAGTTGCTGTTGAAGGTTGCTAAGAAGAAGAAATATGGAACAACTAGCAGTTCTGCCCGCCCAGTTGGGCCCCCTCCCCATCTCCCAACCTTCCACTCCTCCAACATCCCATCTCCCCCATCTGCCACAACCCTCCAAGACTTTTACCCCCAATTTTTTTGCACCTTAAACGATCCCTGGGGCACCTTAGAGCTACCCTGAAAATGTGGAGACAGTCGCCCTACCCGTTCCTGAGTTATGAGTGGACAGACACACACAAAAAGTGCCTTTTATACATAGATTGTCAGCTGCAAGTCATTCTTTTGTGCACAGGTGTTGGTGCAGCAACTGATTTCCTCAAGGGTTCAGGTCTGAATATGTCAGATCGTGGTTTTGTCAGAGTCAGTAAGGTAAGCGTGAGCAATTCTTATACATTGCTGAGTTTTGAATTTCATACCACAGTTACAGGGTGTCTCATTACGTCTAGTAATGCTAATTGCCAATTCATCCAGTTATCATTTTTTTGTATCCATTGCGTTTCTGTATCTTTATATTGTATGTTGCAGCTTGTCAATCTTATCGTTAAATGTTTCATTGATTCACTGTATAAATGGTTTCATTAATGTGAATGTGTAAGTTCTTTTTCCTGCTTTGTTTCTGTGTTGTCTGTACTGGTTTAATTTAGTTTTTGCTTTGTTAGATACTTTTGTTGTGATTATAATTACAACAGTTATTAATTAATAATTATAATCTGTATTGTCAGCAAATGGAAACAAACATAGACAGTGTTTATGCGATCGGAGACATAGCAGAGTTTCCTTTATTTACTGCTGATAATGCTTTAGTCAACATTCAACACTGGCAGATGGCTCACCAACACGGTAATTACAGTCTGCATTAATTGTCGTCATTTTGTTTCTTGATTTTAATTTGAGTAATTGAAGGACTACAGTTTAGCATCTCTCTCGACACATACTAGGTAATTTCAAATAAACGAACGAATCTTTTCTATGTTTCTGCAGCACAGGAGTCAGATCTGTGCATTGAACATTGCTCTGTTACTGAAAAATGATTTTTAACAAGAGGTCAAAGCAGTTTGGCAAAGGTTGCACTGAATGCGAGCAGTGTTTCTATTCTTTACAGTGGTCAAAACTTTCCCCCACTTCCCATTTCGATCTCCATAGGGAGAATGGGACTCTTCTCTAATATAAGGTGCCTTTTACTTCCAAGAGTCTCCACCCCAAACAAGACCTTGATCTGTTCAGTCGTTTTTGCCCAGTGCAGCCAGATTACTAACAGACAGACATGCTTCCAGATCGTGAATCGCAACTAGCCACATTATGCACATTGTGCATTCAGTATGGCCTACAAATTAAAGAACTGTAGAGCAAACAAACAAGCTGTCTAGTTTCCACTGTGTTAATGAAAGTGGAGTTGTATATGAATTTTTGCAGATATGCCTTTCTGTGCTAGTTCTGCATGAGTTTGTTTTGAATGAGTTTATAGAACAACGTAATCTCTTTACTGTTTGAGGTCGGATCTGTGCATTGAACATTGCTGACAAGAAGACTTCCATACAGAGTGTCCCGTTCTTCTGGACTGTTTTGTTTGGTAAAAGCCTTCGATATACAGGTAAAAATGACTTTCCTTGTCAATAGATCGGAACAAAGCTTAAATGAATATTTTAAAACTTGAAAGTTTGTGATATTGTAATATTCTTCCTAGCAGAGATTTAGCAAAGGAATGCATCATTTTAGAAACTTTTAACTTCTATGCTGAAAAAAACATAGAAAAGTTTTAGTTCTTTAGTTCTTGGTTTGAAGTAAGACTGGATAATAAAGTTACTGTACATTTTGTTCAGTTTGATTTTAGTGTTTTATTGTTAGTAAATTTAATGAGTTTGTTTTCACATCAGTTTTTAACTGTTGATATATTAACTGTAGGTTATGGTGTTGGATATGATGACGTCGTAATCCATGGCAGTCTTGATGACTTGAAGTTTGCTGCTTTCTACACAGTGTATGTGTAGCTTTTTATGTTAAGTTTGAGTTAATAATTGTTGAGTAACAAAATGTGGGTCTGCAGTATTGGGTAACACAACATTTGGCTTTCCTTGCTGTTTCAGTAGTTTTAGGCCACATTTAATGCATTCGATGCACCATGTTGCAATCGATGATCCCATAATGTGTTGTGTCTGTCTACCTGTCTGTCTGTCACATGCTGTGCTGTGTAGAAATGCACCGTGTTGCAATCGATGATCCCATAATATGTTGTGTCTGTCTACCTGTCTGTCTGTCACATGCTGTGCTGTGTAGAAATGTCTGAACAGGTTGCGGTCCTGTTTCGAGTGGAGACTCTTGAGGGGGTGACCCAAGGCACATTGTATTAGACAGTGGTCCCAGTACCCCATACAGCGAGGGTTGTTCTGTGTGGCCTTTGCCAAATTACAGTTTTTAACAACAGAATTCACAAGATGAATGGATGACCAGTAACAATGTGAAATATTAACTGAATGCTGTTATTTTGTTTGCAAGAGCTGATGACATCCGTGAATTAGTTAATTTCTGTCTGTTGTGTTACTAGGCAGGACAAGGTTGTAGCTGTTGCAAGTATGAACATGGACCCGGTGGTGGCACAGGCTGCACAGATGATGCTGCATAAACAACTCATCACAAAGACTGAAATCAAGTAAGACTTATACTCTGCTGAGTTATCTCGATGCGTATCACAAGTAAGATATACGTGTCCTGCATACGGCACAAAGTAAAGAGGCTAAACATCACAGCATCTATGCGTTTTTATGCTGAAGGCGAATGCTGTTTTGTTATATGTGTTTTGAAAGTTAGACAGAATATGCTATGGAGTTTCAGTAGGTATAGAAAAGGCCAAAGTGATTTGATAAAGGATACTCCAGTGACCCCTGCACAGTGAAGCCGAGTTGAGCCGTATGACAGACAGACACTGCACACATTAGTAACAGCAGTCTGCATGTCATGCATTCGATGCAGCCTAGAAACTAAGAAGATATCGTTGACTGTAGTGACTGGATGTCACTCCTTATAGTGTGAAGAAATGCGATCTAGTTTATGAGGTTAAAAGTGACTGCGGGTATGTTGTATGTGTGTTACATGGCTGCCATTCACCAAATTGGATTTTTGAAGGAAATGCATTTGGACCATTCTACACCTTGAGGGAGCCCATTAGTTACATAACAACCAAATTTTGTGAAAATATCTTGATCGGGGGCAGAGACATGCCCCCAAAACGAGATTCGAAACAGGCCCTCTGGCGGCAGAATTCTACTTTCAGTTCCTGTTTTTGACACCGGTTGTCCGTCAGGGACCTTCCTGTGTAATGTCAAAATTTGAGGAAAATTGAGCAAAGCATGGCTGAGTTATTGCGATTCAAATTTTTTTCTACATACCTTTAAACCTACATTGCCAGCGGCACAACGACACTGTGCCGTCATGCAGGCCATCTACATGTTGAAATTCAGCAGTCGAGCAGTTGTGTTGCTGGTTATGTTATGTTCATTGTGTCAACATTGTATGTTGTTTTTGGTCACTGTTTTGTAGACATGATCCGCTTGCTTGGACAAAACGAATTAAAGATCTTTGATGCAGCTGCACAACTGCCACGTTATTTTCCTGTATAAAATTTGTATGATGGCGACTTAGTTTGAGTCAGTAGTTGAAGTTGTTGCAGTGGTATTAAGTAAGAAAATGTAATATAAATATTAATCATAATATAAACATCTTAAGTGCATATCTGCCAAAGTAGTTAGTGTTCAGCCATGCAGACTGACAGCAGTGAATGACCTATCACCCAGACGAGTTTTGGTTCACACTATATTAGACATTATTAGGCAGCATCAAATGCATGACATGTTGACTATTGCAGTCAGTAATCCCAGCGTTTGTCAGTCTGTCATGCAGGCGGGCTTTGCAAAAACAGCTGATTGACATTATGTTTGTGATGGAGACTGCTGGGACCAAAGAAATATTATATTAGGTGTATTAGGTCTCCATCCCCACGGCAAAGGGGAGATGGTTCGATGGCGGCTTTTGCCACTTGTTTATGTTGTTGTTGATTGACGAAGTTAATATCATATTAAACTCTGTCAGCTTTGCTATGATTGGTTTTTATTTTGTTGTATCAAGCTTTTGAACTGCAGACTGTAATCTCGCTAGTGCTCTGTTCTTTGCAAACTGATTGTTACCTGTAACTGTTTAATTATTTATTGAAATAAATGTAAAAAAAATCTGACAGTTTATGACACTTTTAATGACGATGCCTGCAAACTCGCACAACTAAAACAGCAAATATAACAAAAGGTGACATTACTTGAGCAGCACATCGCCAAAATGTCACTATGCTGTGAAGTAATGTCATTATTTGTGATGTTTGCTGTTTTAGTTGTGTGAGTTTGCAGGTGTCATCGTTAAAAAGTTTTGTAAACTGTTCTAAGTTTTTTTATTTGATTTTTTCATTCTGTATATGCGTATACACAAAATTTCGACGAAATGCTTTAATACACGACACATAAATTAGTACTTCTGGTTTCGGAAAACAAACGGCCGCCATATTGGATTTTTTCTTCCGGTTTCGATTTTGACCATTTACTTGTCATCGGGATGCCATTCTGCGTCTGTGTACCAAATTTTATCCAATCGGCCCATAGTGGCACAGAAAAGAAATGGTGATATCATCGTTGTGGTGCTGTAGTTACTTAGTGTTCTAGCATGTGGTGCTTTGTCATAGCATAGTGTTGTTACTGTTGTAGTTGGTATCAGTATTTATTTAGTCTTGAGGTTAATGTAGTGCTGTAGCAGAAGATTTATATGTCACTGTGTTTGAATTTGTTTGTATCTTTCTTTAATAGCACCCCCACAAGCTTGAAAATTAATGATGATGATGATGATGATGTTGTTGTTGTTGTTGTTGTTGTTGTTGTATTCTCAGAGTTGTCTTGAGTGAACCATGTAGGACGGAGATGCGTCCAAAAAGGCTGTAGCTCGACACAAAAAATAACAACATATGTACATCAAAAATTTGCTAATTTAAAAATCGTATGTTGAAATTGATATTCACATGGTTCAGCATTTCGGAATAGTTCGTTGGACGGGGATGATAATGATGATATGTCGCTTAGTGCCAGAACAGGAAGGCAATGGCGGTTTATAGGAGTCAGTCAGTGGGCCCTAAATAAACGGCGTCTATAGGTATATAGCTCTTTTAACAAATGAAGAATTATCAGTTTGCGATGAAGTCCGTTCTTCTAGAATGGTAGCATTCTATTGTCTGGTGACAAAATACGAACCTGACGAAGTACCAACCGTGAAGAACTACTACGACGAATGGTATAAAAGATATTTTTTCTGCCTTTTCTGTGTTCATGTATGCATTTGATAGTCAAGCCTATTCGTCAAAAGATCAAAAACCCAAGTCTCAACTGCACAGATTACTGCTCACACAATTGGGCTGCGAATTCAGCCTTCCTTTGATAGTTAAGCTTAGTTACTCGTCGAACTAATAGAGAAATCGACCTTCAACTCTGCTCATTTTATACCCACTCGTCAACTGACCACGCTCCACTAAGCCCCAAGCTCCTTTCTTTTTAAAATTCATGAAAAAATGTTCATTCACTTGTTTTAGTTGATATAGTGTCGGTAGGCCTATTATGTCGGTTGGTGTTTTGTCGGCACCCCTTCTATTGTCTGGTCTTGAATGTGACTTGAAATCGCTAAATAATTGAGTTTTTGCTTGAATACGAATTCAGAGCCATTCAGCTCTTTGCAGCTCGAGAATAAACACTTGAAACAGGTATCCAGTAACAAAAGAAGTTTGCCTAAATAGGAAAATTAAAATTTACATACCAAGGATCAGTTTTATAATTTAAACGCCACTTAAACTGTCATTTATCTTCAAGTAGCTCTGGCAATCTTACGTAAGTTAATTTTGTTGCATGAAAATACGTAACTAGGCCCCCTTACGTGACATATATTTGATTGACCCCATATGACGAGCATAGTAAGCCCTACATGTATATAGGCCGTGGCATGTTACGGTACTTTTTCAGAGTCCGGGAGATGCATCGCTTAAGCTTCATAAGACCATGTATAATTAAACGTTGACGTTTTTTAATTTTCGAATTACTCTGGGTTTTTAAAGTCTGACTAGATGAAGTGTTTGTCTGAGTCATCCATGATCAATCAATCGTCGTTGCGGTGTAGTAGACTGAACTGTAGATAGTTGACAGAATGCTATTCAATCGATGCCGCTCTCACTCCTGTTGAAGCGTCTCTTCTCTTCTCGCCGCTGACGGCGCTGTTGTCTTTGTCGTCGTCTGTCGTTCGCTACATTTGATTAACTCCGCTCGGATCTCTGATGACGGACGCCGGCCGGCCGGGGCCGATGAAAACTTCATTTGTAGTGACGCTAAACGGCGACGACGTTGCAATGCCGTGGCGTGCACTGCCGACAGACTGACGTATTCATTCATCCATTTCCGTCGCTGCCGTCAACAGCACCTGCTGTCAGTCCGTCAGCGTCGCCGGACAATATCGTCCTGAGAGTGGACGACGCGGTAAATCGACGGACAGACGTCGGCGGCGGCGCGTGGACTACGCGTCTGGTCAAAGACTAAAGACAGACGCGTTGCTTTACAACGGTCGCAGCTGTGGCCTGTCTGCTGCTGCTGCTGCGTCCGAGATACCCGCAAAAAACCAGAGATGTGTTCTCTTTTAGGCCACATTGAATGCATCAGATGGGGCTTATTGTGACCGATTTTTTAGTGGCGTGATGTTTCTGTCTGCAAATCTGTCACGTGCATGCGCCCTGTGAGTGGGTAGAGGCTTAACGTCCCACTCGACACTTTATAGGTCATTTCGGGGAAGATTTTTATAGGTCAACCAACAGTGTCAAAGCACTGAAGGAAGCCAGTTGGCCGCTGAGATAGGCTTCAATCCCACGCAACTGCTCCACTGTGTTACAATATGTACTGTAGGCAACCGCCTCTACGCTAATCACAGTGTAAGGGTCCCAGTGTGACAAAAACCCAATCTGCTGGACCTATAAGCTGCCTAGAACATCGCGCAACGATAGTATTGCACTGTACTACAGTAACTAGAGCAGCTGTGTTAATGTTCCCTCTTTACTCCAGACCGTCATCACTAATAGGATAAGGCCATGTATGGAGGTTGAGGTGTAAAAACAGCTGAAGGGATCGCGGTCCGGTTGGGGATGAAGACTCTTGAGGGCCAAAGGAACATTGTATTTCGTGACGTCCCGACGGCGAGAGAGAGTGGGGGCAAATGTTGCCCACTGTACCGTATATAAGTACGAATGTACTGTCGGTATATACAACTGTTCGACTCATTCGTCAGGTGCACTGTTGTCTGCGAACATGTAAATGTAAGAAGATCTGGCGAATTACTGGTTCCGTTACATACGACAAGAAGTTAAGAAGACACGGCTCAGATTGTAGTGCTAGAGGCGAATACCAGAAATACAACAGAACTCTTAACCATATGCGCCGAGCTGCGCTGCACGATGCGTTGCGTGGCGAGTAAAAGTAGGCCTATTTGCTGGAACTAGCTGTGACTTGCCGGGACTCGCTAACACTCGCCACGCATCGCATCGCGCAGCGCAGCGCAGCGCATATGCCAACGACGCTTTACTCTCGCACGACGCACAATCGACTTGCGTTTGTCAATGATGTAAAAATGCAATCAACCACGATAGGTTAACGATTATTTACAGCAAAAGACCGATGAGAAGATATACAATATGTACATTACACTAGAAGGTCATGCATCCTGCTAGGCTTGGGAAAATGTAGTGTAGCAGTAAGTCGCTTACGCAGTTCACGTCGTTAGCTTGCTGCGCGTACGGTGCACCTATGCATAATGCATGATGATGATTTGTAGGCTATGGCTTTGTAGGCTTTTTATTGACCTCGATCAGTTAATACCAAAAGCATGAATGAAATTGGCGATGTTTTTGTCGTAAAATGCTTTAGCCGAGTTTTCATGCAGAAAACAGGGCCACGACAGTCTCTGTGTGAAATTGATTACACAGTCAGAGGTCTGGTCATTAATCGTACGCACTGTCTCTTAACTGAGAGCCGCGTGATGACACGGATACATCACTGTCAAAACAATCATTAATGAATAAGTCTTAAAGACAATTGTAACCGTAATGACAATCTTACGCGAAATGTCTGCACTGATGTCACCAAATTTACCAAATCTACCTTCGCAGATATGTGCGCCGTTTTGTAGGTAACGTTTTGATGCTCTACAAGATGGCGGCAGCGAGTTCATTAATAAATAACGTCATTGTCACCGTATGTAATTTGTACAAGTCGCCCTAGGAAGTGACGCTCATCTGGCTTAAGTAGGTCAAAGTGACTGGGTGACATATTTTTGTTTTGTGATCAGAGGTGGTCAGTATTCTCTGAGTGCAAGATTACAAGTCTCTATGGCTAGCAGTTACGATTTCCGACACCCTGGTTAACAGACAGACTCAAAGACTGACAAACACACACAGACGCGGTTTGGACAGACTGTATGATTAGCTCTGCTAGGCTGTAGCCAGCTGCGCTAATAATCGCGAGTCCACTGTTATATCAACAACGCGAAAAAGTCAGCAAACATGGTTATTTAACAACAGTAGTGACATTGTAACTCACTGACGGCGAGACAAGACTTTCTGAGATCATGCACGGTTTATGAGAACGTACAGGTATAACAATAATCAGCCAAGGTAGCAGATCCTTTGCTTGTTGAATTTATTATCTGTGTATGCCCTTTAATCTGTTTGGTACTGCATTGACTGGGCTTATACATTATTCTTCTGTAGTTTCCGGTCATTTGCAGCGATAGTTTACTATTATAAACGCCCTCAATCGCACTGAACTACTGTGCTGACAAGTCCGAACTCTGAAGCTGATTTCCACGGCATCATTATACCATGGAGCCGACCATTTTACAATTCAACAGCCAACCTGCTACAATAACGATGCATCATACACAGCCGTTTAAAAGTTAATGCTCAAGGTTTAACCGGGTTAGCAGAAAGTCTCCAATAAATGTGTTCGGAAATTGCTGGAGCGAATTTCTTACAGGTTACATTCTTTCACGGTGCTTAACGAACAGTGTCACAGCAGTATCGAAGCACCGAAACACACAGTTCGCATCTCCACAACGTAAACATAAAATTTAACATTATTTTGTACTGCCGTGATAGCCGAATTCATAGTCCATTTTCTGTGTCGATAGATTTCTGTGAAAAATAAACACTATAGCTGGCAGATGTTCATTATCGCCACGAACATCGATAAAATCCTAATACCACTGTGTCCGCATCGTCCTTGGACACAACAGGACGAAAATTCCCGCGGTGTTTATCTGTCAGTGTTTACCATCAACTTAACTGTATATAGGTAATTCGGTGCACAGACAGAGCTGATGGTTGTTTTATAACGGTGTATGTTGACGCTACACTTTGACGGCGACGTAGTACGAGACCAGACCAACAGCGACGAGCAGAGCCGCGAGGCAGACCGCGACGATGATGATAAGAGCTACTGGCGTCGACAGACTCAGCAGCGTGCCGTCACCACTGTCATCGATGTCCTCTTGGTCGCCATTGAGTGTCGAGCCAGTCCGGCGACGTGGCGACGACGACCGGACGCCCACAGACGACTTGGATGACGACGCCGGACGTCGACTGATGTAGCTGGTCTCTGCGCCAACGTCGTACAACGAACTATCGGGACATCGCCAGTCTTCGATCAGCTTCGATCCTATTTTGTTCGCTATATTCACACATACTGTAGCAATGTTAACCAGAAATTTGGCTAACACCAATATAGCGCTCGTCGGCAATCATGGCGCCATCTGATGACAAGCTAAAGAGTTAAAATAGTTTAAAACAGCACTGACAGAGGTAGCCTGTGTTCCGTGTGAAACCCCAAACCCACAATCACGAAATTAGGCATTAAGAAACTAGAGGCATCGCTTTATCATATATAAACAACATTTCTATGTTGTGACGTTACTGTTTAGGCGTAGATCACCCGTGTGCATGACGAAGGGATTGACAGAGTTGCCTTAGCTCTAAAATTGAATTGCGGGTTCTGCGCTGAGTGAATGAGCGACTGCTTTTAGCTAACCGATTGCAAAACATTTCTTCGTATTTTGAGAACCGGACAGAGAGTGTAATGTAATGTAATAATGTAATGTAATAATAAGTTTTACAACGGCCTATATAACTATGGCTACTTCCATGACCACTAGAGTGGATGTAACTGACCGAGTAAGGCTGAGAACGAATACTGTCGACAGCTCGAGACGGGTGCGCCGTTTGTCGGCGGCGGCGCCATGACGAAGGACAGCCGTCGCCCGACCACAACGGGCCGGCCGAGCGCGGTCGGCTCGGTGGAGACAAGTGGCCGCTGACTGGCGTCTGCGCACGGCACGCTCGTCCACGGCAAAGGGTTGAACCCCGGCGCGTAGAAACCGAGAACATCGCCGGGTTCGATGGCGATAAACTGGTCAATGGTAAGATTGATCTGATGGAAGCGCAGCTCCTTTGGCCGAAAGAGCGTCTGTCCGACGAGCAAATAGGACGTATCATCGACCTCACCATTTTTCTTATTTACACTACCTACAAACATACTCAACAACGTCACCTTCACGTATGGGTGCGGAGACAGAATGACTACCGACAATGGCTGTCCCACCGCAAAGAAAAAATCCGGTACCAGTCAACTCGTCCCTAAGTGAACTTGTTCTAAAGGGTCAACGTTAGGGTCACGGAGTGTTTGTGTTAATGTTAGGGTCAGGCCAAGGGTTGCCGATAGGGTTGAGGTTAGATTTGGAGATGTGGCTTAGGTTTAGGGTTATAGGGTCAGGGTTAGGTATAGGTTTAAACCGGGGACAAGTTGACTGGAAACCCACAAAATCGGTATCGGTATGTTGTGCGACGGGGAAATTACAGTTTACTGTATTGCGACGGGGCAGATGCTGTTTTATCAAATCTTATACTGTAGCTGTCTTATCTTTTCTTTGCAAGTCGTATCGATTTAGTACGTCGTATAGGCCTATAGGCGATGGTATGAAGAGGTTACAGAAATGAGACGAAAGGCATTTAACTAAGATACTTTGTTCTTTGTTACACTGTAGTTTATAAACAGGCGCTAAGCTAAAATGCATTTTCGACGCTGCTTCCGTTTACAGTTTTATGCGTAAGCCCACCTATAGGGGCGAAAGAGGCATATAAGTAGGGGTAAATTTGCCTAGCTTGCCGGTTTGATTGACAGGTCCTAACTCTAAGGTAGCGTCCTAACCCCACTCACCCTAAGCTAGGCCTCTAGCCCTAGCTCTAAGCTATTAGTCAGCATCCTAACCCTAGGCTAAGCAACTGGTCCTAACCTTAGTCAGCATTTTTCGTGGTATAACCCTATGTTTAGCCTCTCCACCAACACTGTCATCCCTTTCTCAGCTGCTCAACAGGAGTTGTATGATAGTGATGTTTTCCCAAACGAAGACTGTAGGAGGTTCTTAGATAAAA
>Ga0126335_1001666_pt1 | contig 12689 bp, 9 predicted proteins | sample OlaspJWI45metaG_FD_108409 | JGI IMG/M metagenome (GOLD analysis project Ga0126335, IMG submission 108409) | Marine gutless worms symbiont microbial communities from Oahu, Hawaii - Olavius sp. 1 OAHU.JWI-45 metaG | ecosystem: Host-associated > Annelida > Digestive system > Unclassified | place...
GCCTACGCAAACTGGGACTCACCGACGCCTATCGGAATGACGAGGAGACACAGACCATCTTCCGGTGCACTACACTGTAGTGGCGTATTATATTATATTTATAATATAATATACATATCATATAACGTTCCTTTCAACTTTATACTTATCCATTTCGCGTTCAATAGACGGTGGTCGTGCGTTTTCAACCCTGGAAATTTGGTCCCGTGTTTTCCAGTCCCGCGTTTTCAGCGTCCCCGGTGACCGAGATATTCTAAAGATGTATGCTCACACTAATAATGAAGCTGCTAACTTAAGGCATTCAAAACTTAGAGCTTGAATTAAAAAATACAAAAATATGTATCAAGGTCAAAATGTCAAAAGCTCCTCATTACTTCGAGCGTTATCGTAGCAAATATTCTGATCAAGCCCCAGCAGTTTCCGGCCAGTAGTTATTGAGCTGCTGTGACCTTGACCTTGGACCCATGACCTTGAAACTGATATTCTGAAGATGTGTATCCAAACTGAAAATGAAGTTGCTAGGTCAAACCACTCAAAATATATAGCCTGAATTGAAAAGGTACGAAAATAGCTCTCAAGATCACAGATCAATCTCAAATGTCACCAACTTTCAATCACTTCTATATTATTCCTACCAAGAACTACATCGGTTTCCGACCAGTAGTTTTTGAGATTTTCTGCAGACAGACACACAGACTCATAGACTCACAGACAGACGCTGCCAAAAACGATATCTGCTCGCAGCATGCGCGCAGGTAATTAAACCAACTATACTCACTATTGAGTACGCCTATAGGGACCTATTTGATCAAACTGAGTCACGGGGGCACAAATCTGCGCCCTGCCACACATAGGCTTACTGACACATGTAACCTAATAGGCCTAACTTTAGACATACTGCTCGAATTTTCATTTTCGGCAAAACAATTTACTTAATTCTTAACGATATATTTATTATGCAAAATAAACCAGCCACACCTGGTGAATGAAAGGCATTGTAATAAATAATGATCGACCACCGTCTTCGGTTATGTTGCCCGTAGCTTTAAAAAGTAAAAAATAGATAGGTTAACGACACGAATAAAAGCAATAGGCCTACCCGCTTTGCCGGCGTGGTCCTATGAAAACTGCTGCTGTGATGTTTAGTATTATATACAGTGGTCCATAAAAACGTGTCCCTCTACATTTGACTATAACTTCGGTAAATCTTAACCGATTTGTATAAGTTTTAATCGCGAATAAATTTTGTGTGAGCACCTTACTTCGTAAAATGAAATAACACTTTTGCAATTAAAACACCATCACTTGTTTTACATTTGTATTCAAAGCAAAATAAAACAGAACCACTGATGACCGTGTAACATTTACAGTGCTGTCATCATGACATTGTCATTTGGAGAGTATCAATCATAAGTAGTGTTCGAAATGCCCGCCTTCAGCGTCTACAAAAGCCGACAGACGACGCATCTGTTCATCGATGACGTGATTTACACAATTCTGAATAACAGAGCAGAAATCAACGTCTCACACGCATCAGTATATGCCAGTAGATCTAGACTATGTACAATATATATGGTTAACCATGCAAGAAGTGGACACATGTACCCCTATAGGCCTATATGCTCTCAAGAATGCCACCCCTGTTGCAGTTACAGAAGATGGCTTTCTTAAGAGGCTTTCTTGAGAACAGTGTACAACAACGCTGTAATGGCACATTGGTCCATAAAAACGTGCCCTTCTACATTTGACTATAAGTTTGGCTAGTCTTAACTGATTTGTGCAATCTTTGTATCTTTTTAATCTTGAAAAATTAAAATTGCGCATATAATATAAGAAAACTGCATGCATCATTTGATATATGTGCACCCCTCACCCCTACCTGACAAAATACAAACCTACACTTATTTTTAATTATCTAATACGGGATGCCAGTGTTCATTTTTTCAAACAGCCTAATTAGCATTTTATGCTAGGGCTGTTAACTATTCCATGTACTGAAGGTACCCATCCCAAGTTTAAGTTAACCTGGATAGAAGATGCATTAGTCAGAGCCCAAGCAACTCAGCTGCTGGAGCAAGCTGTATCTACCAGCAGTCTGGAATCTGGAAACAACAGTCATGACGCAGGCAATGTAACATCAGACGACGACGACTTTTCAACTTCAGTACATCAACAGCAGCTCCAACGCAACACAATCTGCAGTTCTTAAATGACAACAATAAAGAACTGACTATTCTATGCAGAAGCACCTACTCTTTGTCAATAAGCTTCTCATCCGTTACAATACATGTATTCTGTAGAAAGACTTTCTAGTGCAAGATCACTAGTGTTGACAAAACGACGAAACAGACTGAGTGATAAACTGTTTGAAACACTACTTTTGCTCAAATAATTGCGGGCGCAGCCCGACCCGGCCGGCTGCGGCCATAGTAAACTCGCCCGTGTGTGCGCGTACTGGGTTGCCGCTGACTAGTGTGCAATTTATAAGGACTTTTCGGAACCTGCAATGCTGTTTTATGCCCAAGAGTCAACCACCTGAATGGCACGGAATACAACCATAGTCTTCCACCGTATTCCAGCGCGTTGATTCATGTGTCCTCTCATCTCTACGTCGCTTCCAATGAGCTCCGGTCTCCGGGCGAGCGCCCGTCGTTTAGGTTTCCTAATGGGTAATAATAATAAATAAATAGTAATGGTTTATTTAGTATAGCAGCAAAAGCTGGATTGATACAATGAATTGTATACAGTAAACAACAAACTGTAGAACGAACCCAGGGTTAATATCCAATGTCTGTGACAGCAATTTGTATAAGCTTATAGTAGGCCTATATAATTCACAACAGCTGTACTAATCATAATGACTCAAGCAGTACCGTATATAAATAAATTGCGAAATCTTTCGGTTTTAGTCAGCAATGGTTTAAGTGTGTTGCGTGGCGCAGTCTGTCTATAATGACCGAGTCCCGTTTGTCCGGTAGCAGATAGTGTAAGCAGGACGATTTCCGTAGAACACTCCGCCGAAAAACCGCAACGTTACTGTCACCTTCGATAGACTATACGATAGTGTTAGATTTGTGTGAAATTGTGTCATATGTTGTGAACGAATATTACGACTTGGATTTGGAGTATTTAATTATGTTTTCTGCAGTATTTAAATACTATGCCAGTATTTGAGTATTTAAATGGTAATTAAACTTTTTGAGAGTGCAATGCAAAGCATTTAAATACTTTAAGCAAGTATTTGTTACAACAAGCGAAATGACTATTACTGAAAGTCATCACATCTTCGCAGAGTGGGCCAAAAATAGTGAGAACCCCTCTTTTTCTCTAACTTCGTTATAGCTTCGCCGATTTAAAAAAAAATTCACCGCTAGGAAGAGCATAAAATTTTGTATACGCTGCATACATTTCACCACACCTTAAGTATGTCACTGCACTACTTTGTGTACGTCACTGCACTACCTTATGAAGTTTGACATCCGAACAGCTTTTATTATGGATACGTTTATTCGCCACTAAGGCAGCCAACATAAAAATAGAAAAAGACAGACAGACAGAGAAACTAAGTACAGAGATTACAGAACAGAAAACAGAGATAAAAACAGCTACAAACGTGACATAGCAATACTGGCAAACTCACAGAAAACAATTTTACTCAAAGAACGAGTATAATCACCTGACGTTAGATTATACATACTAGCAGTGTTAACATAATACTGAGAGTAAGACACCAAGTTATTAACGTTATGATTACGAAAGTGACAACTTAATATCATATCATATATTTGACAAAAAAATGGAATTTTTTATGTTATAGGGCTCAAAAAATGTAGACACTATCATAATACTTGCTTAAAGTGTCCAGTGTTTGCCTGTGCATATACTTAAAGACGCCATGTCATCAAAATGCAGAGTAAATGATCGTCAACGTCAAGCCTACGACGCGCAGTAAGTGCGGTTTCAGTTCATTCAGTTACAGGTATATAACCACGACTATTGGATGATTTTGTAGTCGGGGCTGTTTGCTGGCCACAGATCTGGTCAAATAAATGAGAGTATACCCATAATTCCATGCTTGAGAAGTCGTACACTGTCCTTTGTTCGGTGTGCAAGGCAGCGCTGTCAACATTCAGACCGATTTAGATAAAAATGTTTGTTATTTCCAAGAATAGTTAACAGAACCAAAAATGACATAATAGCTAAGTTAATAAAAAGTATTTGAGCCAGATTAATTGTATTTTTTTGCATGTGAAATTATTGCATTTTATTTGCATTTTTTACACCTTTGCAGCCAATGTGAACTTTTAAGTATTTTCACAAGGTAGTGTAGCAAGTGTACTTAAGGTATACAATTCTGGTTGCAATTGTTTTTACTCTTTTTAGCAGTGAAAATTTTTTGAAAATCGGTTAAGATTTGACAACATTAGAGGCAAATAAGTGAGGGGTTCTCACTTTTCATGGTCCACTCTGTAGTTATTCAGAACATGTCACTGTAAAATATCTGAGAAATTCGTGTAAGCTAAACGCAAGTGTCAGCGAGTCGAGTAAATCGTCGTCTGTAGTAATTGTCATTTCTGATACTTGTAAGACTATGTGAAAAATGAACAATCTTGAAAAACCATAAATTTTAGACAAATAACGTTTAAAAATCACGGATTAAGGTTATGATTCGCTCATGATAACAGTAAGTGCAGCGTCGTAGTTGCTATAATCATGCGTTGTCGTCGTCTGTAGCTGGCGACGTCGCCAGCAGCGCATTGGCATCTCCGACAGTTTCAGCAGCTGCGTCGCACTTCGACTCTATGACAACGCTCTCAAGTGTTTGCGTCGCAATCTTCGGCTCTGCATGCTCAGCCGAGAGCTCTGCCGAGTGCTCCAGGAACTCATGCTGGGTCGCGGCCGGCGAGCTCGCGTCAGTGGAGGCAGAGGACGCCTCCGCCTGATGACAAGGTCGCAGCCAGGGATGGCGCAGACACTGCTCGGCGGTCGCTCGTCGGCGTGGGTCGTAGTCCAGCATCGGAAGCAAGAAGTCAGCGAACTCCTGGGCAGCGTCGTCCGACCATTTGTAGCGCTCCTTCAGCAGGTCCACAAGCGTTCGCGACTGCACCTTCAAGTCCTTGCGAAGATGGCCTTAACGGACACAATTTATTTATTTATTTATTTTGTATTTTGGAGTAATTTTTATTTCTTTGTCATAAAACTTCAGTAACAAAGGCTTTGCAAGTCTTATATAGGCTCACGTTATTTGACTGCTGTATTTTTCTAGTTGGCTACACAACTAGCTACACACAGTTCACAACTGTCACGAACAGTTTAATGCTATTTTATTACATTGCCACAGCTGGGTCATGGAAAACTAAAAAACCTCTGGCATTCAATACCTTTAGAGTTAAAGAATTCACGTGATCTCTTGCCAACGACAGCGATGTGCTTCGGTACTGGACCCAGCAGCTCAATAAACCGAGCTAAATGATCCTCATCTCTAGTTAAGTCCTTTCCTGTTCTCGGGTTGAACAAGAAATCGCCGGTCGCCAACTCGAACGCCTACAGCAGTGTGTAAGACAAAAGCTATAGAAATCACCGCTGTGTTGACAGACTCTGATTAAACTCTGAATAATGTCACTTATGTGACACTGACAACGCTTAATGTGCGCTCGAAAACTGACAGTTATCTATGCAGTTTAGTCAACGTACGAGTATAAAATCAGAGGTCAAAATTAACTGGGAAAAACAAAAACAACGGTTTTTTTCAGCACGTAATTGTGCATGTAAATGATAAAACTTTAGGCACAAGACAGTGTTGTGATATACGCGTGTTTAGGACCAAACCGCCAGAGACGCAACTGTATTAAATCATTTTCGTATCTTTTTCGGCAGTAAAAATGCAGATCATACCATACAGGCAGCGCTCCATATGTCTGACGGCGTGCCATAGTTAGCTTCCATCAGCGCTTCCAGACACCGATACTGGCGCGTCTGAATGTCGTCCGTGAAGTGAAGATACTGCAACGACAAACATTATAATTCACATCAGCATCTTCTGGGAAACAACCATACAGGAAGTCTTCTTTAACCAATAAAGAAAGCAGTCTGGTCGCGTCAAGTTATGGAGACCGCAGTTCAATCTGGCAATCTGAGCTTTAGGCTTATAAGTAACGTTACATTATCTCTGAGATGAGTGTCAAGCACAACACTGATGTAATTATTGTCATTTTTGAGTGTTGAAGGTAACATCTTACTTAACAACATCTCTGAATAGTATAAATGGTAGCAACGTATCTCCGTGCCAGCTAATCTCCTAGTTTTATTACGCATTTGTTCAATTTCTTGTTCATTTCAGTAACTATCACAAAACAGCTCAAAGAACTGAACTAACCGTCCAGCAAGCGTTTCCAAGGTCAGCCAGTTTGACGCCAATGTCGCAAGGCTCTTGTACTGGATTTGCAGCAGCTCGCTTCACTTTCTCACTCTCTGTACATTACATATCTCACATTGTTTCCAGCTTTTGGTGCAATAAACGATCGTAGGCAACAACTGCAACATTGGATCTTATACCTTAAGCAATACTTAACCTTGGGAGTTTAGCTTCCAGTGAAACACAAATGAATCACTCAAAACGACTGAAAGGACATTTGACCAATGTTGCTCAAGAGCTCCCTATAGAGAGTGTTATGCATACAGTGTGAGTGAAATTCCCCCCTAAAGTTTTCTGATTTTTTCCCAAACGGCTGCAAATTTTTAATCAAAACTTTATACTCTTATTACACGTTCATATTTAGGTTAAACTACACAATTTTGTTTAATTCATGTACAAAGTTCACATCGTACGCTCAAAATATCCACCACTGGCCGAAACGCATTCGTTCAGACGTTTGCAAAAGTCGTTGATAGCTTTGTTGATCGTTGTCTGCGGCAAGTCATCCCAGATCTGCTGCAGTGCACTTTTTCACTCTGGAATGGTCTCTGGCATTGAGTGAAGTTTGTGAAATGCTTGAAGCATTGCACCCCACAGATGGCGTGAGTGAGTGAGTAGAGGCTTAACGTCCCACTCGACACTTTATAGGTCACTTCGGGGACGATTTTTACAGGTCAGATGGCCCAACCAACACCGTCAAAGCACTGAAGGAAGCCAGTTGGCCACTGAGATAGGCTTTAATCCCACCAGAACCACTCCAGTGTGACAATATAAACTGTAGGCAACCGCTTCTAAGCTGACAGCGTAAGGGTCCCAGTGTAACAAAAACCCAATCTGCTGGACCTATAAGCTGCCTAGAACATCGTGCAACAAGAGTATTGCACTGTACTATAGTAATTAGAGCAGGTGTGTTAATGTTCCCTCTTTTACTTTACACCATCATCAGTAATCATGGTCTGGAGTAAAAGAGGAAATATTAACACACATGGTAGTCAAGTGGATTAAGGTTTGGTGAATTTGGTGGCCATTGGTCCTTTGCGATAAAGTCGGTACAGTTTACCCTAAACCAGTCCTGCATCTGTAAAAAAATTCACTGGTTGGTCGCGCTTAATACGACATAACTTCGTCAAAGTTAGAGATAATTAAATAAAATTTTGCAATTTGGTGTATATATAAACGCATAATAAGCGAGTAAAATTTTGATTTAAAATTATCAGCCGTTTGGAAAAATTTCAAAAACCTCACGGGGAGCAAATTTTTTTGACTTACACTGTACATCGTTTATTTTTCCCTATCCCGTACACTGTTTTTCCATATTTCATAACAATGCTCGTTTAGCTATTCAGTGTGTACATAACGTAATAAATTCCTCTCTTCTCTTATCTTTTATAAAAGCTCAGCTAGCGTCGAGATAGCGCGCGTCGTCTTGGTCACTCAAGATCTCGTGACAAAAGACGGACAAACGGCACTGCGCTGGTATTACACGTTATATGCGGGCTAAAAGTGAAATCGTGATAGAGTGTGATCCTAAGACATTGCTGAAAAGTACTCATTGTGACTTAGATGCATAAATTTAATGGTATGGTCAATTTCGATCACGTGGCAAAGATGGCGGCCACACTGTTAAATCGGCTACAGTTGAAAACCCTACCCTAGAGGCAAACATAGCAACGCTATATGCAGCAGAACCGGAGTTATTGACGATAGAAGTTTTAAACGCCGTTTAAGGTCATTCAAGGTCACCGATTCTGGTACCAATGAAAAGCCCACTTTCTATTAGTGAATAATACTAACTTACATCGTATCTCACACCGTTTCCGAGATATCGCGGTGTATTGTTCTTATTTTTACTTTTGACCAATGCACTCGTTTGGGGCCAACCCCGCGAATATCGCTATGTGCTATATATTGTCAGAAACTAAAGTCTTTGGGGTACATTATTCTTGCAGACAGTATTGGTCTAGCTTCAGTCAGTTTTACGTGGTAGGCTCCGAAACCTGCTGTTTTCTGTAAAAAAAAAAGGCCAAAGATCGGCCATAGGGGCCCATAACGCCGTTCAATGTCATTTAAAGTCGCCGATTTTAGTACCAATGGAAAGCCCATATACGACTTTTTATTAGTAAATCATAAAATATCGTATCTTGCACCCTTTCCGAGATATTGCAGATTATTGATCACAATTTCGCTGTCGACAGGCTGGGTGCACCTATTTAACACATTTGTTTAGGGTGAACCCCTAAATCTACGATCACGAAATTTGGTGGGAAGAATCCTTGAACATCGTCGTATCGTGCGGTGTAAGCCATATTTCGATATCGGGAACCGTTTAGACGTGGATCACGAGTGTGACAGACAGATGAACAAACGGACAGACGAACAGACAGACGGAATTGCGATAGCAATAGCGTGCGTCCGACTTGCAATGAAGAGTCGAATACAAGTGTTTACCGGCGGGAAGTTGGACAGTAGACACGGAGACGACGTTAGCAGGGAATTCGCAGAACGAAGAGTTCTTCTTGTCTGTGTCAGTAGATTCATCCATAGACTCATACATTGTCTGCGCGTCGTCGTCTGTAACGAGTTGCTGCTGCTGCTGATCAGTATCAGTATCAGTCTGTTCATCATGGATGGATGCGGCGGTGATGCTGGCTGCATCAGTCGTAGCAGTAGCGTCAGATGTCACGCAAGACGGCACTGTGTCCACCTCCACTGCTGCTCATATACATGTAATCATTATCATTATCATTCATAACAAAAAAAATTAAAAATTGACTAAAATGCACCTTCTTGTCCTTAATTGCGACTAAAAGGATGTGTACCGCTATCGTATAGCGAACCGCTTGCAGCCAACTTTTATGCAGACTTATAATCAATTTCTGAGTAGGTATCTTTGCTTACAACAGAAAAAGACATAAGACAAACTCACGTTTGAATACAAGAATACATTTGCATTTGTGAAAATTGCAATAACGAATTAGATCAAAACTTTATACTGGCAGGAAGTGTGGCAGTAGACTCCTCCAGTGGCTCGATACCAGACACTCTCTGTAGCTCGTCGTCAGTAATGTCTGTTTGCTGCTGCTGCTGATGCTGCTGATGATGATGACGATGATGGTCATCAATGTTTTCGTCATCAACAGATGCGGTTGTGACGCTCGATGCAGCTGTCGCAGCAGCAGCATCTGAGCACGACGCCACTTCCGCCGTCACTACAGTTTACATAGTTTACATGCATTGTTGTCATAAAATGAAAATAACAAATATATTCCATATTAATATAGCGGAGATGCGGGGCGCTTGGCGTATGGCAACACTCGTCAGTTGTCGTTATAGTTACGCTAAACGTCTTTCAACTACTAAATCCGAGATAAAAGATTGTGACTAAACGTTGTTGTTGTCGGTCCCGGGGTTTCAAAAATTTCAAAGCTAATTTCAGTGAACTTCATTCCTGTGGAAATGACAAATACTCTTGATGACCAACAGAAACTATCATGCAACAAAACCGAATTATAGCGACATATACAGTAAGCTACTTACTGTTACTAGTGTTGGCGTCGTTGTCTGACTGACTACTGCTAAGGGTCGTGTGTACATCGACAGTCACCTTCAACAGATTGTACAGTACATCCCGACAGATAGCGATATGACAGCAACGCTTGTTCGGCACTTGTGTTGTGTATAAATAGCTCGTGACACCTCTCAGAAAAAAAGTAATTTCATTCGCATCCACTGGCTTGCATTTATCAAATACGTCTTTTCACGAGTGTTCTGTTTATTGTTTATTGTCACTTTTTATCGCATGTTTCCGGTTTCTGTCTATGTCTGTATGTGCATTTAGTAAGCTTTGCATGATAACTTGGTAACCTTTGTGATACGTATGCAACCTTCTGAGTTTTTGTTTTTCAAACTCGTTGGCAATATCAGAGGCTATGACGATAAAAGTGGGCCATTAACTATTAACGATAAAATGTTTAAAATAAATAAATAATTAGCAATAAACGTTAACTGATAATTGCACGTATAACTAAAACATCGTTAAAAATGCTTACGTCATGGCTGTGCTTCGTGGCAGCACTCTGGCTGTCTTCTGCTATCGACGACGACTGACCTTTGCCAATCTCCGCTTTCTTTGCTTCCGCTTTCTTCATTTTCTTCTTTTGTCTCTTCTTCATGTTGCTCGTTATTTTTTTCACTGGACTGTTCGCTGACAGCGGCGAACTAGCGCTGCTTGCGTCTGTGAAAAGCGAGGAATGCAGAAGACAACAGGTAAACCGGTTTATAACTTTTTGTAAAAATGGTTGCTCATAAGCAAAAACAAGCAAGTAAACAAACAACAGCTAAAAACAAGAAAGAAACAAAATTAACGTGTCACAAAACAAACAACAACAATTCTGGTTTGCCTTGTGAAGTAGAGTCACATTTCCTGTGTGTGATATCTAGAGTTTAAACAAGAACATTACGGTTTCGATGTGCCGTTCTCTTTAAAATTCAAAGATTGCTTTCGCTCGCTCTGACCTCTTGACATTGACATTTGGCCGTTTGACTTCAAACACACTTGAAACTTTGAAGTTTGTGTCATTGCGCTACTGCAATGATGCAATCGTTACTGTGACAATATGACCTCGACAAAACGGACAGACAGACTGACGAACGGAATGCAAACTGTGCAATATGTAATGCGGTCTCCTAATGGGCCCTATTAAGTTGTCTAGCATTTGCATTCTTTCCGTTCGTATACCAGTGACAACACAACAACTTCTGGTGTCTTGCTAAGGTTATGCGTTGAATAAAAGCGTGAACAGAATATAATTTTTAAAAAGACAATCGGTAAACTAAACATGTAAAATGTAATTAGCATTCATCTAACTTACCTGGTGTGTTGTAGCAAGACGCCACCATACCTGAAACATAACCACCGCATAGTCATCGGCATCCGCGTGAAAACGATATATTTATTATCAGTCTAGCAGCCAAACAGCTAAATAGCAAACATACACTTACACTGTGTTTATTACTGTGACAGCTATTCTGATAGAAAAAAGTTTGCCTATCGCTATGAAATGAAGAAAACATTAATGATAATTCATAAAATGAAAAAAACTGATAAAAACATAAATATTACTGTATTTTTTTGTCTCGTACTGTTCTATGTATACTATGCTAAGTATAATAATTCCTGTGTTTGGGAACTGAAGATGACGGCTTCAATTTTAGTTTTAACTAAAATCAACTTCTGTAAATGTGAAGTCGTCACTGGCTGCTCTGTTGTCACGTACTAGCAACAGCCGGCGACTGTGAGCCATGTTTTTGTAGCATTTCGATTGCTTCGGTGGCCATTCGTTTCGGGTAGTCGCTGTCAACCGTCATCAGCACGTTTTCTGGTTTCAGATCTGTGTGGATGATCTTGCACTTGAGGTGAAGGTAGCTCAAACCTTCCAGTACCTACTCCAGACGCATTCTAATCAGTCAGTTTCTTGCATATCGTGACTATGCCTTTAGTGAAAATCGGATCATCGTGTTGAGATAGTATTTCGTTTCTCAGTGGCACATTAGCATATAAATAATAGGTTATTTACTTCCATATAGGTGATTGTGACTAAAGCTAAATATAAAAATTGAGTGTAAAATCAAGGCCATTTAGCCGCGACAAATGTAAACAAAAAATACTGGAGTAATGTGAGTTAATTCTTTAAGTATCCTACCGTTTGATAAATTAGCATTATCATTAGACAGAAGTAGACACTACAGATAACACGCAACGTATAAAATTATTTTTAGTGTTATTTATTGATCACAGCGGTAGTTGCGTACCATAAACAACGATTAGGCCTTTCAAAAACTAATGATATAGGCTATTGCTTTAAAGGCAACGGACACACCTGTCGCATGATAAGACGCACATTGTCTATGTGTATTCCACGGTACTTCGATTGCACGATCAGACTCAGCAAGTTATGTCCCAGTACTTCGAAAACCATGCATACATCTAGCAGAGAACCTTTCAGGAAAACATTCTTTCAAAAGCTAGCCTACTTCAAGCACGAGTAACGTGTGACATGTCGCCATTCAGTCCAGCTCGTTGTGACGAAACAAAACGTAAGAATCAAAATAATAGAACTTACCGTAATCAACTATTATTATCACTGTCGGTATCATCATTTTTTTTCTTTTCTAGTTTTATCACAGTTAAACAATTGAGTCTGTTTATTAAATTCTAGAACAAGCCAGTAGGCGACTAGGCTGGCGCCCTGCTCAGTTTTATACGGCGGTCAAA
>Ga0126335_1001667_pt1 | contig 12686 bp, 7 predicted proteins | sample OlaspJWI45metaG_FD_108409 | JGI IMG/M metagenome (GOLD analysis project Ga0126335, IMG submission 108409) | Marine gutless worms symbiont microbial communities from Oahu, Hawaii - Olavius sp. 1 OAHU.JWI-45 metaG | ecosystem: Host-associated > Annelida > Digestive system > Unclassified | place...
GCGCTCTAAATTCGACAGTAGTAATAACAGATGCACGGAGGTCGAACACTGCGTTGACCCCAAAATAATTACTGAGAAATTTATAAACTATTTCAAGAGTTGTTTCACCTGCAATAATGCGGATCGTATGGAAGTTGTCATAACCGTGTATTATGACAACTGATTTGTATTTGCTTTGTTGCAGTAGGCCTATTAGTTCATTGTTATAAATCTTCTGTGTACAATGCATCATTCGTGCTGCAAAAGGAAATAAACCGTTATTATTATTGTAGTAAAGACTACTCGTAGTCAAGTATCGAAAAATAAAATGGAACTGGATCGGACACACACTGAGACGAAACGATGACAACATTGCCAAACAAGTGCTACAGTGGATGCCACAAGGCCACAGACGAAGAGGATGACCGAGAAACACTTGGAAGAGGTATGGAGAAGGAAATGTGAACAGCGAGCTTCAGGTTCTAAGATGGAGACAGCAGCACAAGACAGAGCAGGGCGGAGACGAGTGGTCTGTGGCCAATGATCCACCGGGAGAGACAAGACATAAGGTAAGGTAAGGTAAGTATCAGTACAAAACTGCTAGATCAATTATCTGTTTGCAAACATTCTACAAAACACCCTACATCCAGTTTTATTAAACTCTTAATACAATATACAGGCCTACTGCATCAATATCTAATAACCACCTACATGTACAATTAGCAGCTAAAAGCTTCAGTACAACATTCATACAAAACACGTACACACCAAATTCACTAAAAATACAAATAAAAAATAAATCACAAGAACATAAATATTAATTAACAAAATATAATTACATTAATAAATACAACATTAACCTAAAATAGCCAATAAATTTCCTCAACGTAAAATATGGCACAGCAATGACGACCGAGTATACAGTTCAATAATGTAAACTTTTAATATGAACTCGTGGCTGGTTTCAGTTTAACTGGTCTGAGATAATACAAAGTCTTCAAAGATTACTGCAGTGACCCACAGGTTCCCAATCTAATCGGAAAACAGAATTCATGAACTTTCAAGAACATGTTTACATATAGGTCTACAATGTTAAGAAGCAAGGACCATTATTCAAAGTTACACTTTTATACACACATCTGCATAAATTTAGTTTAAACACTAAACACATATACACAAAATTTTTCTTTCTCTAAGAATTAACTTAAGCAATAACATAAGAACCACAAAACAGTATATATTGACAAACAAGCATTTGCGAACACTGGCAATATATGAAGCACACATCATAAAAAGACACATGTAATACACATGAATACTCAGCAAGTGGAAAATACTTGTTTATTTTCAATGACTATTGAGGCATGGAAATTTTATTACAAAACTTTTAAGGACCTGTGAGAAACCTGGATACCAATAGGCACAGAGGTTGATTCATCTGATTACATACAAAGTATGTTATTGAACTACAATGCTGTCAGTGCTTGTTTCCATCCCTAAAACAACAACAAAAACACAAGCTTTTCTATCACTGTAATAAGTCAGTGAAATACTTTCACATCGAGCTGCAAAACGTTAAAAAAGCTTTTTTCTCAATCTTCAACATAGTTTTGTAGTTTAAAAAGTATCTATTGACAACAATGCTTTACACTGTTTTAAAGACAAATAATAGGCCTAGTAGATTAACATTACATCTTATGTGCAACAAGTACTTATAGAATCAGTACTAGACTTACCAGAGAGAAGCAAGCGACTGCTTCAAATTCTGCTCCAGTTCACGCTGCTGCAGTCTGCGAGCTTCAACGACACTCAGACCTTTCATCTTTGCCGACATGTTATGACCAGACTACACCAAACAGACAACAGGGGTTATGGACCATCACAAAGCAACGCTCAAGCACACTACTTACCTGTACCTTTACCTTTGGGGTGGGTAGCGTGAACGCTGCCCAGCACTGAGGCCAAATATGTACGGCCCAATGCACATCCCCAAAATAACTAAAGGTTATAGAAACCTCTTAGAGGTTCTTGCAAACTGTAGAAGGGTTACTGGTTTCACCTTACTTAGCTCCTCGGGCACCATGCACCCATGATGGAATATCTAGCCAACATGTTGGCATGACATTTCCCTAGCAAGTGGTAGGAGGTTTCCTCCTCTTCCCCACAAGATGGACACCATGCATCTGTTTGGATCTTCATAACCGTCAAATGTCTGTTGAGTGCTATGTGTCCTGTAAGTAAACCAACAAACAGTTTTAGCTGTTTCCTTTTTAAGGCCAAGGAAAAGCATGAAAGTCGCTTGTGTGGGCCATGTAAAAACATCTTAGCTTGTCTACATCCAGCAGCAGCCTGCCAGAGTTCACGATGTTTGTTGTCTGCCCACGATGCCTCTGTGTGGACAGTTGTCGTGGCTATCATTGTAGGCTCAGGCCAATGAATTCCAGACAAGCACACTACTACAGCTTTCGATTTTGCAGTAGGGTTTTAAGCCTTTATTCACTCACTCAGTCACTTGGTTTTGCATTAAGTTAAATCGCTCGCATATTCATATTCAGTAAATGCTGCAATGGTACTTATTTACTGTTAACCTACAGTCAAAAGCAAAGACAAAGCAAGTATCATCTGACTAAGTGGATGACTACAGTTAAAGTCCTTCTCTATACAAATAAGTTATTTCATAAACACATCTCAGATAATCTTTCCTCTTACCCACCAGAAAATTACCATTGCTCAGACGTGTCTAATGGAGAGAAAAGTTGAATCGACACACTAAGCACAATTTCAGACATCTCTCATTCTTATGTTTAAACAATAAAGGTAATCCAACTTTCAATACCTCTGAGTGTATACCGCTTTGTGTATACCGCTTTGTGTGTATGTGTGTGTGTCTGTTTGTCCGCTCCTAACTTGGGAACAGGTAGAGTAGAATAGAGTAGCTGCAGTGCATCCAGGGGTGGGCGGTTAGGGTAAAGTGGGAGGCGTGGGGCCGACTGGTAGGCAGAATGGCTGGTCAGTGACAAGAAGGCCATGAAACATAAAAATTATCCTGTAATTACAGTTTCAATAATTTTTTTAACAGTGTATGTATGAATATGTTTACACTTGAGCAAAATCATAGTACAATTCAAACACAACTAATGCAAAGTACAGAGACAAACAGCTAGATACAGGCATAACAAAACAGTGCTGTTGCATTGCACAGTAACTACACAATTAGTTAAATGCTAACAACCTGTAGGAACTGTGATGACTGAGGTTCTGATGCAAGTATCCTACTTTTGAGATCTCCAATGTTTCGAGAATATTGCTGTATTTTTGACTCAGCCTACAGCAAATTCCATTAGCAACGTCATCATCTTGAATACAATCATAATGTAATCACTGCATAACATCAAAAACAGTAACATAAAATAATCACTCAATTCTACATTCTGTTTACATTTATGACGTATCCATCACATTTTACTGGTTCAATTTCAGCAATTAATTTTTACAAATTACTTGCTTCCAATTTTCAGCAAATGCTGAAATATAGACAGGTTTCGGTTTCAAAATATTCATATAAGCAAACATAATCTGTCTCGAAATACAAGCACAAAACTACTTCATGGCAAGTTTAAACTAATTACACATATGTGCAAATGCCACGAAACAAGCTGCAATGTTAACCGCCGAGACTGCAAAACATTACACACAACACAAACCTCAATGGTTTTGTCACGACTGTCACGCAAGAGTCGTGTCAGTTCTTCATTGCGTCGACGTTCGCGCGTCAACTCGTTGTGCAGATCATTCATCTTCAGCTCCATCTTCCGAGCAATACTACTACATTCTTCCTTCCATCTCAACACCAACCAAACCAAAGATGATGTAGGCAAAAACCAGAAAAAGGTCATTAGATACTTGTGGTATGCAACAGATATAACAAAGACGAGCAGTTCAAAATCAAAAGTGTGTCATGCTAATCCCTCATGCATGTTTCCTTATCTTAACCCACTAAACCACTAAGTGTGACGCACTGCCTTCGTAGCTGCAGGCTATAACTGTCCTCTGGCAAGTAGCAAATTATACCGCTTGGTGACAGAGGCACCTGTGCGTTGTGTGTGAACAACTTGATTAGAGTCACTGCAAAGTATGAAATGGCCAGCAGCAGAATCTGTAACCATGTAATGTCTTGAAGCAAAGCAAATGGAAAAACGGAAGTAGGGAAGTAAGTGAATAAGTAAGTAAGCAAAGTAGACAATTTATACAGCACTGTAAGCAATGCAAGCAGCCTCAAGAGTGCTTCACATCCAAAATATCATGCTGTGCAAGTAACATTTTGAATAGGTGTGACTTCAAATATAAAGTTAATAAGAGATGGCAGTTTGTGTAGAAAGACAGGAAGGAGTGAGTTGTAAGCAAGAATGCATACTTGGCAGACATTTGCTGCTGTGCTGTCAGCATCTCACGTAACTCAAGTGCTGCTTGCCGATGACTGTCCTCAGTAGCCTGCAGTCGCACTTCATACTGCTTCTCTTTCACATGTAAGTCTTGTCTTAGGCTCGACACCTGACACAATCGAACACACATACAGACATTACGGCTGCAAGTTTCCGTTATTATCGTAATCAATCAATCGATGCTAATAATCACTTTTTATCGATTAATCACGACAATTAATAAGTAAGTAAACTTAGCGCTGGTGAGCAGTCGGTGCATAGTCACTGTACACATAAATCTTGCCTAACGTATATATTGTTTTATGTAGTTATTTATTATTAAAACTGTACACAAAAGTACAAGATAAACAATGATAGAAACACAGGAAACTTACCAACACAAAATCAGGCCTACTATATGGCCATAATTTATGAATGGACAAGAGAGAATCTGATAAAACTGGAATCGTAGCAATTCACAGACAAGCTTTCGTGGGCATCTTTATACGAAACTAAGTTAACATGCACATGTTCAGCGCTAGATTTTCAGTTAAAACGTTTAATTTCCAGTACTTATGGTTATATTAATAATACTGTAAAAATTCTAATTAATCGTGTGATTATTTTAATAATGAATTATTTCATTAATCAATTTTTATCGACTAATTGTTGCAGCCCTAACAGACATACATTAAACCAAACCACAGCAGTCTTAGCATTAGTGAAAACAACTAGTAATGTAAGCCTTTCACGCCATCATCTTGTAGCAACAACTTTACAGACAAATTCACAGATAGTAGACAAAAGTTCACCAGAGCAAACCTGCTTTGCTGTATCACGCTGGATAAAATTCTTTTCGTCAAATGCCTTCTGCAGCTGCTGTTTGAGCTGATCGACCTGTTCTGTTAGACGAATGCGATCATCGTTGGTCAGCGCCAACTCCTCAATGGCTGACGCATAGCGATCTCGTAGTGAATCAACTTCACTTTCTAACCGAGACATTTCTTGGCGATTCCTGTACAACATTTTGACTATTCAGGGCAAGCTGAATCAGGTTTTTTTTACCTTAGTGGCCCCAGTGAGTCAACTGCATGATTACAATACAGCCGAACATCTAAAATGTATTGTAATTAACACATCAACAAGCCACTTATGGGCAATGATACTCAACTTACTTGCAGCACCATGTGGCAAATTTATGATGACTTATGAAAGAAAGTAAGCCAGGATGACCTAATTTTTAGTTTGTGATCAGAGGTCATCAGCAAGTTCCTGTGTACAAGATTACATGTCTCTATGTTCAGCAGTTAACAGACACACAGATGCCATTTGAACAGCCTATATGATTAGCTCAGTTAGCCTGCATCAAGTTGAGCTAAAAATGGAGCAGTCAGCTTTCAACTTCGACATCCATGCTTCTCTTTAAGAAATCATAAGAAATTCTATTGACACTGGGCTGCAGATAGGGTGGTCAAACAAAACGTGATTAAACAACTTCAGCTGTAACATAGTATCAGAACATCCAGCCCTTACATAGCTTCAGTTCGGCGAAGCTGATTAGTTAGCGAATCACATTTCGTTAAAGCTTCATCCCGTGATCTCTCAGCTGTGCAGGCACGTTGGGACAGCTCACTGACATCGCGACTTTCACGTCCCGTCTCCAGAATCCCCTCTCGGTAAACCTTCTCTAGCTCTGCTTCAATGGAACGTTTCTCTCTTAGAGCACGATCCAGCTGAGCCTGCTTCTCTCCATTATCCTTCATACATGCATCAGTGATTAACGGGTTTAACCTATTATCATTCATTTTTTTTGCTCAGACACACAAACTCAAATAACATCAAGGGAACAGCAGCTTATGATGCAAGATCTCCAATATAGGGCTAATGTAGCACAAGGTGTACATATTAACTCCACAACATTTGCTTGTAGCCAATAAAACAGATGTGGTCAATTGTCTGTACCACACAGCTTCTGGGGATTCAAAATCATGAAACACAAACAAGTACTTCAGCCATACATTGCATAGCCAAGGCAGTGCAATGCTGAATGACAGTCGTTTACCTGAGTGGGTTAATTTTGCACAATCACCATACCGACACAGCAGTAGTGCAGCTTTTTCCCATAGAATACCAGCATAGTCAATTAACGGTATCAAGTGTTTCTTCACAAACAATCGAAGTGATGACACTTTTACATTTATGACAACATACCAGTTCCAGTCGCTGGACCTCATCCATAAGTTTCATCAAGTTAGTGTTGCACTGTTTCTTTACACTGTCAACCTATATACAGTATCCAATAAACTGGCGATATGTTTTAATATTGTACAACACAGACCATCACGCAGCAAAAAGCATACAACTAATGACCATGAAACGTCCACGAACAAGAAAGTGTGCCATATTCCTAGTATAGTATGACATCTCCTTCTGGAGGCCTCAAGACTACAAAAACATAAAATTTTCTTGCTCGCTTGATAAGTTAATCTCAAAGTACATCTACCTCAAACCTTTACATAAATTTATTGGCACAGCTGGGAGTTAAAACCATGTTGGTGACTTGTTCACGTCCAGAACACACCACAATAAGCCATCAGGAGAGACAATATACACGTTTGGCTGAACAACAGTATGGTGAGATGCAAACGATGTCTCACATTGTTGATTCTTGTCCACCGACGACAAAGTTTAATAGTGGCCTGCCTCAACTACACTCTGCAGACAATGACGCTATCTCACAGTTGACCAGTTAAGCTCTTGATGCGCATGCAAGAAGAAGAAAAATGCGTGGCTGTATACACCACAAACCAGCATACCATGAAAACCAACACAACATGTATGCAAAAAACATGCAAAGCATCACCTCTTGTCGAGTCCTTGCGCCAGCTTCATTAACAACCTTTGCCAATGCATCCTGGAGGTGTGCTAATTCCTCTTCCAACTGTCGCTGCTTCACCACAGCCTTGGACCACACACAGCAAGTGATTCAGTGCAGCATTCTCAGACAAGTCTTTACTGACAACAAAACTCGCAAAAAAACAATCAAATAAATGACAACAAAACCAAATGGAAACATACAAATAAACCGTCAGGCTCAATTCACTGCAATATCTCCTCATATATCTACATAACACTGTGTTTCCAGGACTACATTTCCCGCAGAATATACTTCCAACATACCTGCACCCTGTTCTGTCTAACATTCTTAACCCTCCTCAAAATTTTCTGTGTAAACATCCTGCTTCACAACTGTCCACTCGATGATTTTGTTCATGACTTTCACATTACAGCTGTGTCTGTTATTACCACACAGATATACCGAGACACGTAACATCGTTCAAGATCATCATCAGGTGGCAAGCTCTCCAAGAGCACAACTGTTTCCACAATATGGTGCCAGTGAGAACATATTCATGCAAGTCTCCAAGCAAACAGAAGACCAACGTTCTGAGCTCTGAGATCGCCCATAGTCTGAGCAGCCTTCTGATAACCGATTGATGGATGCTTAAAGCCTCTGATAAACGACTGACAAAGGCTTGCAGAGTGTGGACATGGTCTTGTGATGGGTCGACTCTTAGAGATGACCAGACAACGACGACAGCACCATACCTGGTCACGTTCAGCGACTGCATTCTCAGCAAGCTGAATGCTGTTCTTCAGCTTCACCATAGCATCAGCATTCTGACTCTCATCCTCAGACACTTTGCTCCGCAGCTCGGCTAAACGCTGCTCCACCGTCTGCTTCTCAGCACGTAACTCGTCAATTTCAACAGCTCGAGACACCAGCCTACAATAAACCACTTACTTACCTACTAACCAAAGAAACATTCAACAAAAATTAATGAGCACATCGCAGAGCCGGGCTCTATACACACATCATATATGTATATGAAGTTGGATTGCTTTGGGTGCAAAAATGCAAGTTATCCTATGAAAACTAAAAGTGATAAGAGATGGACAGATAGACAGAGAGACAGCACCTGGACTTAAATGTCCCATCTTAAGACAGGCACAAACAGCCAAAATAATAGAGAGAGTGCCATAGAGTGTAACAGGTTACTGTAAAAAAAATTCTGAGCAACAACAAATGTTAACTAACTTTTACTTGAGGCAATACAGAAACTGTTCTTTAGCTCGTCTCTGTACGATCGACCACGATCACAGTACTCTATATCAACTATATTTTCTGTAGCATTCAATTATGCTTAAAGAAGTACACAGCTTTAAACTAAACCTGCCCTCGGCACTGGAAAGGCTATAAGCCCTGCAGATGCCTCTCTCCATGGAAGAGAAAGAATGACTACAGCTGACCAAAAAGCGACAGTTTGTAGCAATAGACATCAATTACACAAAAAATAAGAAAAAAACAATATTAACTGACAACGTACAACTGGTTGCTTGATTAATTAAACAGCTAAACGATGTTTTACAACTGATAACAGCTGCAATATAGAGCAAAATAAACAAGTAAATGACATGTCACAAACAAGACTAACTGTGACTGCAGGTCAGCTGTCTGCTGCATGAGTTGTTTAAATTGTTTCTCACCCAATGATCGACTCTCCTCATCGACTGCTCTATGCTGCTCCTGCATGTCAAACCGCAAACTTACAACTACTGATTATGCTAATTCATTACTACACTTCAGCAACTGGCACTCAGATAATGGAGGGTCACTTAGCTGTCTGTGTGTCTTGATATGTCTGTGTGTTAACCAGGGTGTCAGAAATTGTAACTGCTACACACAGACATTTGCAACCTCACATGCAGAGACCTACTGACCAACTCTGAAAACCAAAATCTAGGCCACCCTGACATCATTTGCCATATTTGTATACATACATACAGCAGCTAGTGCTTTGTTGGCATTCACCAGGTGGTGCCTCCAGCCAGCTGAACTTCACAACTACTGGGTTGTTTGTTTAAAAATGACATTTTTAGCTTTCAGTCACAACAATCACTATGCAAGTCAATTCAATGTATGATTAGAAGTGTATGGCATACACACATTACGGTATATGTTAACATTCTTTCCAACAAATTAATCTTTAATGCTTTCTTGCACATTAAAATACAATTGATGGAACAGTTTTCATCGTTTAATATATGCATGAGATGATGAGATTGCGATCAATTATCCCGGAGGTCTGTCAAGTCTATCTGTCGTGCAGCTTTTCCGTGCAAATATGGCTAATGGCTCAAGGTCCTGCTTGGCTTGGAGTCTTTTAGGGATCAAAGGAACATTGTATTAGATTGAAATCTGACTTCCCCACAGATATGATGTGGCCTTTGTCAAATTCAACTGACCAGTTGTTTTTTGCTTCTGATAGTCACTGCAAGGACACTACAGACTGGGTTGTCATTACCTTCAAGAGCATTTCATTACGAAGTTCCTCCAGTACTTTCTTGAGGTCATCCACTTGTATGTTGGCAACTTTCAGGTCATTTTTACTTCTCTTGAGTTCGTCTTGCAGCTGAGCATTCTGCTGGTTCACTTCAGATACCACCCGCATGTACTGGTCTTTGATCTGCCACAGCACCAGCAAAAAGTAAATGTAAAATCCTTCCCATGCCGCGTGGCCCACTTGGCAGTGCTGACCTCTATTATAGTAGCCCTCAGAGAGAGGGACACCAGCTTAAGTCCATAGATATGGGGCAAGTGCATTAACATGTTGTGTCTGTTTTCTCTTCCAGTCCTATCTCAGTACCAAATCATGCCACTTCATTGATTATTTTACCTGCAGTAACATAACAATGCTGTGAAGAACTACAGTGTATCATAATAGAAGATTATTTTGTACAGGATCAGCCAAAAAACAGGAGCCAATTTTGACTTTGAATAACTTTCACTACAGATAACATATCACAGATCGAATGGTACCATTATCTATGGAAAAACAGCAGCTTTGTGCATCAGTAATTTTAGCTGTGTCTTATTTATTCAGCCTCATGCCACAGCATAGCTGCAAAGCAAAAGGCAGTTTGTTTTACCTCGTGAAATTTATTCATTATTTCTTTTTACTTTAACTGACCATTTCTCCATACTCGCTGGATGGATCTTCGTAATTCTTGTGTCAATCGCTGCAATTTTTAGATTCTATTCAGACATCTGACATATATGACCCTTACATTTTACACGGAGGCAAAACGCGAAAAATTTTGAGCCAATTTTTCAACCCCAGTCATGATCAATTGGCCACCATCTCGAAACGGTGCAATTTCTCAAAACCTAGAAATAAACTAGATCTGCGTGGACGATTGGGCTTTCATTTCCTCAAGTCTGGTGCAGGTTGGTCCCCCCATCTCCGAAAATCCGGGGATTAACAACACTAATTCAAAACCACTGTTATCTTCAGCAAACTTGGTCTCTAGTTTAAAGTGGTCCAAATACACTTTTTTCGAAAATCCAAGATGGCGGACAGATGAATGTCCCGGAAAACTGGCATGTATAAAATTTGGAACCAGAAGTTGAATTCAGCCATTAAGGGTCATTCTTTTGAATTTCTTTTTGCGGTCACAGCTCCAACACTGATCAAAATATTTTCACAAAATTTGGTAGCTATTTAGCAAAAATGGATTCATTTGAGGAATAGCATGAAGGAAGCGAGTGAAAACTGAACGGTTGTAGCACCGGGTGAGTGAGTTCGAGAAAAAGTGAGCAAGTACAAGGAAAGGCGAGCCAACAAGTGGCAAGCGAGTGAGAGCAAGTTCTAGTGAGCACGAGCGAGTTCAAGAGACTGCGAGCCAACTGGTGGACGGCGAGAACAAGCAAATGCAAAGGAGTTCTGGCGAGTGCAAGCAAGTGCTAGAGTGTGAGCGAGTTCTATCGAGTGCGAGACAGTACGAGCCAATGGGCGAGCTAACAAGTACGAGCAAGTGGGAGTGAGTTCTAGTGCAGTGCGAGGCTGCACGTGGCAATACAACTGTAAATGCCACATTTCTAGTTAAATATTCTTTGCAAGCTCAATGACATTGCGAAGTCCAGTTTCTATCCAATTGACTGTCACCAATAGCTGAAAGAGACTGACTGCTTGTCAAAATAAAATCTCTATCGCATCTGGTTCAAGGACGAAAATGTTCACCATCCAGATGCCTGCAAATTCAGAGAGTAATCTTGTGTACACAAATGTGAGTGCAAAGAAGGACGTGACAAACAATTGTTAAAGGGCAGAAAGCACTTTTCAAAAAGCACGACGGTATCAGCTGCTGTATCAAAACTTGGAAAATGTCAGTCATTTTCGTACATCCATGAGCAAAAATAAACAAGTGTATTATTGTGCAAATGTCCTTAAAGGATTACTGCGAGACATTCACCATATTTCAGACAACGATATAATTTTCCAACAGGATGGAGCGCCGGCATATTGCTGACATCATATCACTCAACTGTTAAACCTGAAATCTCATGATGTACCAGAATTTATTAAACTGAAAAACTGTCCACTGAACAGTCCGGACCTCAATCCATTTATTTCTTGGTGAGAAGAGCTTTGTGGCAGAAGTTGTATCATCAAATAATCACAGACGTTGATCACCTTAAGCGTTTCATTAAACTGTTGAGACCAGTCATGTCAGGACTCAATAAACATGGCGACTGACCAACTGCAAAGAGTCTTTCCATGGCAGTCATGCACGGGTAGAAATGACTTTTATCTACCTAGAGATATTCAAGATCTGTAATGAATCAGTATTTATCGTTCATTTTAAGTGTAGCTAATACAGAAAGTTAATATCGTCGCTTAAATAACGTGTCACTATTAAGGTATTATTGTTTCACTAAAGCTGTACAAAGAATATTTAAACTTACTGAAATTTAAAGCACCAGTCTTACTCTAGACTAAGCACTGAACAGTATGGTGGTGTATACAACATATTTCTATGTCGTCATATACAGGAGCTAAAACTTTCAAAACTGGTCCGTTTTTTGGCCAATCCTGTAGAAATAACTGATTTTAACTTTCTATTTAGTTCTTGCCTGTGCAGTCATGATGTCTCTAAAACGGATATGGAGTGACAAGCGCCTGACACTCGACACTAAGCTCGCATATACCAGACACTTGTTCTGTCTGTGTTATTGTACGCCGCAGACACCTGGACCTTACTATCAGCTGATATGAGGACTCTGGATGCTTTCCACCAGAAGTGTCTGAGGCAGCTGCTTGAAATCAAATGGCACGACCGAGTCCGAAACGATGAAGTACTTCAGCGGACTGGCCTGACTTCACTGTCTAATCTCCTATCCCGCCGACGCATCTCCGTATTTGGGCAGGTGGCTCGACTTGACAA
>Ga0126335_1001668_pt1 | contig 12684 bp, 15 predicted proteins | sample OlaspJWI45metaG_FD_108409 | JGI IMG/M metagenome (GOLD analysis project Ga0126335, IMG submission 108409) | Marine gutless worms symbiont microbial communities from Oahu, Hawaii - Olavius sp. 1 OAHU.JWI-45 metaG | ecosystem: Host-associated > Annelida > Digestive system > Unclassified | place...
AGTGTCTCCTCCGACTTATAGCTTCATTTATGGGCGGCAGCTGTGAGAGGATGGCAACTTCCACGTTCGTGGCAAATTCATACCAGAAGATGCCAAGTATTCGCCTTTGGTTCGTCATATGAAAGGCCTCCAGTTTCGCTATATCGGCTTTCAATAGTGTCCATGTTTCAGAAGCATAGAGCAGTGATGACAGGACACATGAATTGTTGATGCGAGACTTTGTAGATCGAATTATGGTCACTATTATATACGAATAGGAAAGCCGTTCTCGACTCAGGATCTGTCATCACATTTGCAACCGGAACTACACGTCCGCGAATTGTGCCGTTTTGCGCATTTCCCGTGGTAGGCTAGCTAGTAGAAGTAACTTTCTTTAATAACAACTTTGTCAACTGCAAAGCTATATCAAATTATGGATATCGAAAATCTACGAAGTAAAATACGATATAAGTCTAAACGATGTACATACATAGCAATAAAGAAATTGATAAAAAGGTGAACGTCTCTAAAATAGCAAACAACATAAACACGGTGGGTGATGACAGTACGGCAGCACGGTGTAAGAGTAGGCTAATAACAGTTCTTGTACAGCATGCGCATGATATAGTCTCGGTCACTGAGGTAAGTTGTTTTAGGGATGAGGGCTTTGTTATGTGGGCGTTGCCTAAGATGATAGTGTTGATACTGGTTTTCTGGTAAATATGGGTACAGAACATGTTTATTTGTTCAATACAACGCATAGGTGCGGATGTCTGTACGAGTGAAAATTACATCTGCGTAGTTTGTTGTGGGCTAAACACTCAAACTCCGGAGCAGTTTTTTCCTGCAACTGCAATCCAAAATGAGGTTTTTAGGCTGCATCGAATGCGAGAGATGCTGACTATTCTTACCGATGTTGGCGGTGTCTGTATGTCTGTCAGTCTGTCTGTCACGCGGCTTAAATCGACGGCGGTGCATGCAGTGTACGCCGCGTGCCATGTGTGCGGGAATTCGCCAAATGCCTTTGACCTCTTGTTAGCAATGCTGATAAAAGCAAACACGGTGGACAATCTATAATGTATAGAGCCATGCTATTTGCATTAACATCCTGTTTACACCGGCGGTTTGTCGGGCCGTGTGAACAGCCTATAATATCGCCGAGCGTTGTTAAATTGCTGGCATTACTGCGGATCTTAATGCGACAACGTGTATAAATGCATGCGAATGAGATCGCCGTTGCCAAGCAACTGCGTTCTAACAAGAAATAAAACTACGAACATTTGCAAGATACTACAAATACCGACCGACAGGTTGTAGGCGGAAAGCAGATTACCTCAGGCATATAAAGATATATCGGTGTAGTTAAAGTAGGCTTACACACGGCGTCGTCTATAGTGCCGTTCTTCAGGAGTGATAGGCAGCCAGCAGAACCTGGTGCCTCTCTTCGGCGGTCAGTACAGTCTCATTAATCCTTAGCCCAGTCCACCTAGTGACATCTTCAAGCCACTTTTTTGTCTTCTGACTGATGACATTGCGTGAACATATCTTTTATAATGTTCTCGAGACAGCTGTCCTTTCTCGCAACGTATCTGCGCAAAAAATCTTGACATTATATATACATCTTTATCACCATAAAATGGTAGGTAAACACATAAGAGACGAAAGCAATAAACGGTAATGACCGAACACAACAGTAGTTGATTACTTGTCTCTCCTAGATTAGTTCAAGCAGCACCCGTCCATTTGCTTTAGTGGCAATCTATTGACACTCATTCTGGTATTAAACGTGCAGAGTGTGGTCCAAAAAATGAGAACCAGTCACTTTTTGCTTCCAACTTTGCCTGTCGGTCAGTCGGTCTGTGGGCAGGCTGTGCAAAAACTTCCGAACGGATCGAGGTCCGGGGGTCCTCCTTATGGAAGATGGACACTCTTTGGGACTCAAGAAACATTGTACTATATTAGATAGGGTTCCCGTTTTTTGCGGCGATAGAGAGAGGGTTCGATGCGGCCTACGCCCAATTACTTTGACCACTTCACATTGTAGCAAATCTCAGGGAGCTTCCCGGGGACCCAGTGCAGTCCGTTGCGGTACGTGTAATACGTTATTTTTGGTGCATCCCATATTCAGGTGAAGGTTGACAGTCACTACGTGTTTCAAGACATCGCGAGCATTGTGGCTGTCACAGACTGCTACTCGACCGCAGAACAACACATTGACGCTCAGTGCGACATTTACGTCCAGAAGATCGGCAGCAGTTACAAGGCCTTCATGTGCGTAGGCAGCTTTACCGGGACAGTGATTCTAATTTTTATTCTTCTGCCGACCAAATGGGCGCCGGAGGCAGGCCTGGACTGGCCATTGTGCCTGTGGCACAGGCGCCCACGCCCCCATCGAAAAATAGAAAAATATTACTATAATAGAAGGATATGTGATACATTTAGAATGTCGCCCCTAAACTGCTGCTGATGTCACAGCCTTAAAACACCCCCGGTCTGACTCTGGCCGGAGGTTTTATGTTTTCGGGTGTATGCGTGCTGTCGGTATGTGATTCTGCCTGTCTGACTGTCGCTTTGTCCCAGCTGCAGCGACGTGATGTCAATCGCTCTGGTACTGACAACTAAGACTGTATAACAAAACAAAAAATGCATCTAAAACCCCAAACAATGAACGCTTTGAACAAGCAAACAATGCACAAAATGACGTGCAACATACAGGGTGGCCCAAAAAACCTGCACATTTCCATTTGCTTGATGTTGAATTGATATAGCTTTGTGAAATTTCAACCGAATTTTATAATTTTTGGCAGACTTACACCTCAATATGTTCCCAACAAAACAATGCATATACTGTCCACAGCACCTATTGCGCGTTTCTACACTACCTTGTAGAAATAATATTGTCCGTTTTCTGTGCTGTCTTAAGATGAAATTTGCTCATGAATTATGTTGGCAAACGACTAAATAGTGTCAGTCACACAAAATTGTACTGATCAGTTTACAAGCAGTGTTTAATATGTCCTTCCCTCAGCCAAAAAAGATATAAAATTCGGTTGAGAGTTCACAAAGCTATATCAATTTAACATCAAGGACATGGAAATGTGCAGCTTATTTTGGGCCACCCTGTATATCCTGATTTAGTCGTCTTCTACGGCATCCGGCCATGAAACGGTAATGATGTTAGAGAGGACTTGGAACACAAGGCAAGGCCTTGAAATAGCAAGGTGAAGGCCAAGGACTTGATGTACATTGGAAAAAAGACAGCCGGAGCTAAGAGCTATTACAAAATTGATATGTTAGCTTACAGCGAACAGCTAGCAGAAACCACTAACTCCAAAAAGTTTGTACGACATTTTCTATCTAAGAGAAACTCTGCATCTAGTTTACAAGACCAAGGACGAGTTGGTTTACTAACACAACCCTGCAGCTTGCAGGGATTTACATGGAGCTCAAGGATAAATGTTTCTCGCGTCACAGTTGTGCCATCACTCAGTTCTTCCCAGCAACATCTGACCGTGTCTCCGGAGTTCACAATCGACTACGTTACTGAATTTGTTATATTTGTGATTTGTGCGTCAGGCGCAAGGCCATGTCGGGCAACTGGAAGGCGAATGTAGGATCAGCAATACTCGAGCATATCCCTATGACCGACAGGCATGTTTTCCGAGTGCTTTTAGGCTTTGTTCTGTTGCCATTTTTGTATAAATAATAATTTGAGCGTTCCTGGAGTTTCACTACTTTACATGGAAAGTAGGTATAGAGTTAGGGTCAGTTTTAGACTTAAGGTGTATGGCTAAAGTGTTTGAGTGCATAGATATCGGATTTCCATGTGAGATAGTGAAACTCCACGAGCGCTATAATAATGTTTAATAAACATTAAACGTTAATAAACGTTATTATAGCGCTCCTAAGCAGATAGCGATCAGCCTGTGTCATCTACTTGTCTGTCTGTGCGTGACGGCCTGCGCGGCAGACGCATACTTGGCTTGTCGTAGATTTTCTAGTTATAAATACATTCAGTTGCTACAAGCCGCAGGTGGATTAAGTAATTTAGTGATAAACTTATCAAATGTGGCGCCATCTGATGAACGAGTTGGAATAGGCGTATGCGCTACAATGGGCAACATGCCCCTTTCTATTGAGGCTTTTTCGCTGGGGAATCGGAATCTCCTTTTAATACAATATTTCTTGGGCGGGTTGACCCTCTGGGAGTCTTCATCACAAGCAATCCTTTGTCCCGTTTAGCCGATTTGGAGAACGCAGGCGCGGCGCGGGACAAACAGGCAGACCGACACACCACGCTACGGGATCGTCGATCGCAATAGGCCACATCTCGTGTATTCGATGCGGGCGAAAATGTGCCGACGCTGTAAATACTGATTGCAAAACATGTTGTTTGCTCCTAGATACAAGATGTGGGTGGACGAATGTGCCAAGTTGTTCGGAGGACTTGATATCGCATCTGTGAAGGCGATCAGGGCGCGAGATGGCAGCGAATACATCATTGACGTCGGTTCATTGATGACTCGTTACAGTAAAAATTTGATGTAAAAAAACAACCGCACAGTAGGCACATGTATACTAATGTAAAAGCGAAACTGAATAGCCAAAGAAGTAGATAGATAGACCGGACAGTCCGGCAGTCTCAAACGCCGGTCATTATGCCTACAACACTGCATTTCCTAGACCGCACAGCAATATGTAATATGCGGTATATATAGCAAAACACTCTACTACAATAGGCCTACCAGCCATTGAGTGATAGGCCGATAACCTTTGCTATTTCCAGCATCCAACAGTGGACTGAATACGTACAGACTGACCGAGAGAGAGAGAGAGAGAGAGGCAGACATACAGACAGACAGACATGGTTGGCCGTCTTCGTATATTGTCAGTTCTAACTGCACTGCACTTGATTTTTGACAAAGAATAATAAACGAACATGACGATGATGATCTATTGAACTTCGGCACATAGCTACATTTTTGTGTAGGCTACTAATGCTGGTTATTAGATGATCGCCCGCCACAATGTGGGGGCCAGCTACAATAATGGTCCGCGTTGTCCGTCCGTCTTTGTGTCGGACGCCAATATTTCCAAACCAAGCGACAGATGTCTCAAGGTCCAAACTTTGGGAGCTCGCAGGCCAGCTGTCGTTTCGTCCCATCGGCGACGATGCCTTGTTGTAATTGCGTCTAGGCGAAAGGATCGTCGATGCCTTTGCTGGGTAACACGCATGATGAGGACATGCGGCTTATAGCTGAGTTAACCGTTCATCGCTTACAGCTTGTTTGCAAGCCGACACCTAGCCCCCCACTAAAGTAAGTATAACATTTAACGGCATTTTGAACTGGTTCGCTGTTTAGCTGAATATAAATCTCTATTCACCGAAAATACGGTAGCATTAAAAAACACAGCAGCGCAAGCATAAATACAAACAAGGCGAAAACAACGACCAAGTCCATCACAGTAGTTGACACTTGGTACCTGAGTATAAACAAAATATCACATTTAATCAACATTGTTCACCAAACCTACGTTATTACAACTTTTTACAAAATTGGCAAAAACTATTCACTGTGGAAATGTATCGTAATATAAACTTATCCTGCCTTTTTTAAGAAACTCGTTTGTTTTTCGTCCCATTTAAAACAAATAATAATATATTATTTTGTTCAATAATGCTCACTTCCGACACATTTGTGACAAACGTGTTGACGCCAAGCTCTGCAGGCGTTTCTATGCGTTCATCTTTGCGATCGTTAGCAGGGGCAGTCTGATCGTCCAGCGAATGAGTCGAAATATCGGCGACAAGGCATTTATTCTCTTTGGCACTTTCAAAAAACATTTTAAGATCCGTTTTTTTTATCTTTCATGAAACAGCGTTGTGAAACAGCAGTGTAGTTACTGCAATGTGCACGCTCTGTCTTATCGTAGAGGGTGCACTAAAATGCACATAACACATTCATAAAGGGACAACATTAAACTACCCCAAAGAAATATTAAATTTATCGGAAACCATGTAGTAAAAATTATTGAAAATTGCACTATATAACGTCGAGAGATAATGCTTTAGATTCTGGAAATAGATATGAAACGGAAGTATCGGCTGTCTTAACTGAAAAGTGCGATTTAGCAGCTGAGCAATCTCTATTTCCGAGGCGCACTTATGTCAAAGTCAACTTACGCATTTTTTGAACGCCCCTCATACTGTCGTGTTGCAGGCCGGCGACAAACATGTACGCAGCGAACGGTCCGGCAATGTCTGACTATAACAATAGGTCTCCAGGGCGACCTCAGGGCATCTACAATGAACCTAGGTCTGCCCCTGCATCTTCGCCCAACCTACCACATCGACAACTGCAACCACAGCAGCCCACATCGCTCGAAGACAGGTCAGACTATTAGAATAATTTGAAGCAGCGTTAAAAGTTGCACTAGGCCTATACTACAAGTAAGGCGACTATCGTCGTAGGGTCCTCAGTGCTCCGCACTGTCTGAGGTGACGTGTTGAGAATCCGTTCGCACGGTGGCGCCACCTAAACGTTGTTTGTGCGTACACGTGCGAGTGGGAAAAGTGGCGTTTTTTACTGTTTGCCGGTTTTGGGCTATTTTTGCCACGATAATTTGCATAATTTAAAAACAAAATGTTTGTGCATCATTCCCACACCATAGGCTATATTTGTGCCAATTTTCGCATTTCTACTACTTTTGGTTTCTGGGGAGCGTGTGGAGAAAAAAATGCCCATTTTAGCGTTTTAGCCTAGTTTGGGGAACGGGGGGCACGTAGACTTGAAGCCTAGAATGAGAGAGCAAATGGGTTATGGAATACCAATAATAATAAGCATTACTGTTGGCCCTGTGTGTCGTACCCGAGGATACTGAATTTCTGGTGCGAGCAGACAGAGTGTGGATTCCATTTCCACTGTCGGGACATTGTTCTTACTGATTAACTGTAAACACCATCAACTTCTGTGACATAGATGCAGTGTTGGATCAGTTACTTTAAAAATGTATTTCATTTACTAAATACAAATAACATTTTTAAAGTAATTGAATTACTTTTTAAAATTACTTTGGCAATTAGTGCCAAAATACAAAATACATTTTTGGAAAATAATTGAAATACAAATGACTTTGTACTGGTCGGACCACCTTGCCGGTTGCTCAAGACCGGGACAGAGTGTATGAATGAATAAACATACTTCATACTTCAGTCCTTCAATGAACAAGCTAACAACGTATGACAGAAGGCAACAGTGTCAGAGTTACAAGCAGCAGTCAATTCAATTCACACATAATGTTCACAGTGGCTCAAACTGTCCATGGCTTTCAAAAGCAACAGTATCTCAAAACTTTTATCTGAAAGTCGGGTTTCTTTGTGCTGAATGAATAATGCCCCAAAACTAAACAAGCGTTCCACAAGGACGGACGACTGAATTATATCTCAGAAACAGTTCTTTCACATTTGGGTGTTTGGTCAGCACGTGCAGTTCAGTGTTTTCAGCTTCCAAGTACTGTGCGTACTCCAGTCAGCTGAAAAAACAGCAACACGTTTTCAGGTTGACTTGTGAATTACAGCGGCATCAGCGCATAAAGATATAACTGAACAAATGTACTGCAGAGACAAAAGTCCAGCTTACTTACACAATGTGTAGGCGTTGAGCTTCTGTGCCTCAACAAAAACGATATGTGAAAAGTCCTGTCGGGCCCATATTGTATTTGAAATACAAATTATACTGAAATATGTATTTTAATTATAAAATACAATCACATTTTATATAATGCAAAATGCATTTCATTTCAAAACTGAATAAAATACAAAATACAAATTGCCTGCCATGTATTTTAATTACGTATTTCGAATACTTGTAGGCCTATTTCATTTTACTTGATAACTCTGAATAGATGTGGCACTGGCACAGGCGCAAAGTCAATATGAAATTTTCGAATTGCTCTTTTTCAAGCGCTGTTTACATAATCTTTTTTTGCTTTTTGGCGCATTTCCCTGGCTGTCTTTTTGTTTTTTGTTTGTCCAATGTTAGTTATTCAAGCAAACAATTGTAATTGCATAGTGCATAATGTTACTTTGTGGGAACAGAGAACACAAACTACGAAATGTCAGATTAAGCTGACTAAGTTCTTGCTCTTTGAGTGCGCTCTAAGTAGGCTACTGTTACGTTTGCTTTCAGTCCTAGCAGTAAGCTATTTGTCATGGTTGAGAGCGTATAGCTCAGTTTAACATCTGCTAAGCAAACAAACACGCAGAACATGGGTTTTTCTCATGCTTTACCAGCGGCTTATGCAGTTTGGCTAAATACACAAAATTATGCATGGTTTGGCAGTCAAATGTCCGTAATATGCTGTGACCTTTCGGGGGCTTCGCCCAGGGGCTCTGCGCATGGGACCCGCTGGGGGACTTCGTCTCCCAGACTCCCTGTGCCGCCTACCTCCAAATCCTGGCTATGTCATTGACAGACACACAAGCATACAGCGCATTAGAGGTTTTTTAAAATCATATGCGCTATATAAATTCACGTTTTACTTACTTACTTACTTACTTACTTACATGTGTACTTACTCAAGTTAATATTCATGATTTGTTGTGTAGGCCGTTGTCTGCTCCTCCCTCTGCGGCTGTTCCAGCGAGTGCAGCACCCGCCCCGTTTCCTCCCCGACCGTCTGGGCCGCCGTCTCCGGGCACACTGGCGGCGATAGCCAAAGATCTGGAGGAGCCTGAAGCGGATGACACGATGAACAATTTGCGCAAGACGTTTGCCGGAATCTTTGGGAGCATGACAAGCTAGTCGTCCCAACCGTCGGCCGTCGGCGTCTGTTAGTAATTTTGTCAGTAGCAGGACACTTTAGAGAGACGCCGTGAGACTCACAATACCGCGAAATAAAAGAAAAGGAAAAGGAAAGTCTGGTTATATTAACGTGTGCTTAAAAGCCGACTACATGAGTCAAGCTTAATCTACCGCGCGGAACCGTTCAGATACAGACAAATCCTCCATAGCTGCCTGGCTAATGTAGGCTAACTCAAAATAAGGTAGTAACAGTGAAGGTGTCAGTGGGCGACTTCTTTACTGGGCAGCTTAAAAGAGAATTATTTTTATATGCAGTAACAAAACCGATATATGGCAAGCTTGCGGTATAACATCGTCGCCGATATAACCGCGGTATTTTGGTTTTCACAGCATGCGCATCTCTACTTGTCTTCTCCACTCCGAACAACTTTCAATGTCGTCTGTTGTCTTCTGGCGCGTATTTTTAAATTCTTGTTTTGTGTTAGCCGGCGTGACAACGTTTTAGTAACAAATACCTATAGATTTGATTGCCCTGGAAACTAGTTTCCAGTAATTCTCGCCTAGAAACCAGGAGCTAAAAGACCGCTCCGTCACTACAGCACAAAATCTGCAAGAGTAACTGATGAGAGATAAAATAGTCGCAAATTTATGAAGATTTTTGGTAGATCTGTAGTCGAACGTTCCAATGTAATAAGCTTACCAGTAAACGCAGAAGTGCGTTTTTCTTCACAATAGATCTGTATCAGTCATCAATCAATCATGGATTTCTAGAGTGGTCTAAGTAATAAAATCACTTCAGGATCCACAGAAGGTGGGGAATGATTTAACGGAAATCAGTGATAATGTCATAAATTGTGTTCCATAAATTGTCACAGACTTAAGTAATTGTCGAAAACCGAAGTGACCACCAGCTACTGTTGCCAGATAGTATGACTTTTTGGACTGCGACATTGCTTTGACTCGTTTATTGCATTTTTCTGGCATCCGGTTCACACGTTTTTCACCACATCGCGTCGTTGTCTGTGCGGACTGTTGGGCCTATATGACTGTTAAATGTGGATATTTGTAGTACACAGTAAGGTGACAGTAAGTAAGTAAGTAATAAGTAAGTGAATTTCATCATAATTTGTGTTCGCGCAGCAGTCGTTACAGCCTAAACTGTCACGGAGGCGCTATGTTTGTGTCCCATATGCTCTACAAAACAGCACAGTCTTCAAAAGCACACAGAACTGAGTCGGTGTCAGTGATGGGTAACGAACTGACAATGGGAGTGAGTTCCACAGGATCGGACCAGTAACAGCTAAACATCTCGGCCGTATCTCGTCGTTCTGGAGCGTGTCACTACAAGGTCACCACGAGCAGCGGAACGGAAGTGACCACGATTGGCTGATTCAGACACTGGTGAGCACAGTTCAGTGAGGCTTGATGCAGACACTTGCGCACCAGGACACACACTTTGTATTCAATTCTCTGCTGAACGGGCAGCCGATGTAGTCGATCTCGAAGGTCAGTGGTGATGTGGTCGAACTTCCGCTTACTCAGTATGATTCGAGCTGCAGAATTGAGCACGTTCTGTAGAGGCTAGACACTGGTCGCACTCACACGGTGGAGGACGCTGTTACAGTAGTCTACCCGACTCATAACGAACGCGTGTACCACGGTCTTAATCCCCAGACAATCATCACAACTCAGATATGTCTTCTAACTCTCATCATGGGGGCGGGGGTTGACAGTATACACGGGGGTGCAGTGTCGGTGTATCACCGTGAATTACAACGAGATATCTTACTTCTTTATTGTTGTAGGCCTAATTAAGATCTGATGAGTGTAACATTGCACATAACAGTTTGAAAAGACGTGATCGTACTTTATATATACCACTTAAATTGAATAAAAACAAAAATTATGTTACGAAAACGGAATCGTCATAATAATATATTCGATAAAAATGTAATAGGGTATACTCATAATGATAATAACCACACAGATGCAAATGATTTATGAATAGGTTTAAAGTTTATGCAAAATAAAATATTCATCTCTATACTGGTGGTGGTGGCACGTCAGGTTTTTAATTCATGCGTCCGCCCGTTAGATGAGTGTTGAGTGTTGTAGTGATTTACAAATAGACCTATTATTATTTCGTCGCCTGTATTTTACTATCTCACTTTTGTGCTTTCACTTATTAGGCCGCATCGAATGTCTGAGCTGCGGGCTATTGCGACCGATGATCCTGCAGTGTGTTGCCTCACGCGCCTGCGCTGTGCCAAAACGGCTGAATGGATCGATATTTTATTTGTGTTGTAGACTCCCGAGGCCCAAAAAAATTGTAGGCCTGTTAGACAGGGACCCCGATTTTCCCCACAGATTCGATGCGGCCATCGCCAAATTACCTTGGCTACTTGTTGTTACATTCAGTATTGTACAGTCTCGGCTCAAGGTTATTAATTTACTCGCTATTTGTGAGCAGTCATTGACGATCACATTGTATAAAGATGCATTAAATTAGGCCTACAAGATATGTGAGATGTTGCGGTTAATAGGGTTTGGCCAAAAGAATTTAGCTTCTAGCCTTTTACCGTGGTTTTATGTGTTAATTTTTTGTTCTTTGCATTGTTTTCTGGAACACATCTATAACTGAATAAATGGGTAACATAAATATTTAAATGTTTTTGCGTAATTGGAGTTATGTGCTCCCGTCCTGAATAGTTTTAGGTTGTAAACTTCACATTTGTCCAGAAAATGGAAAGCAGGGATTAAAGTAAGCCGGATCTGAGATCCGGCACTTTTAAGTTTAGCTCCGCCACCTCAAGCATCAGATCCACCACGTAAGCTAACAGATCCATTACCTAAGACGTGAGATCCGCCATCTAAATCATGAGATCCACCGACCGTCATTTTAGCACCGTTAAACGAAATAGAACTGTAATGATAATCCATTACTTACTTATTGAAGTAGCCGTCATTGTCTTGTTATATAACCTTAGGGTAAAAAAATTGGGAGATGCATCACCCTTTGAAGAACACTTTGAGCCCTGAAGGAAAGTAACATTCAACAAGTATTCATAAACAAACCAAAACGTACAAATAAAAAAATATTTGCTTGACAATCGGCTGGCTAGCTTACCGGACATTTATTGTCTCATATAAACATTAATTCAAAAAATAACGGTTTGTAAAAGTAAACGTTTTCGCGAGTTTCTCGCTGTAGTTTTACTTAAGAAAGACAGCAGTAGTAAGTCAACAAAGTATGCAGGTACTATAGATGCTGTTACTGGTGAACAAAATATATCTGAAATGTGGAAAGATCATTTTCAAAAGCTATACAATTCTGTTCCTTGTGATAATGATGCTGTTAACTTCAAGGATGTTTTAGCTACTTTTACTGACAGTAATCTTTCTGTCTGTTTGGCAGAAGTTGCAGTTGCTATAAAGAAACTGAAATGCCCTGATCCTGACTGTATTCACAGCGAATCATACATTCATGGAGGACTCCGATTAGCAACACATATTTGTATTATGCTGAATCTATTTCTTATGCATAGCTACATCCCAGATAGATTTATGGACGCAACTATTGTTCCGCTAGTTAAGTCCAAAGGCAAAGACTTGGCAGACATCAGTAATTATCGGGCCTTGTCCAATTCTATTACTAAAGTTCTTGAATTTGTGTTTCTTGATCACGTAAATGATAAAATGTCTACGATCGGCAGTCAGTTTGGATTTAAAGCTAGACTTTCTACATCATTATGTACATATAGCTTCAAACAGACTGTTGATTACTACGAGGGTTGATCAATAAGTAATGAGAAAAACATAGAAGCACATGACTGTCATCAAATTCACTTTATAGTTTTTCAATGTAATCTCCTTCAAGTGCAACACATTTTCCCCATCGATG
>Ga0126335_1001669_pt1 | contig 12684 bp, 8 predicted proteins | sample OlaspJWI45metaG_FD_108409 | JGI IMG/M metagenome (GOLD analysis project Ga0126335, IMG submission 108409) | Marine gutless worms symbiont microbial communities from Oahu, Hawaii - Olavius sp. 1 OAHU.JWI-45 metaG | ecosystem: Host-associated > Annelida > Digestive system > Unclassified | place...
GGAGTGGTTCTGGTGGGACTGAAGCCTATCTCAGTGGCCAACTGGCTTCCTTCAGTGCTTTGACGCTGTTGGTTGGGTCATCTGGCCTGTAAAAATCGTCCCCGAAATGACCTATATAGTGTCAAGTGGGATGTTAAACCTCTGGTCAATCAATCAAACCCTCAGGTGCTATAGTGAAAAAAGTCCCAAGAGTCTCAAATGCAGTGTTCTTCTAAATGATTTGATTATATTTTGTGTATGGTTGTTCTGACATCATAATGGTTTCTTTTATGTGTCATTGTTATATTGCAGACAGTGAGATTCTGGAAGTATTCATGACATCTAATGACTTTCCCACAGAGCTGGTATCAGACAAGCCACTAAGTATTGTCATAATGGGTGGTCCGTGTTCATCCCGTGTGGCCGTGGCCAATCGGTTGCTGGGTCTTAATGTGCTGCCATCACCGCAATGTAACGTCGCGTGGCATACATTACAGTTCATCGATTCTGAACTTGTCAGTAGCTTCAACACAGCTGATGTAAATACTATTTGGTCGTGGGTCGACAGCATCCCACTTGTCAGTGTTGAGATTGATTCTGAGCACCATACTGTTGACAAAGCTGAAGTTCTTTCAATGATGTGTGGTAATTTCAAGTCAGAGTACATGCGGACTGCTCCTGTTGTGAACATATTAATGAGTCATCCACTGCTGCGAGCTGGCACACAAGTTGTTGTATGTGGAGATCACTCAGACATTAGCACAGTCCAGTTTGCTGTAACTGGTGTCATTCCTGTTATCATATTTGTTGTTTCTGGTGATCAACTCTTGGACAAGGTGCGTGATGCAGCTAGCTGTCAGTTTTGTTACCTTCTCATCCTGTATGATAACTAGGACAACAAGAAAAGAGGAAGACCACAAACAGTAAAGAAAGTTGTGCTCGTGAATGAGGGAGGGCCCCATAGGCTAGACTTGTCAGCATGCAGGCTAGCTGCAATTCGTGCGGCGACTTGCTTGCTGGTGATGCTTAGTGGGCCTAACATTCAGGCAACACAACACACTGGCTGTTAGCAAATAGTGCAGTGCACAACCCATGATGGGGGGCCTGTTCTATTCTGTGTCTGAGGTGACTGTGGCACCAGCTAGGTTTTGTAGCTGCAGTCAGCACCGAGGCCTGCTTCCATCAGAGAAGAGAGGCAGGGTCCTCAGCTAGTATCATAATAATTTTTATCATACTGTAATGATGTTTTGTGGTTTATGTGAATATACTTAGGATGTCAGTCTTCTGCAGCATCTGCGTCAAACCAGCAGCCACGAAGCTGTGTTCTTTGTGAGAATGACAGACGTCAGCAACACAGAAGAGAAGACCAGTGAACAAGTTGATAGTCGTGCCTCACCAGTCATGCGTCGCCAGTTGTCAAACCTTGGTTTTCTCTCTACGAGTCCTGACAGCAGTGATACAGACACAGTGTTTGATGTCGCTGTCGACTGCGAGTCAAGTGATGACGAAACTACACAGCATGCTTCGTCGGTAATGTGTGATGCAAGTGAGTTGTGTGAAGGACTTGCATCTTGGTTCATCACTCGTCTTACGTCGTTCGTTAAACGCATCCTGGAGCTGCGCATGCTGTCTGCTATTAACCAGCTGTATGACATGCACCAGCGATGTCTCAATGTCATGATTGATTCAACGTTCGTTGCGGCCAATGAAGTCACCTGCACTCCGGCTCGACTAAAATATGCACGCGATCAGGAGGTGAGATTGTTATGTTGTATGCAACTGATAGTGGTGTTATGCCTAGAGCAGGTGTGGCTAGACATTTTGTGTAGAAGGCAAAACATGATTCATAAGCGTGTCTGATTTTCAACTCTAATTTAACCCATGGCATCAAATGATATGTATTATTAGGCCTTAGTTAATGCAGTGTCATATTGCAATCAGTGATCTCATAAAGTGGTGTGTAGGTGTGTTACTTTGTCTTGCTGGCAGTCTATCTTGTCACGTGCTTGTCCCCTGCAAAAATGGCTGAATCAGTCGAGGTCGAGTTTGGGGTAAAGACTCTTGGCAGCCCAGAGAACATTGTAGCATTATATTGTATTTCCTCCACTTGCCATCGCCCCTTTTCTTATTTTGTGGTTATAGGGTGACATGCATCATTGTGAATGAAAGCAAAAAATTGTATGGTGTGAACTCCATAAACAGGCAGATTTTGTGTCATTTGATAGGTATAATAAATGAAATTATGTGAGGAAAATATTATACATTTATCTGCTCAGCAACATTATCTTCCAGCTCGTTGCCTCAGTTTACCCTCCCAAGCCTTACTGCAGCCTAGTTTTTTTGCTATCGCACTGTAGCTGTAATTCTCCTCAAACAACTTCACTGCTTGAGCTCTAAGCTGAGATTTGTTTAATCCTTACCATTTGGATCACTTTACCATCTGTGATGACACGCTGTAGTGCAAAAAAGCTGTAATTGTGGGTGACTAGCAACTTTCCAAAATAACTAAGTGACAGATATTGCTGAAATTTTGTACACGGAATTCCAAAAATCCTATATACAGCAATAGCAAATTTATAATTTTGTAACGAAAGACGGCCTTTATTTGCATTCAAAATTGTTCACGATGATGCGTGTTACCCTATAGTATGCCATAAAAATACTGAACAAGCTGAACATAATGAACGTAATGCAATTCGCATGTGCTTATATTAACAGGAGAAACTGTACCAAGAGCTGATGGAGGTAGCGTTGAAGAAACAGTCTGAGATACAGCTGATCATTGTCAGTGCAATCGCCAGTGAACGTGGTGCTGTTCTACAGCTGGCGTCAGATTTCCAGTTTGATGGTAATGCATTGTAACTTTACATATTCCTGTCTGGTGCTAAGGGAGACATTAAGAATTTATCCTTCTTTCTCAATTTGTCGCATACAGACTTTTAAAACCTGCAGAAAGGAATAGACATAATGTTCATTCCAGTCAAGGAGCTTTGAGAGTTGCTATTAGTACAGTGCTGTACAATACAGTATGATACAGTGTAATGTGTTTCAATAAACTCTGCATGTAGATTCGGTGGTCGTTATTTTAAGCCTGTTCAGTGTCTTTTGGGCATACTAGATTTTGACCATGACTGCATTGTAGATTTTTGTCCAGTGTTGGCAGAAAATATGTATATCTGAATACAATTTTATGGCAAAGGAATTTGAACAATATGTGCATACCATTTAATTTAAACTGTGTTTGTGATATACTTTGACAGTACTTTTGTTTCAGCTATGTAAGGAGGTTTAGTGCTGTTACAGGGTATATGGTAGCCTTAGATATTTAGTTGGATATTTAGTTTCTTTGTCTTCATCTTTCTGTCTCTGCGTAGCAAGTGAAGATAAATGGGTATATACCATATTTCACAAAGTGTCGTTAGTTATCATTTAAAACTGCCGACACTCTACAGGCCCATTCAGACAGTAGTGGTTCTGTACGTGCATCCATTATGCCTGCCTGATACTGCATGACGTCATATAGACTCATGAACACATGCATATCTGCAGAGTTTATACATGCGTCTGCATTCATGTAATACATGGAGTCTGTGGAACAGTACGGACTACTGTGGACAGTTACGTCATGCACATGAACGTAATGACAAATGCTGATATGTTGTGTGCATGCTGGTCTGACAGATGCCAACTGTTCACAACAGCTAGGCAGGTCATCAGCTGTTGCTAAAGAGTGCACACTGCAGATACAGAAGTTGGTTCTACATCATCTCAACAATGTCGTAGCTACGCAACTGCTGGGACTTGTTGATGGGCTTCGATCCAGCTGCATAGGTTGTATGATAGTTTATATGTCATCTGAACAAAATAGTGATATATTGAAGGGCATTAAGCTGATTTATTTACTATTGTGCGTTGGTTTAGTAAATTTTTGATACTACTGCCTATAGGCAATGTGTGCACCAAACTTGGTCTGTAGCTGTAGTCTTTACAGAAATATAGAAGAAATGCCAAAATTTTAATGTAGGTCATTGTGACCTAGATTATGTTTCCTTCTGACCTACATTTGGACTGCTTATTTTCCACTCCTTACGGTTTATCTACTTATAAATTTGCACCCTGTAGCTTTAGCCGTTCGAGAGATATTCACAGGGGTCCGTAAATTTAAACTGGGTCATGACACTTTGACCTAGCTTTCGCATGCCGTCAAAATTACTCTTTGTAGTCGATGCACACACCAAATTTGTCTCTAGCTTTAGCAGTTCAAAAGATATTGGGGCCCGTATATTAAAAATTTGGGCATCGTCTGCCATCTTGGATTTGACCGCAAGTGGGTTTTGACAATTCTGCAGCTTCCGCGGTGACACAGAGTACCATCTTGCAAAATTTGAACGCAATCTGTCCACGTGCTGCTGAGTTAGATTCCGTTTGTCGCACTTTGGGGACTCAGTTGGGCAAATGGATCTCACAGTTGGGGTCTGCGGCAGATGAGAGCCCAAACGTCGTTGCTATACAGTGTTGTTTTAGATTTTTTAATTTTTGCTGTTTTTTTTAATCACAGCGCTTGGAAGGTGAATGGGATCCAAAATTGGGGCAAAATTCCGCACTTTTTGACCCTCTGTGAAAAATAGGGAGGGTTATTGGAGATGTCTATACGAATTATTCGTGGCAGGCATAGGTCCTAAGCACCGGTATACTTTTTACCTGGCGGCGATCGGTGGTCTGGTCACACATTGGACGTTTGACTAAAAAAAGATTCATGGGCAAACATGTAGCCTCTGTAAACTTAGGTTGCCGGCGGATAAATATGATAACGTAAATAAATGAAGCTTTTTGACTTTATTTATTTAAGTCTTAGCAGATTGGTCTTGTGCTGACTGTGTTATTATCATGTGCCAGTTTGGTTGTAGATGTGTTACTGCGATGTCTGGAGTCTCTGGAACGTAAGGCCAGTGAAGCGTCAGACCAACAGGAGACATCTGCAGCACTAAAAGAGGTGAAACAGCTTCGAAACGTTAACTCATAAGATTACAGTTCAGTATGGCAGGTAACATGAAGGTAGTTCCATATGTGCAGAGCTAGTTTGGGTGGGAGTTGTTGGCAACATCTTGTTAAAATTATTATAAAATATAATAGTTCAGGCTATAGAGAAGCTTAGTCAGTATATTGTAACAGTTTTTCCCAGGTTTCTCCGGCAGTTTATTTTCATGTTTAGTTTTTTGTGTTTTTACCACAAATGATTAGATGAATTACAAGTACCGTAAAAAATGATTATATTACACATACTTGTACAATACCCACCCCGACTTTGAGGGCAAAATAGTGGGAAAAGTTAAGTTGATTTGTGTAATATGCACCCGGTCTTCACAACTGATTCTATTTTATCAACGGACTCATTCTTTTGTACATTTTTTCATGAAAACTACGAAAATTGACTTCTGGTCAGGCATAATACTTCCCACCTGCAATCAATTAAGGATGCACGAATTGCTTAATTTACTATTCGTTTAAATAAAACAGGCAAACATTTAGCATAGCTTTATGCTACCACATTGTATTGGAGAGAGGGCCACGGTACCATTTGTGATAATGATAAGTACGGATGCAGGCAGTTGCTGCGTAGGAATGAAATGCACATACACTACATCGCTAGGCACATTCAAGCAGCAGCTTGATGAACATCATCTGGTGCTGGACTCTGGACTTACTTATTTACTTAGAGACAACGTTTTTATTTGGTTCGTTCCAGTGTTACGCAGATATGTTATGGTGAGCCGGCATGTTGTTTGTTTATGGAAAAATACTATAAGAATGTGTAATAAAAAGCGTATATTTGGTACCCTAATGAGAATAATATTTTTATTATGATTTTTTAGTTTACATGTAGAATACTCACCCTGACTAGCAGGCCTCTACTTTTGGTACAAATTGTGTATATTATAATTAAATTTTTATGGTAGTTTTCTAATGTGTCATTGTTGACTGTTGTTATGCCACGTTGTGCAGATTCTATGTGATGTGTACAAAGTTGAGCTGACGGTCTTCACTGGCCAGTCCGTCATGCGCACCGTCGTCGAGAAAATGAAACATGTAATTCTTGTTTGTGTGACATATTTTTGCATGTGCTGTGTCAGTGCCATAGATGCAGTCATATTGTTGTTATGCATTGTATTCACCATTTGTGGGGATTGTGGGCCCTGGGATTTATAGAATAAGCCGGATCCATTCCTGGCCAGATGGCATGAAAGCCATCTAAACCAGGCTTTAATTTCATTAGATTCAGTTTATGTTTGTGTTAGCCAGTTTTTGTACTGTTGTTTAGATTTTTTGGTATTTTTTTGCAGTTACATTTGGTTTTGAATTTTGCATCAGTTAACTGGCAAGGAAGATAGTCTCCAAAACGACCTGTGTATAAATTCTATGACTGCAGCTGCTGTTGCTGCTGCTGCTATGACTAGTACAGTGCATGATGTGATGTGTAGTTCATGCGAAGTGTCTTACGACGTTCTGAAGCACCGCTGGATGATGACTGGCGACGCAGTGTAGCTGCAGGTGTGCTTGCTGCATTCACAGACTCACGCTGTAAACGGTCAGTTTTCATGACCAGTCATTTAGCTCTTGTCTCATTCGTGAAGCATAATTGTTAATTTTCCTTGCATTAGCTGACATATTACTGTTTGATATTAAGCATTTAACGATGCTGAGTTTATTTGTATACTTATGCATTAAACTGCATAAAATGGATAATTAAGTACACAAAACACAAAGCCTGCTTTCAGTTCGTGTTTGCAGGCACCCTACTGCATGAGTTTGCTGCAGTTGCCGAAACTGGCAAGCTCCCTAATTGCTTTTTTGGTAGAAAATCCACTTCACATTGTTTGAAATCTCACCTACTCAGAAATTGATGCACACCAGAGATCATTTCTTGATGTGAAGTGCTTTTGCATCAACTTACGTTGATTACAGCACTATATAAGTTATCTTACGTACTTTTAAGAAGTCAGTGCTGCAGCTGCAATTCCATGGCCTTATCACTGTCTTAGTTCTGCAGGTCTGAGTTGTGGTAGTTTGGTCACATTTGTCTATGTCTCTGATTTTAGGTCGTAATATTTGAAGGCCTTTGCTTTCAGACTTCATTTTTGGTAGCTTAAGGTCATGGGCTTGAGGTCAAGTTCACAGGAGCAGTAAATTTTTTAACATTTAAACACCTCAAACTTCCGAATTGCCTTGAGCTATGAATGTGACATTTGGTGTTCTGGTACACCTTCATAATATCTGTCATGCTTAGGTTTCAAAGTTGTGAGGTCAGGTTCAAGATCCAGGCTCATCAAAAGAGTTACAAACAAGGTGGTCTTGCTTTAATTAAAAGGCAGGTGTTGTTATTATATTGTAGTCTCTCGAGAGACGTTTGCTGTCAGATTGAGGACCGGCTGCGTAAGGCTCACACAGGTTTTGAGCACTCTATGCAGAAACTTGAGAAGTGCTACAGTGGCCGACTGCGCAAGACAGAGAGTCACAGTCTCAGTTTGCGCAAGAAACTTGCACCGCGCATTGCACGACTTGCACTGGAGAGTCGCTCACTGCGTGACTATGTAATGCATGGTGAGACAATTGGACTTTCTTTTAAATGTTTGCTTTCGATAAATGTGAATATTTGTAGATGCGTATATTGTGTCTGTAGACATACCGTAAACATTCGCTAACGGATTTTTTGTGTAATGTTAACTGCATATTGCGTAGGTGATGTGGGCTTTGGTAGGGATGTGAATGTTGCTGCTGTGTGCAGTTTGGTTTTGTACAGTAGCTGGATTTCTTGAACCTTAGCTGTGCACACTGTGTGCCATACTGTGGCAAACCAGTGGTGAATTGGTAAAGCCTAAAACACCTGACATTGTTGTACATATATTGATGGTAAAGTTGTGTGTTTCATGCAGGTAAGCCAGTAATGGGTGAAGAGTTGGGTCGTGGTCAGTATGGCATCGTGTATACATGCGAGTCTTGGGCGGGCTTAGATCAGTGTGCCGTCAAGTCAGTGGCGCCCCCTGATGAGAGACATCTGAATGATTTGGCTCTCGAGTTTCACTACACAGTGTCAGTACTGCACGTGCTAATTTGTCTAGTAAGCTAATATATGGTCAACTCTGATCAGGTTCAGTATAATGGAGGACTTGGATAAATATGGTGGTGTAGACAATTGTAGTATAGTGGCAGTAATGCTACATTATAGTAATAGATGAAACAGAATGCACTGGAGCTGATCTTGATCCCTAAGCAGACAGCCTGCAGATTAGATTACAAACCCAGAAAAGCAAGTGTGCCAAAGCGAAATGGCAGCCTACCACTGTCCTAATACCACCGCCAGTGGTAGGCTGCCATTTCTTTTGCAAGACTTGTAGTAACTTTCTTAGCCATTGGGCATCACTGAACCAAATTATACAGCTTGGTGACAGAGGCAAATAGTGTGAATAACTTGCCAAGGGTTACTATGCAGCAGTGTTTGGCCGAAACTCAAAACCTGTGATCTGTGCATTGCAGATCCTTCTGAGTGCCTTAGCAATTGTACCGGCGAAGCCAAGAGCCGAAATTCCGTGCGTATTTGATTTGTAAATCACTGATTTGTACTTCACTGTGTCATGTGAATGATGTATTGATGGTGATTGTCATTTATTTCATGCAGAAATATTCCCGAGCACCGGCGGATTGCTGCAGTTCATGGCTCAGTGATAGACTACAGGTACGGCAGCAAGAGTCGACGACGATTTCCCGCTGTGTTGCTTGTGATGGATCGGTTCAAGTGTGACCTGCACACTGCCATACAGCGCCACATGAACTGGCTTAGCAGGTCGCATTCAGTAGCTCTCTAGTCTCACACTTTCAGCAAATATGTATTTGTTCTCCATGTTTAAGTAACTTAATATTCACAGTCTGGCACAGCTAGGATTAGTGGTAACATGTATACATTGTTCCCCCATGGTGGGAAGTAGTGTAGTGTGTGTGTTTTGTTGGAAATTTTGTAGTCCATCCACGATTAAAACGATCAAAAATGACAGAAAATGGTTAAGATTAACGAGAATTATAGTCAAAATATAGACTGCCGTTTTTATGGCTCACAATGTACGTTGTAATTCAGCTGGATATTACTGGTGTTGCAGGCTACAGGTTGCTATCGATGTTGCGGAAGGTATTCGTTACCTACACTCCCTCGGACTGGTTCATCGTGATATTAAACTCAACAATGTTCTTGTAAGTCATACTTTCCTTTTGCTTTGCAGTTGGTATGCACATCGTAGTACTCTAGATTCAGTTGTACTAGCTCCAATGTTCTCCATGTAGTTGGCCCTGGATCTGTTGTATAAGCCTGTTTTTGCTCAGTCGATGGTATAAAGGGCACTTGTAATTGGCTTTTGTTATACTAGGTTCAGTTTTTTTATAAGTTTGTAGTTATTCTTCAATTATTATTCAGTTGCTGTGTATGATTTTTGCAGCTGTTTTTGGCATATTTTATGTTCATATAATTTTCAGCCGTTGCTTGTTTGGTTGTTGTTGCTAGTGTAGTTGATTGTCTGGAAAGACTCATTTCCAAAAGCGGAAAGACTTTCTATACTTAACTACTTTTCTGTATTTAGATGCATGTAGAAAGCTGTATACTCACTGTCCCAACTGCTCAGCTGTTATTACTGCTTGTGATGCATACTGGCTGGTTCAGAAATGCTGTCATTAGACCCATGGAATTGGAGCAGCACCACAGGCCTCTGACTTGAGCTTGCTTGAATTTATGTGTTCATTTTGTATTAATAATACTGATAATAGTAGTACTAGCTGCTTACCAACGGTCTCATTTTCGTACTCGTCCTGTTGTGGCGGGTGAGGAATTGGATTATGCTTTTCAACAAACTTATAAAGTGACTTTTATCTGTTGTGTTCTATTACTGATTTATATCTGTTCCACATAGGGAGCAACTCTTCACCCAGACGTCCAGTCATAGGCTGCGGGTCTTGGATATCTAAAAGTGCCCCTGAATGCTTTATATTTATGCTGCTCCTTGGGTCAGTTGTTGTGATGATGTTGTCAACAGCTGGACTTTGACGATCGTGGCAAACTTGCAGACTTTGGCTTCTGCAAGCCGGCTGCGATGATGTCGGGCAGTGTGGTGGGCACACCCCTGCACATGGCGCCAGAGCTCGTGTCCAGTAGGTATGACCGCAGTGTTGACGTCTACGCATTTGGGATGCTTTTCTGGTTCGTCTGCGCCGGCACCGTACGTTACCCTTGCAAGTTCTCCCAGTGCAGCAGCGTGACAGAATTCTTTGAATTAGTCAGGACTGGTGAGCATTCGCAGCTGTTTATTGGTTATTACTTGAGATATACAAGCCATCAGACACTTCCAAGCCTCAATCTCATACACTGACAAGGCGAGGTTATAACAAGTATGCGTTAGCAATGACACCAGTGTAATAGATTGGACAGAAAGTATGTCAGTAATGCTGCCTAACAAAGTGCCAGCCAGCTAGTAATTTAATAATTGTGCCATCTGTCATGATGTGCTCCACATTGGCTCTGGAATATGTAGAATAGGCTTCATACATTTTTTGACTAGATTCTGTTTTATGGGTTTAGTTTTGTGTATTTATATTAGTTTGCTTTATGGTTTTTGCAACTTGTTGATGTATTTTTGTGTTGTATAAAACAGTAACTGTGTGTCTGACCAGTTGCCAGCACTTTGTGTGTAAGGGTCGGACAGTTTGTATGTATTTATTTACTTTATCTATGTGTGCAGGTCTGCGGCCTGAGCGGCCATCCCGTTGCGATGACGACTGCTGGCAGCTGATGCAGCGTTGCTGGGATGCTGATGCCAGTTCTCGTCCACACATTGGCGAACTGGAACAGTCACTGCACTCCATCTACCACAAGGCTTCTGTCCTGCCTCCGCAACCCTTCACTGTCACTCTGAACCATGATGAATTCACTGCGTTTAACGGTGACTCATTCACAGCTACTACCTACCTGGATACACTGAGCATACTGCAGTGATGGAAATCGGCAAATTGTTACTGTATTGTTATTGTTCAGCTCTTCAACAGCTGATAATACTTTGAGGCATTGGTCAATGTTGAAACGTTATGTTTCTTGAATAGTTTGTTAATTACTAATTACTCATACAATTGGGGATGAATCTTTGCCAAAAAAAATTTGAAGGCTAGGTTAGGCCAGTTGTAAGTTGATTCATCCAGGAATTTATTACCACAATACCACCAGCAATGTGGCATGGTAATGCATCAACTTACATTTGTTTATCTGTGTGGACTGTGTATGTACAATTTGGGTTTGAACTATTCAGTGTCATGAGAAACTGCACTTTTGATATGCAGGTACATGTTCATAATGTCTAGGTCACGTTCGAGTATCTGGCACGGTGATGGTGCTGTCATGGTTAATTAGTGTAATTACGTCACTCCAAAACTCGTGGAAGATTTTTTCCATTTTGCAGCAACAGGGAGATGGGACAGACAGCATAGTGCATAGACCCTAGTGATTGACTGAATTAATGCCAGCACACCTGTGGAACAGTTACCTGTATTGACGTGGATGGATAGCTGTTGTGTGGGTTATCTCATTTGTTTAGAAATGCTGAACTTTGCTTGTTTGCTGTGACTTAGTCAGTGACAGAAGATTAGGAAACAGCATACAGTTATGACGCATGTATTAATAGCAGTATTGAGAGTAAGTTTGCATACTTAGTGGCTTTTGAAGTATTAACTACAGCTGTAGTCTTGCACTGTACATTGTACAATGCAGCCATCCTGTGATTTTTATCGTTTACTGTAACTGTCTAATAATAATTATGTTGTTTATTTTTTAGTTTTGTATGGTGTGGCTGAAAGTTGCTGGTAATGAAAGATGTTTACATGTGTTGTGGCATTAAAAAGCATTTCTGCATCAGTTTCGTTCGTTCGTTCATTGATTTTGCAGGCTGAGGCTAGCAATCAGTCAGTCACATTATGACAGCCAATAGTTGACTGGGTTGTTGAAGACAAAACTTGAAACTCGTAGGCAAAGCAAGAATAAATCTGCTGCTCTAAAATTTTATTTGGTCTGTACATGTCTGCATGCATTTTCTGAGTTTTGTGAAGTACATATACAACTCCGGTACCCGACTTTTAGGCTAGTAATTTTGCGAATAGGCCTGTCTAGTGACCCACGAATCCAGGGAAGGCAACTACCTCACATTCAAATTCAGTTCAGCTGGAGCCGGATTTGCTTTTTTAATTGTAATTTATATTACTTTGGTAGTTTGGTTTACCAAAAGCCCCACATTTAGATGTCACCAGACGCAATTTCAAGACGTAAAATATCACCAAAATGTTACTGCGGCTGGGGCTGCTCCCCGGACCCCACTGGGTAAGCTTACAGCAGACCCCCTAGCTCATTTAAAGAAGCTGCTTCACGGCATGGAAGGGATGAAAAGAATGGAAGGGAAAGAAAGGGAAGGACGTTAAGACATGGGACCAGTGTGGCGCTTCGGCGTGAGACACGCGCACTAACGCTGCGACGTTTTCAGTGATTTTTATGTGTTTGTCGTCGTTTTTCCTCGTTTCTGGCGATAGAGACAGCTATGGCAGTGACTCAGGGCTTGGATGGTATATTTGTCGGACGTTTCTTGGATAATGTTGCGACGTTTTAGCCGAGTAACAAGCACTGGCGTAGAC
>Ga0126335_1001670_pt1 | contig 12679 bp, 12 predicted proteins | sample OlaspJWI45metaG_FD_108409 | JGI IMG/M metagenome (GOLD analysis project Ga0126335, IMG submission 108409) | Marine gutless worms symbiont microbial communities from Oahu, Hawaii - Olavius sp. 1 OAHU.JWI-45 metaG | ecosystem: Host-associated > Annelida > Digestive system > Unclassified | place...
GTTTCCGATAAGGGTGGTCAAAATGTCTAAGTCGGTCGTTCATACCAGACTTGGGACCCAGCTACATGCACTTTTGATGATTAGCCAACTCAAAGATTAGTCTGAATGGCAAAAAGTTTAAAATTTAAAAGTTTAAAATATAAAACCTTTCGACAATAACAAGTCGTTAATTTGTCTTTTACACAAATCCGAGTGATACAATCCGCTTTAGCAGCGGAACAAAATGGTACCAGTTGTTCATGACTTTGTGATCATATTATAAAATGACAGCTGATTTGACAGGTGGTTGATGAATGGCTCTGAGATTCCTGGTGAACGATCAGACACACTTCAGTTGGACTCGGTCAGCTATCAGATGAACGGACGTCGACTGATGTGTGAGGCTACGAACTCTGTCGGAACCACAAGACTTGATTACACGCTTCAAGTTGAATGTGAGTTATTGTTAACAGTTAGCACTTGCGGTATAGTTTTGCAATATCTGTTTCCATTTAAAATTTATCGTTTTAGCTGCATTGAATAATACACTGTGTCGCAGAAAAAAGGGTGCTGCCGATCTATGATGATAACTTTCTGATGTCTTAACTGCTTTCAAAAATTATTTCACTGTTGGAAAGAGTATGAAATTTGCTACAAACCGCAAAATTTCTCACCAAATCTAATGTATACTGCTGTGCTACCTTGCCAACCTTGGGAACAGAAAAGTTCGAATTTGCTGCAAATCTGCAGGAAAATGCAAACAACATACATTGATTTTTGCACGCACTCATTTTATTGCATTTCACTTACTTACTTATTACTAACTTATTTACTACTTCAGTTTGTGATTACTGTTAAATATTTTTTTAAAGTAGCAGAGTGTTTTATGTAAAGAGATCTAAATGTTAACAGTGTCCTGCACACCAGGCATGCAGCACTGTACAACTTTTCAAGCAGCCAACACCTCTTTCATTCGACCAGGTCTGTGGCCACTGAACAGCCCTGACCTCAATCTGGTCTACTATAAGAAGTGAGATGTCACCCAGCAACTAGTTTATCAGTCACAAGTACATAGCATTGAAGAACTGAAGCAGTAATTGCTGAGCGTTTGCTTGGCACTGACAACAGCATCATTGAGAGTGCAGTTGACAAGTGGAGGGATTATCTTTGATCATGCATATGGGCAAATTATTGACACATAGCAACTGCTATGACAGTATTAATATCCACTCAGCCATATACCATGAAATGTTTCATTTTTGTCACTCTGGATATGATGTTTAAGTTGTATCTGTGGTAATATTTAACAAACTCAAACTTTTGCCTTTACAAGATAGTGCAGCAGCATACTTCAGGTATAGTGAAAGATATTGGACAATTTTGTAGCAAATTTTGTGCAGTTTCCAGTGAAAAATTTTTTTGAAATCGGTTAAGATTTCACAGAGTTAGCATCAAAGCTCGGCAGCACCTTTTTTTCTGAGACACAGTGTATAACTTAGATTATGCCGTAAGTTGTGAATAGTTTAACAGAAATGGGTGAGCGTGAGAGATGTTTCATATGTTGAAGTCGACTACATGAAGATTGGAACTGACTTCCGTAACCCTGTGCAGCTGTTTATAGGATATTACAACATTGTTAAAGTACAACATTACTACTATACTACACTGTACTACACTTTGTTAAAAATCACACTACAGTTCCACTGTACTAGCAGTCCACTTGTCTGATTTCTGTCATTATTGGTTGCAAGCCGACTTCTAAGGTAATGTTGCAGCTAGCTTGACTACAGAGATTTCACAGGAGGCATACTTAGTGTCACTTATTCATCTGTTGCTGTTGATGCAGATGGGCCAAGGTTTATCCATGAGCCTCAGAGCCAGGCAGCTGACGTAGGCGATGACGTCACTCTGACCTGCGAGGTGGAGGGAAATCCGACGCCGACTGTTTACTGGCGTCGTCGTGGAGATGAGCGGGTACTGGGCCGGCAGCACACCTTACGGCTGTCGCGGGTGACGTCGGATCAGTTCGGCACCTATACCTGTAGTGCGTCGAGCGTGGGACGCAGTACCGTGTCACGTGACGTGCACCTGCTGCGTAATGGTGCGCCAATCATTGTCAGCAGCCGGCAGCAGTGGGCCAGGAAAGAAGAGACAGCAAACATTGAGTGTCTCGTCAAGGCAATTCCACCACCAAAGACAGTGACGTGGACCAAGAACGGACAACCTATTGACTTCCGCCGCATGCCAAGGTAGAACATAACTTGTATTTTTTTAATTAGTCGTTGTCGGCCTCTACCTGTAGTTTTTTAAAATATTTAGCACGATTCAGTCTCTGGACACTTTTACATTAAAATCTTTATTGTTGGTGTTCTGTTTTACTTTTCTCTGTGTTTCTTTTGAAATTACAAATGTGCTATCTCTATATTGGTAAAGACTGGCATTTGCTATTTGTGTCTTTCTACGCTATGAATTCAAGACTGCCCCACATTTCTGTCATGGTAATTCGCAACTGAAGTTGTAGAAAGGAATTGTGCACAGAAAATGTTCTTAAATGTTTTTCTGGTTTTTGTCTCCTTGAAATTTAGCACAGAATTTCGAAGCTACAAGATTTAACAAATCACAGTGTAGCGTATGTCGTACAATATAGTGTGGACCTGAAAAAACAACTGTAGTTATGTTTTGAATGAAGAGTACATTGTATGGCGGGTGCTATATCTTAGCGTGTGTATCTTCTGTTGATACAGGTATGAGGTGCGTGAGAAGATGTTGCCAGATGGTCTGTTGAGTGTCCTCAGAATCTACGCCGTAGAAGACTTGGATTTTGCTGTGTACAACTGCTCTGCCAACAACGCCTATGACTCTGCTCACTTGCCTATCAGGTTCTCTCAGACAGGTACAGATTTTTTGTTTTCTTTTTGTTGTACCCAACCAACTTAGGATTTTCAGATATGTTTACTTGTGCACTTGCTTACTCACTTATTTTTACTAAAGTTTATTTGCACTGCAAAGGTAATAGTTTGTCAGTGTGTCAAATCCATACACATTGTATCATAAAATTATCATGTTAGACATCTGGTTCATTCACATAGACCATTGTGTTATTCATATCTGAGAAATCTGACAGTATTTACATTTTGATAGAAAAAAAACTATTTTACATCGTGCACATAGCGCCACTGTGGTTGTTTTCGTTGTTTTCCTTTTGTGTGTGTGTATTGTGTATTATGTTTTGTGTATATCTACCAATGCATTGGTGAACAAAGATTAATATGTAAAATATGTATTTTACAGTGTCAGTGAGGAACGTATGTAAGTACATTTTTAAAGCACACTAAAATCTAAAGTCACTAGGCGCCATCTCCCACGTGGGTTTTGAGCTGGCGAGAGTGTCTAGCATCAGCATCACTATGGCGTTTGACACTTACAAGTGTTTGGACTTGATACTGCAGACTGCTACTGAATGTGTTTTGTGATCGGTCTGTTTTTTTTGCGATTGCATGATTTACATGTACTTCCTTGTTTTGGATTATACTGATTGTCGACTGCAAGAAATTATGCACGTGTGTGCAGATGACGTAGTTTTACTGTTGAAGTTTGAATTTTTTGCAGCAAAAGAAAAAATGGCTTTGAAGTTGTCTGCTGTTGTAAAGTAAATTTTAAACGAAAAACAAATGTAAGCATGACGAATACTGTATGTCGTTGACAGAGGAAGTGCCATTGATTTATATACTCATTGGAATCGGAGCAGGACTGTTTCTCATCATCATCATCGTAGTCATAATCATCAGCATAGTCGTCATTTGCCACCGACGAAAATCTGCTGTCAAATCAGGTGATTAGTTACTGTCCAATTTGCGTAAGTTTAGAAAAATTATAAGACAGAATTTGAAATTTTGTGTAATTGTTTTTTTCTCTGCAAGTTGGATACCATAACAAATGCAAGCTGTGTTGGAATGTCATGCAAATTTCAGCAAGTTATCAAAATGGTTGCATTAATTTGCCATCATGTTTTCTTCAAACAATGCTTGCTTATGGTGTATTTATTTGCTGTAGTTCTCACTCGTGTGTGCTTTTCATTGAGTGAGGTGGTAGGTTTTGTTATTTGGCATTGGCAGTGGTCTAAAAAATGCCGCTGTTTTTCGTATTCATTGGAATTGGAGCAGGCCTCATAGCCTCATTTCTAATCATCATCATCATCATCATCATTATCAGTCGTCATTTGTCACTGACGAAAATCTGCCATCAAATCAGGTGAGTAGATACTGCCCTATTTTCACAAGTTACTATCAAAAATTTAAAAAAAATCCAGAACTTACACATTATGATTGTTTCATTCTGCTGTAACTGAGTTCAGTGTTAGTCATTTAGTGATAATTCAAAGACACACATTCACTGATAGCCGTGTTTGTTCAACTTCGTTTTATGCTCAGAATCCGATTCTCGAAGTTCTGAAGACAGCGTAGACCTAAAGAAATCGAACCGCGTTACCCCAGACATCAAAATTGAGTATTCCAAGACGAACGCTGTCAACGACTGGCAGACAGACCTTCTTGTTCCACATCACTACGGGTCACCTCACCCGCCCCGGTCAGACTACGCCCAGCTGCCATATCCTCGCAAGGTACGTCAAGCTGTAACGTTAGGTCCTGCTGTCTGTAGTGTTGGCTGGCGCATTGTTAAGCAGCCCTTATTCTCAGTCTTTCTCTCAGATCTGTTCATTTTATTATGCAATTTTGCAGCAGCACATTTCTGTCATTACAGCACAAAATATACATGAAGTGAATGTTCATGTTGTTATGTGAACAGGAACCCGTGAACCATTTTCTGACATACGATGGTGGACATTATGGACCTTATGATACATACCGTCAGCGACCTCACTCCACTCTTCCAACTGTCTCTGATAATCCATATGGAACGTTTCCACGTGGAATAAGCTACACTCCGCAACCCACGTAATGACTAGCAGAGCCTTCTCTACTGCTATCTTAGATTTTTATGCTTAGGTAGCATTTACTTGCCATTTTGTAGGTCATGAATGTGGGTTACACAGAATGTAAATACAGTGTACCAGTAAATACATGTTTGTGCCCTACAAGATGGCAGCAGCGACACTGAGTTAATTAGCAGATGACATTGTCACCATATGTATTGGACAGCGATTGACTGAATGCATGTTGTTGATAATAATTTCCCCCACTTAGATAAACCTTCTCTCGTATGACAAACATAAATACAAACACAACTAAGTTAAGACTGCACTGGAACGAGTAAAAGGCCTAGTAATATTTGGCTACTGGTGATTTCAGCCAGTTCACTATCGGCCGGTTTGATTCAGCCAGTTTCAATGTGGATATGGTCAGTGTGAGCATATCTATGTTTGACAGGGGAGCTGATGGCATATATGGTCCAGTGTACGGGTCGGACATCTACGCTACAGTGGGAAGACCACGAGGACGCCCATACTGGCCTGCCTCAGCAGCTGCACCTGCTCTACAGGTGCATTCCGTCTCCCCCACTGACAGCCGGCTCTCCACCAACGTCTGATCACATCACCAGAGCGTTGCAGTAGTTAATTAACTTGCATTGTACTGCCGCTAGCGACGTCTGGCGAATGACGTTAATTCACGTTGCATTTTGCAATGATCAGATGGCTTTTTCTCTCCCCCTTGAAGAGGATGGTTGGACTTGGAATTTTCGAAATAGGTAGTGATGTCCAAAAGGTTTAAAGTAAAACTTTAAGAAAAGTTTTATTTTATTTTATTGTTATCGTTATTCGCTAGATGGCGCCACGTGCTTCACTCTTCGAGGCAGAAACGTGTGTATGCTGCGGTCTGTTTTTCTTACTAGCAATGAGCAAGTTACGTGATCTATATAGTGCCATTGACTTCTGGGGAAAACCTGCATGCATGCTTCTAGTATTAATAATCAAAATTTACTCTTGCGTAAGTCACTGCTTAAATTTGAAGAAATAGTTTCTGTTTGAAGAACATAAAATTTTGAAGTTAATCAGAAACAGACATAACTCTTAATTTGCTGGGGTTTCGTTAGCTGTGAAAGTGTGAGACAGTGTATGTGTATGGTAACTTTTTGAGAGGCTTGGTGGAGGAGAGCGAGAACAGATTCTTAGATCAGAGGTTCATATATACCGCTGGAATGAGTCCGACACCTCCACATGGAATCTACCATCTTGCTAGGATTCACACTATGAATCAAGATCTCGGATCTTGCGTTCAAAGAAAAACATTGTAGCCGCAGAGTTATGCAATTTTCGACCAGTACACTAGTAGCCTGTAGAGTAATGAATTTGGAACATTTCGGTAGTTTTTTTAGGGGGGGAGGTGCATTCGCATGTATACATGTATGTACATATGGCCGTGTGCCTCTTACGGCGTAGGCTATGCCTTCCTAGACCGTGTTGACGCCTTATTGACATTTGATATATTTTGTTGAAATAATGCACTGTGTACACTTCAGTCTGCAGTATTAATAGACAGTTGTGCATTTTTATTATTATTAGTTGGCCCGCCACAATGTGGGCGCCAGCTGTGCGTAATGGTATCATTGGTATGCGACTCTGCATTGTCCGTCCATCTGTATGTCTGTGTGTTACACGCGAATATCTCTGAAACTAAGTGAGATAGAGGTATGATCACTATTAAACTCAAATAGGAAACAGGGTTTCCCGATTCGGAATCTGATTGGAACCCCATTTCGGCATTTCCTGTTCGAGTTTAATAGCGGTGATATTTTAGTAATGAAAAGCATTTTACTTTTTATATTATATTGTTTTAGTTTTAATGTTTCTTTGACAACAAAAACTTGCTATTTTACACTGTTGAATGTGATTCAGAGACAGTATACAACAGTCATAGCCAATGTCTGGTAGTTCATCGTGGATTCGTGGTGAATGTTTAACCAACAACGTATGCTAACGTGATTTTTCCATATTGTTACGACTACCAACAGTCAACGTGTCATACATTGGTTAAGATTAATGTGTCGATTAATGATTAGTTAGTGGTTGATTAATGTTTTGTACAAAGTCTCTCCATAAACGCATGGGGTGATACCAAATACTGAGAAATCAGTGGGAGGACAGAATTCCATTTTTGTTCTTGCTGATGTCAGAACTGAGAGCATGTAGAAATTGAAAATAGATGGTAACAATATTTTGAAACTTTGTTTAGTCTCGAATAATGTTTGAAAAAGAAACTTAACATCTCAACGCAGACTATGTGCGAGTCAGTAAGCAGGGTACCAGGAGATCAGAAGTGAAACAGGTAGAATCCTGTTGTTGTTTATGGTGATGTTTAATGTTTTACAGTTCAAAAACAACATTTAACCGGAGATTTATTGTCAGTATGAGAGACGCCATATACTGTACATTACGGTAATAGAAACACAGATATGCAGATCCGCAACTATATTACTGAGACTGTTACTGCATGTCTAGTACACAGAAGAAGCACATTCAGCCTGCCAATCCGGTACACGTAAAAGTACTGGCAGCGGTCTTCAGCGGCAACGATGTAACTCTTACCCGCGGGTACACAAAGCGCAGGAAGTGGTTCCACGACACGGTAGGCGAACACACAGTCCATGACGTAGTTGTCGAGGGCTCCTACGTTTCAGTGCCGAATATACCAAGGACAAAAAGCCGGTCATGTCGGAATGATAGCATTCATTGACAAGAGGCGGCTCGTCTCGCCGTGTATCACCAACTGGGTCGTAGGACCTCACACGTCGACTGATGAGTCCGCCAGTCACAGTAGCGAATAACTTTGAACATTTAGGCTTATTATAAACAAAAAAATGCCTTCGATCAATTGAAGGCAGCCCACCCGGGAGTGTGTATAGGGCCTATTTTTAGAGCTTTTGCTTCAGTGACACTGGTGCAGCTGCAGCAACCAAAACTGTTGGTTGTCGGTCTTTTACGACTAGTCTTAGTCTTAGCCTACGCACAGGTTTATCCTATTACGTCGCGGTTGCTAGACGATTGCAAAGATGACTGAGAAGGACTGTCAGACCAATTTCGATTTGCAATTGCATGGATGGAAGCAAACCCAGATTCTGCACAGAATGAGTATAGGCCTACGCTTAAGCACATGGCAGAATGCGACTTGATATCAAGGAGTGCGAGGACAATAAACTTTGGTAACTAATTGGTACGCCTGCTAAGATAAATTTATAATAGTCCTGAAAATCTATGTTCTATAATAGCCTAATCCTATTATGTACGTACAGCTAGCATCATGTCAGATAACAATGTGAAGTAGTTCATTACTGGCCTGATGGGGCATATTCCTACCAAGTTACATCAATTTCTGATCAGTAGTTTTCGCTATTTTGTGCAGACAGAATACACAGACGCCGCCAGAAACAATACCTGCTCGCAGCAGTGGCGTAGCAAGATTTGAGTGGACTTGTGTGCAAATACTTCAAAAGGGCCCCTTAAGTTCGCCTTAACCCATCCGTTTTACAGAGTTTGACTGCAGTGCAAACAGGCATTGCCCACATTTTCAAAAGCTATAGTCGCACAAACAAAAGCCAGATTTTCGAGAGAGCTGCAACTTGATATTGAGATGTGAGGTTCTTTTCCCCTCTTTCCTCTTTCCCCTTGCCTCATGCCCACTTCCCCGCCACCTTTATATGCCCATCCTCTCCCATTCCTTTAGAAGTATAGGCCCCTTCAGCCAGCTAGGGGATCATCTAGCGAGCGCTGGAAGCTTCTTATACCCCCTCACTGGATACGGGGCGAAGCTCCAGCTGAAAACGCATTTTGTGCACTTTCTTAAACAAAATTGAGTACCGGTATACAAAAATGCAACAGATTGCAGTATTTTGTATATTTACATGTATGAAACTAAATGCACAGAGGGTCCAAAAGTGGGGGCCACGTCTTCCTGTCCAAAAAGCTGGGGGTCAAATCACCCCTGATATCCAGGCAATTAAAAATACTGTTGTTTTATGTGCGAATGAAAAATGACAGCATCTCTTGATCAGTACAATATCAGGATAATGTGCAACAGTAAAAATCTGTCATTGGTCATATCTTATCCTGAAGTTTTAAAGTCGATTTAACAAGTCTTGACAGAACAAATTGGCCAGAATGGTCCCATAACCACAAATTAATTTTTTCCAAGGTACTGTAGCAACATTATGCAGGTGAAGTAGACGTATCAACAATTGTCGTGTTGCAACTTTCTACAGTATACTGTGTGTCGAATTTTATGGTAATCGGTCAATGTTTGTAGACACTACAGTAGAACAAAAATGTGGACATGTTTGGACCACGGTGTATATACGCCTAGCCTTTATTATCTGGCAAGAAGTACATACATTAGTAATATTAGCATACCGTCAAAGTAAACGTGTAGTCATTTAATCGATTTCTTTTTTAGTAAATCGATAATTCTACTTAGCAATAAGAGTGTTTTGGCTGCAACAAGTACATACACACACTGAATTACATGTAGGCTTGTTTATGTGCACACGTGAACATGTAGTCATAGAAAGCTAGTCAACCTTCGATCACAATGTCAGCAAGATGTTTTATCAGTTACGCCAGGCGCCGTGTACACCAACAACATTACAGCACTAGCAACTGGACAAACTGAGTCGCATATCACGGGAGATCGAATGTCCTGCAAACTACGGACGTCAACTGCACTCAAACACGCAGTCGACTCTCCATCATTTCTACTGGGTGGACCAAAAGACAGGGCCACTCATTTCAATAGCTTGTAACTTTAGAAATACTGATCAGATCTTAACCATTCTTACCTCCTTAAGGTCATTTCATTTTTAATCAAAATCTCTGTGATTGATGCTATTAGTTAAATAAAATGCAGCGGCGCCATCTAACGAATGATTGTAAGTGACCATGATACCGTTCTCTGTCCTTATGAAACCGTACAAAAAACAAACAAACGTTCTTACTTACTTAATTTTTTGACACCAGCAATGGTAGCAATTAACTACGTCACAGTAATATCAGCCATTGTTCTTATTTGTTAAATTAACTGTAATTTAAAAAAAAACTTTTAAAGCATTGATCAACATAACCAAAGACAATGACCAACCGTTGTTTATTACCATGCCTTTAATTCACCAGATGGCGCCACTTTATTTTGCACAATTAATTTATGCAAATTATGTTATCGTGTTAAGAATTAAATGGCAATGTTTACTGCCAAAAATTATGAAGATCCGCGCAGCATTTTTAATGTTATTAGCTTAAATACGTGGCCCAGTGTATTGACCCACTCTGTATACACAAAGCATTGCAGATTTAGGGGTCGCGACGACTCGCTCGCAACGAACACTCGGTGAAGCGCAGGTGGAAACGGACCCTCAGGCTTCTGCTGGGCGTTCCAGAGCGCCGCAGCTTGGCAAGTTGTAAGGTGTCAAAAATAAATCAGATCAACCAGGCACAATTATTTTTGAGAATCACTTGTCACCATTGGAAAAGGGCCGAGCAGATTTTTAAAGTAATAATATTTCCCAAAAAATCAAATTCAATTTTAAACTTCCTAAAAACGTCCAGGCGATTGAGGCGAGGTCACTGAATGGGAACGTTGCTCACGCGAACATTCTGCGGCGAACGATGCCACATCAATTTAGTAGCTTATTCTTTGCACGACGTTGCAGCCTGCCAGTTAAAGCAGCAACTTCTGTCAAACTAGACGCAGAAGCGATGCAAGTTTATCGTCAGTTGCAGCGTTAACAGAAGCAGTGAACCTGCTTTCAGCGACCATGATGATGATCCGGTACCATCTATACACGATATACACAAAATTTGACAGACAGTCGTCTACCATGCAAATTTAGCAATTTGAGCGACTAAAGCTACTAATTGCCACAGTTTACATCTGTGTCGTGTTGGGGGAAACGTACAATAACATAGGACGTTTGGGTTGCATTATAACAGACTGCAGGTTCAACTTCCGGCCGTATCACTTCTGACACTTCATGTAACGACTGTTGTCAAGTTTTCATAAGCTTATACATACATCTCTGTCATCAAGCAGTGTAATTTGTTACCATGAACCAATCACAGGACGGTGATGCCCTGCGGCAACTTCGCACTAACCAATTAAGGGTCACAGAGTCAATAATTCTGCCTGTTACCAAAACAAACAAACAATCACGTTTACATTCCCTGAGCCAAATTTTTGAATCAGTTTGTCACTACCTTGCATAATATCAGGTTATCGCTGAGAACATTCGAAAAGAAACTGAAAAATGTGAAAATGTATCTTTTGGGAGACTGCATGATGAACATCTTCAGTGCTTCTGATACTCTTTAGGAATATGATTTACAAGACGCAAAAGCGACAAGCAGCAGCATTAACATAGTACAGTTCCGGATACAAAACAGAAAAAACGAAAGTAGTATAGGCCTAGCTAGAAAATTAGCAAACCTGTTGGGACAACAGTTTGGCTCTGATGATTCGCTCTCTGTAGTCGAGCCGGGATAACAGTCACGCCTGCTGCTGCAGCTGCTGATGGGCTTGTTCGTACAGGTTCTGCAGCAATTCAGTCAATCAAACATTCTGAGTTGCAAGACGTGTATAGCAAGACAGGCTTTCCAGTACAGTATACGTGTGATACCATTACTACTGTTTGTTTAAAACTTCAAATGAATATGTAGGGCCAAACGAAAAACATTCACACATGCAAACAGGCAACAGTCACGGTCGCATCGGGTCAACTGCAAAACACAAAATATCACCAAAGCTAGATTAAAAACAAGCAGCCGTGGACTGTGACGCTAAGGCTCAGCTGGCAATGGCAGTACAACTCTTCCTATATGAACCTATTGATCCTCAGTTAACAGAAACGCAGATAGTGCCAGCTGGGCATAAAAAACTATCCCATAAGTATACTACAGTAAGTACTGAGTCAGCTATGGCTGCTATGCTGCCGGTAGTATAGTAGTCGGCCTAGTATGCAGTTGATAAATTAATCGTGCATCATTATTATTATACACATACTTTGAACAGCGGTTTTGAAGCTGAACTCCCGAGACCAGTTACTGCTGCCGAAAGCGTTGGCAGTTCGCAGACGTCCAGTGTAAGACGTGTTGGCTGTGAGACCAGTTAGGGTGTAGCACATATGATGGAAGTCTGTTGACGTCACGGCTTCAGCGTCAGCATCACCGCATTTCTCGACGTCACCTGCACTTAGCTCCATCTGCAGCCGGCCAGCCGCCGTATCATTACTCGCTTTCTCCTGTACACATGCATAATATATAGTTAAACTTCGTAAAATGTACAGGTGAAATCACTGAACGTTGCATGCGCGGATATTCTGCGAGACACGACGCCGCAGGTAGAACAGTTAGTTTCTTCACATGACGTCGCAATGCAACCTGGCATCTGCCAGGTGCAGCAAGAAGATGCGACGTCACTGCCAGTCTGTCATCAGCTGCATGCATGCGCACAGTTGAATAATAAAATTCTCCGAATTCTACAAAATGCACCATTAAAATTACTCACATTTAGCTTATACAAAAATTATAATACTTTACCAATACCATTGTTACACGACTTTCAAATTCTACTTTTTGTCTATAAATTTTTATACCATGGTAACAAAATGCCCTCTATATTTGCTTCATATTTCACCCAAAATACATCTGTACACCATTACAATACGAGAGAAAAATACAGCTTACATTTATATAACCCACACA
>Ga0126335_1001671_pt1 | contig 12678 bp, 10 predicted proteins | sample OlaspJWI45metaG_FD_108409 | JGI IMG/M metagenome (GOLD analysis project Ga0126335, IMG submission 108409) | Marine gutless worms symbiont microbial communities from Oahu, Hawaii - Olavius sp. 1 OAHU.JWI-45 metaG | ecosystem: Host-associated > Annelida > Digestive system > Unclassified | place...
GTGGCCAACTGGCTTCCTTCAGTGCTTTGACACTGTTGGTTGGGTCATCTGGCCTGTAAAAATCGTCCCCGAAATGACCTATAAAGTGTCGAGTGGGACGTTAAACCTCTGCTCACTCACTCTATGAACCGGGATGAGGGCACCTACAAACTGGGCCACACATACGACTGACTTCTTGCCACGTTGCATCACTACAGTGGCAAGAACAGGAAGAGAAACCGAACAAGCTCCTTCTGACGAAGATCTCTGATACAGATCGAAACATGCAGGTAAATATTGTCGAGCTGAGTTAGTTGAATTTTTTTATATAAATAGTAAACTGATAAAACAACAACATAAAATACGCTACATAGTACTACATTTAGATACTAAGATTCAATCTCAGGCATTTTATACCTTCTGAGCATCAAATTAAAAATGTTCAGAAACAAACTGAAGACATTCTTATTCACTGTAAAACTGTCGCCTCATTTTATTAGCAGCACTGTGCAATCCTGCACTACATAATTGTACCTAATAATAACAAGAGGCCAAAGTGATTTGGCAAAGGCTGCACCGAATGACCCCATGTGAGAGACAGACTGACAGACAGACATTATCACCCACAAAATGACAGAATTAACTGAATACTGTTGCCCAGAAATGTCAGCTACGTTGAGGAACTGTGAACAAGCATTTAACAGAGTGCAAGGCAGGCATGACAGCAACACTTCTGTTGTCAACATCATATGTATTCAGTCTAGCATCATCCAACTCTTACTGGTAACAAAGCATTGAGACAAACTCAATCAACAGCAAGCAGAAACAATATCGTCTTTCTGTTCCGAATGAATGACCCTGCTACCAGTGTTGTGGCCAAAGACTTGAGGGCTGACAACAAGGACTGGAAATCTCAAACCTCAAACTTGAGTTGCATCACATCAGAACTTCATAATCGTAACAGTACAAATGTCAGAGCTTCAATGACGCTAGACAAATGAGAAAAAATACCAGCACTGTTTGTGCATGTAACTGTCTGACAACAAGTGGAAAAAAAAGAAGTATAATCGATCGAATTTTCACTCGAAAGTGTATGAATATTCCAGCAAATCCTATGCAGCACTTCCTACCATATCAGAAGAATGTTGTCATGGAAGTTATAAGTCCAAATTTGTTTAAATTACACAAGAGAAAATTATTTCTGCACAACAAATGACACTAACAAATTTTTACCATTACACAAAACAGTACAACGTACGTTTACAGGTTCCTGCTTCACAACTGTCAACTTTTCTTGTTTGACTTGAGCAGACCAATCTCCACTGTCACAGTCTGTTGTACAGGGACCATCAGTATCTTTGGTAAGTGGAACTACGTCGATGTACTTAAGTCTACGTAAATGAGCATCAGGTAGACTGGTAGGCTTAGTGTCTTCATCTGAGTCAGCATTAGCAAACATCACGGACTGCTAAAATCACGTCAAACATACAGGTCAAAATCCACAGAAATAGTGTCTTTTCACATGTGCTGCACTGTGCTGCGCAATGCGTGGCGAGTGCCAGCAAGTCCCCGCTGGGCTGCACTGATGATATAAATTGCAGCTGTTCAGACATATATGTAGAAATTGCTGCTCCTAGCCACTGCTCCTGCTCATAGCATATTTTCACAGATGCCCCCAAATTTTCTATTAAAATCATTACTGGGTCACTGTGGAGTGGATGTGCCATGAAAACTGAGGTGCAACTGTGCCATCCGTTCCCGAGTCATGAGCAAAAAGACAGGTTTGCATGTAAACACAGGATACTTATTATATAAGATATACTAAATGAGAATAGGCCAAGATCAGGAACAGTCAAAGATTACATCGTTGGTTTTTGGAGGGAAACTGGTGCTGTTTGGCAAGCCACAAGGATCAGTACTCAACCCACTGCTCTACATATTGTACACCGCCGAGCTCAGTCAGAGCGTAACAGGCGATGGTCTCAATCTCCACACGTATGCCGATGATTGCTAAATCTACATTAGCACATCCATTGTGGACACTCCATTAACAGTCACCAAGTTCACTAAATGTATTACCATTGTCAACGCTTGTCTGGAGGCAAACAGGCTTTGGTAAAACATGTCGAAGACTCAGCTAATGTAGCTCGGGTCAGCTCAGCTACTTGGGAAGATCACCTGCTTGGAAGTGACAATACTTGGCACATGGATCGACATCTCAGAAGCTGCTCATGATCTAGCAGTTGTCATCGACCATGAGCTGGCATTGGTGGCACACGTCACTGCCATCTATCGTGCAGGCTATAACCACCTATGCCAACTCCGACCAGTAGTTCGCACACTGTTCACACACGCCACACGCCACCAAGACACTAGTAATGTCCCCGGGCATGTTAAGGTGCGATTTAAGTCGTCGTTTTATTATTATTATTATTACTGCAACTCACTGCTGTATGGCATCAGAGACCGGTAACCTGTGTGGGAAGATCCAAAAGTGAGGTAAAGTAAAGTTCGATCTTCATTGCTATGCTATTGCACATGTGCTGAACATGAACATTAGCAAGCACGGCAGCCATTTTGTAGACATGAATTCACGATTTATTCTTAATTACCTCTTACAGCCTAAGCAGTCATGAGTGTACGTTTGTAAGCTGTACCAAAGAGATATGTCTTTAGCCTGCTACAGAAAAGTGTAAGTGTCAATGTTGGATCACGAAGTGACGATAGTGGATTGTTCCACAGTTTTGCAGTGCAGGCAGCAAAGCCGCATGGTCCAAAGCTGGAAGTATGACAGGCAAGCACTTGTAAATCCCCACGAATGGCACAGTGCAGGTGGTAGCAACTGGTACTCTCTGTAACTGGAATGCACAGCTCCTTGAGGTATTGGGGTGTGGTCTGATCGCACAGAGCTTGAAAACTATTCTCACTGTTTACTATACTATACGAGATAACATTTCGTCTAAGCTTTATCATGAAAATAAAGCTGTGTATCATCAGTGTAGGAGTGTACCTAGAAACCATGGCACTGAGCTATAGCGATTACATTAGCAGAATAAAGAGCAGCGGTCAAAGGACGCTTATTTGTGATACACCACAGAAAACAGATGACCAGATAGACTTGGCTCCAGCGAAACTCGTAGTATTTGCATTATGTGTAACTCAATGCAGTTGCATAACGTTCGTAAATAGCGGCGAGTAAGAAAATAGCAAACGTCAAACACCTCCGCTAAAAATTACATTAAAAGATAAACATTACACAAAAACGGAAACTGGCAAAGAATATATAAATTAGAACTATTCAATAATAGATTCTGGACGGTTAACGGAAATGAGAAAAAGTGTGTCAAGCCATGGACGGTAAACCAGTGAAGATTCGCACTTTTAATTCTGTTCGTGTGTATGTTTGCATTTTCACTTATAACGCGGAAACAGGAAGGGCGATTGCCTCCAAATTTTTAGGGTAACTCCAGGGCGCCCTGGGAATGGTTTGGAGAAGAAAATGGCCACGCGCCAATGCAGGCGGTACTGGGTACTGTATACAGTGTATAGGCGAACGCATAGGCGCAGACGTGCGCTGGCAGGCTAAGCCTAAGAGGCGTTGATGCTGACGGGCTGGCACATATACAAAGGGGTAGTCGACGTATGGAAAGCGGGCTTAGGGACGGGGCGGAGACGGGGAGAGCAAAGAGCTTATCGTTTATATTTTCTAATAATAAATAGCATATATTGGACCGAAGATTTATATTGAATCATCTTACGTTCAGCTGCTAAATGACTACTGCACTTAAGCGGGCATTTTAGTACACAAAGTCTTTTAAACATTGGTGCTAGCTAACAAACTAAATGAGTGAATGAAATAACGAATGAAAGTAAATACGAATGATGTAGGCCCCTATGATGTAAATTATAAACCGATAATGCACGACGGCACTGTGTCGTTATGCCGTTAGCACCGCAGGACTGAAGTTTAAAAACATACATTGCCAGCGGCACAGCGACACAGCGCCATCAAAAGTATATATAGAAAAAATGAATCGCAATAACTCAAATGTCTATTGACCGAGTTTCTTGAAATTTTGCACACAAGAAAGTCCCAGAATGATGACGTACATGCAGTTGTCAAAATTAGAATTAGAAGTAAAATATTGCAGCTAGAAACCCCGTTTTGATTTTGGGGGGGGGGATAAATCTTCGCCGGCTTACGGGTCTTACGGCTTATATTAATGCCTGCTTGGCTAGCTAATTTTGTGGCGGCTTGTGGCTTCGCACGTTCCATGGCGGCTTACGATGGCGGCTTCGGGGTCCGTATGTAGGTAATATGGGTTCCCCAGTAATATTCGTTCGAAAACCCAATAAAGCGCACGACGGACATTTTCCACACACATACCTACAACATACCGGCTGTGACGTTTAACGTTGCCAACTACATCGTATTTTCTTTCTTTACGCTATAAGAAGTGACATACCGTCACTACTGTCGATGGCATCTTCTATAGTTCTTATATCTACGTAAACTCATTCGGCTGGCATAAGCTATATATATTCCTATATTGTGTTTAATTTTCAAAACAGACGCAACTTTCCAAACACGCACAACTAGAATTTATAATATTTGTGTTAGTATGTGTGTACTAGTTTTCGATTTGTTCTACGTGTGCTGCGTCTTGATGATTTACTATAACAAAACAACGTTCGCTCACAGCATGTCAACGTAAATGCACTTTGCCGTTTAGCCTCTTTACTTTATGTGCATGGTATGCTATTGATATTATTTAAAGCAAAGCAAAAGCAAAGCAAAGCAAAAGAGGTTTAGACGAAGGCGCAGATCGTAGCCTCTATGCCCTCCATTTATATATTTATTAACAGAAAAAAGGACGGCATAACAATAGTAGTATCCTGCATTTGAGTTGTCATTTTAACAGAGTTTAACAGTCGCATTAGTCTGACTAGTCAGTTAAGATCCAGCTCTAACAATATTATCAAATATGTATGTTTAATTCTAAAATGGTGTGGTTGCAACTTTACTATTTTATTGTATGCATGTGCGTTTTGGTAGCTGGCTCTGTCCGTTGATACTTTGTCTGTCTCTCTGTTTTATTGTTCATTGTATTTTTTATGTTGTATGGGCTTTTGCCTGAAATAAACCATGATGATGTTGATGATGATGATAATTGTTAAAGCTGCGTCCGATAACCGTACTAGGAGCGCATTGTCGTCTCGCACGTAAACACAAATGAGTATTCTATGTAAAATTTTTTCAGTATTTTGGTTTATGATGTATATTTAATTTCTTGCGCTAAAGTGACAGAGTTAGCATTTTTGCATTCGACACAATTCAGCACATGCTTTGCCTGCTGTGCTGAACGTTGATTCCACCGGCACACTGCCCGGACTGATGGCAAGGTAAATCTTGGCCATCTCGGAAAGAATTGGATAGTCGGACCATCTTTATCGCCAGATACTGATAGTTCTGGAAGGAGAAAGCTTTAAGCTGCGCCGGCTTACGGGTCTTACGGCTTATATTTATGCCTGCTTGGCTAACTAATTTTGTGGCGGCTTGTGGCTTCGCACGTTCCATGGCGGCTTACGATGGCGGCTTCGGGGTCCGTATGTAGGTAATATGGGCTCCCCAGTAATATTCGTTCGAAAACCCAATAAAGCGCACGACGGCCGTTTTCCACACATACTTACAACATACCGGCTGTGACGTTTAACGTTGCCAACTAAGTAAGTAAGTAAGTAAGTAAAACTATATTATAGTTTAGAATGTTATCAATCTCAGTTGTAGTTAAAATCGGGAGGTGGAGAACTGTCGGAAGTGGCGGTGGTCCGTTTACCGTAACTTTGTTGATCCATATACACTAGATGGACCATATCACTAATTCTTGACGGTCAGACTGTTTTGACCTACTTCTATAGGCCTGCGTGGTATTTGTTCGTTATCAGATTTGTCAATTTCGCACTTTAAGGAGGAGTACGTTAGTAATTACGGGTCAGTACAGAAACCGCGTTCCTTTGGCGTTCCATAGTCGGTTCTTTCTGCTCTTCTTAAAATTACACAAAAGTACAAGACAAACAGGGTAGAAACACAAGAAGTTAACATTTTTGCCTATAGGAAAATCAGGCCTGCTATATAGTAATATATTGTACAGCAGCAAGAAAGAATCCTATAAAAGATGAATAATGACGATTTGTAGATAAGCTTGTGTAGGCATATGTATACGAAATTAAGTGAACGTGCACATATTTAAGCACTGGATGTACCGTTAAAACATGTAGTTTGTAGTATTTACGGTGAAATTAGTAATATTGTAAAAATTTTGATTTATCATTTGATTATTTTAATAATTGATTATTTTATTAATCTATTTTTATCAATTAGCTATATTAGTGGTTAGAAAGTACAGATATATGTAGGCATAACTGAAACCAAACATATAATTGACTGCCAGTGTATCAGTCTGTTACTGGTTTGTCAGAATGGAAAATCTTGTCAAGTACATTGAGATCGCTCCACTCAGTGACTGTGCAAACTGCTTCCAATCTCCTGATGTCAATAAAGATCTGTCTCCAGTCAAAGTTTGTGTCAATCTTAACACTATACACTTTGTTTTCATCTCTTTGCATTATGTTGTCAACAGAGCTTTATTAGTTAATAGGAGTTTTTTTGTGAAGGGAATGTTAGGTGGTGCTGTTGTCGGTTTAGAAGTAAAAGTAAAGTCCTGTCAGACACTAGCTTAGACTGTGAGACTATGGTTATGGGGCTGGTGCATCACATGGTGTGTCTGTTTACTTCCCAGCAATTAGGCCGGTAACAAATTATACTGCTTAGTGACAGATGCACACAGAAGTAAATAATTTGCCCAAGATTTGGCTGTCATTGAAAGGTAGTTAGTGATGAAAATTAGGGTGTTTTACGCATATTTAAGTGATTTCAGTGCCTTAGTTGCATGTTATCTCCACAGGTGGAGGAGAATGATATTGCAGGAAAAAACAGCAAATCTGATGTGCACTGCTTTGACGTTGTCAACAGTCGTTGTCCTGTGCTATACAATAAGGTATTTTGTTTCATTTATGTTGTCTGTCTGTCAAATGCGTGCAATTTCATGCTAGTTTGTAAATGTATACGTACATCAATATTTTTTGAAAGGTGTAGAGCAGCAACTGGCATTTGGTCATCTGCAGTATATTGAGACTCGAACACTGATGCAGGTAGGGTAATATACAACTTTGCGTTGTATTTGAGGCAGTATGTCTCAATGGCTGCAGAAACATGAAAGCTAGAGATTGGCATGTAATGCAACACGTTGAGAACAAGACTATTACCAACTGCCTCTTGGTTCGTCAGCCCGTTCTGTCAACCATTCATGCTTATGTTTACTACAACTGACTTGTCTTTTTGTTAAGTGTCTATACACACAACTGGTTAGCTAGTGTTTGCACTTTGTGCACAGACATACACAGTGAGCCATAAAAAACCGCCTCCTCAGATTTTGCTGTTTGTACTGCACGTGTACATGTTTAGCTGTACAAACAATACAGCATTTCAATTGTCGTTTCTTTCTACACAAGATGAAACCAAAGACTCATAAATATGTTGAAATTTTACACAGAAATCTTACTATATGATCGAAGCACCCCAGAAGCATTTTGACACAATGGCAAAATACATTAGTGATGATTTGTTTGTGTCCACGAGAGCTTCTCGCAGCAGTCGCAGCTGAGCGATATCACTGTTAGTGTTTTTTATTTCTCTTGGGACTTCTACTAGATCTTTTTGCCTTCTTGACTGCATATCAGCTGTCACATACCTTTGATTCTTTTCTGATCTGGCAGTCTGCAGTTGTCCACTACCAGTCTTCTGTTCAATTGAGTTCATTGTCTCAATTTTGCACTGACCTTCAAAGCAGCTGATAGCCCATGTCTTGATTGAAGACTTTACAAATATGTTTTGTACTTCATCCCTTGCCTTAACAAACAAATTTAATGTACGTGAACAGCATGTTTGTCAACAAATTGGCGTAAAGAATACTCAACAACAACCAAACTCAACAACATGGATAGTAGTTTAAATTGAAGTGAATTTTCATGGAAAATAATGCCAATAGACAAAGTTGGTGCCATGAAAGTTTCAGGTCTGATCACTACACAACACGGTCATCTTATCTTTCATGAAATTTTCACGAAAGATAAAACGGAGCCAAATTAACATCATAGTGACGTAATGCAATGCTAAATCCCGATTGTGTTTTCTGTAGAGATGGGTCGTTTTCATTTATCTGATAGCAGTCGCATAAATCTCTTTTAGATCTGATCAAAAGTCATGTCAATTTCTCGGAGATGACTTAAGCTTCAGAATGCACGGTGAATTTTACTTCCAACTTACTCGGTAACCTTAGAATATGATAATTGGCTTAATATGGTGTTGTCGGCCCACTCAGTATACTTTGTACCAAATTTGTTTTGGTTTCCTTAACAATTGCCCGAAACAAGGCAGTTTGTCATGTACAGAATGTTTGTATTTCAGACTACAAGCGAGGAACTGCAGGCAGCAAGCCGTCAGCTGCAGAACACAGCTGTTCCTTTCGTCTGTTTCACGACTCCTGAAGATGACATGAAGAACAATGGTGATGTTTTGTGTAGTCCACCATCTAGCCACTCACTTGTTGGTGAGACATTTAGCGATGCAGGGGAGACGGTAAGAGTACAGCAGACGGATGATAATACTGAAACACAAAATACGCAGGACCCTATGTCCAGTAGGTCTAAGCGAACCCAAACTGGTAAAAAAAGACACAGCTGTCAAGTGTGCCATAAGGAATTTCCTAAGTTGTCAGTGCTTGAAATGCACAAAAGAATTCACAACAATATTAAACCTTACAAATGTGACACGTGCCACAAGAGCTTTACTCTACTAGGTAACCTCAGAGTTCACCAGCGAATCCATAGTGGAGAAAGACCTTATATTTGTGGTGTCTGTACAAAGGCTTTCAGGACATCTGGCAATCTTGCTGAACACAGACGAACACAGCACAGAAATGTAGATGATGTGCTGTCAGTCAGTGATGAATATAGGCAGCAGACGAATGCTTTGTCCAGTGCAGTGATTTGTGATGTACATGATGGAGAAAATACGGATGATGTGAAGAACAATTGTGATGTGTCAGGTAGTCCAAGCCAGTCGTGCATTTGCTCATGTCTGGAAAAATTGCTGGAACTGTCAAAAGTCTTTGCACAAACACACACGAATGAGTCTCCGTCTTCCTGTGACCTTTTTCTGAAGAAATATAAAGAACTGTGTTATCTTGAGACAGACAAGCACATTGACATGCAGCCGAGACAAAATGTCTATCCAAAAGTGTCAAATACACGTAGTCACCCTGGCACACGCAAGCATAATGACTCACATGAGAAATCTCGCACAGTTTGTGGCAAGAAACCGTTTTCAGAACGACATAGTCTTACATTACTGAAGCACACGTACACGAATGAGACTTCACACACCTCTGTTGCATGCCATGAGGGACTTAATACACATGCTCATCTTATTGCACAGAAGCCTAATTATACAAATGAGAAAGTTGTCAATCCTCATGGCAGTTATACGTGTGACAAAAGTTCTACTGAGATTAATAGTTTTCCATTGCACCAACACACTGACGTGAACGAGATAGTCGACGCATTCACACAAGTAAATGATTCCAAAGTGATGGACTGCGATGTCAGTGATGACAGTTTGCATGGGTATGACAGTTTGTGCACTAGACAAAATTCCAAAGCACCAAAGCAAACACATGCGCACGACAAACCATATATTTGTAAAGACTGTAACAAGAAGTTTCACACAGCCGGAGAACTTCGAGTGCACAGCCGTATACACACCAATGAAAGACCATATATCTGTACGTTTTGCCCCAAGGCATTCGCCCAAGCAAGCACTCTTCAGATCCACAAGAGATCTCACACCGGGGAAAGACCATATTTATGTAGTTTCTGTACTAAGGCATTTACCACATCCAAACAGCTCACTGTGCACAGACGAATTCACACTAATGAGAAACCGTATTCCTGCGAGCTGTGCCACAAGGCATTCACCCAGATCAGCAGTCTTAAGGTCCATCGGCGTACACACACCGGTGAAAAGCCTTACATATGCGATGTTTGTGCAAAAATGTTCACGTCCATCAGCTCGTTTACTTACCACAAGCAGACCCATACAGACCTGAAGCCGTACTGCTGCGATCTGTGTGAGAAGAAGTTCACGGCGTCAAGTACTCTCAAGATTCACAAACGCACGCACAGTGGTGAGACACCGTACGTATGTGACATTTGCGCTAAGATGTTCCACTGCTCGAGTCTGTTGAATCAGCACAAGGAAACGCATGCTAATGAGAAGACGTACGTCTGTGAAATATGTCACAAGAGATTTACACGACTCAGAAGTCTTAAGAGACACAAGATTGTGCACACAGGCAAGAGACTGAAGGTTCCTAATGAGTGTGCAGAGATGACTAATGCATCCAGCTCACTCAACTCAAATCTGAAACCTTACTATAACACAGGTCATGTGTAAATAATTCTTTGTGTGTGAATGAGATTTATTGAATGTAGTAGATATCTGAAACACCTTGAGTACTTAGACTGGCAAGAGACTTTGCTATTGTACACAGAGGCATAGCAGAGCCCCATCATCTTAGGAAAATTTCTGTTGATCAATACTTGTTTCTTTCGTATTTGTGTACACATATTTTTGAAGTCCGCATGTTTCCAGCTTCTGGGGGGTTCACCCCCACATACACACTCACCACTGCTCAGTCTGTAGAACCTGTTGGATGACTTCCGTTTCCCAGACCTATAGGTTGCCCTCACTTTAGCTGATTCATGGCTATGCCCCTGTTTGTGTGAGTTTATTCACTGACTTTCACATAACGTAAAGACGTTAGATGTAACAGACACTGATGTTTTCTTGAGTGTGTTTCACTGTCAAGTTTCCAATGTGTGTGAGTCAAACTTTTATGTTAAGTCTTTGTACATATAGTCGGTTTTAATATTCCAGTTGTTTTGTGCACACATCAATTTGTATGGCATGTGGAAGTTTTCCTATGGCAGTTTCTAAATATTTGCCTATTTAAGTCTGCTGTGGAATGCATTGGTGTAAAATGTTGAAATATTAAATCATATCTGAAGCAGAAACTGATAGTGCATAATGATGTTGATGATGATGATGAATTATTTAGTGATGGTAACAGTAGCAGACTAGCAGTACTGCAGCAATATTTTGTAATTTTAGATGCTGATTTGTTCATCGTGGTACCATGTGTATACTTGAAGAATGTTTGGTCATGACCATTGCTGGAAAAAACCTAGGTATTGTAGAAAAGAAAACTTTTTAAAGCAAAGTATTTTAGTTTTAAGTTTTTGTGCTTTAGGTTACCAAGTGATGCCTAAAATACTGTATATGTGTGTCATACTAAAGACAATTCCACTGTCAGAACTGTCACAAATTACTGTGCACATTTGAATACTACTTTTATTAAGTTACACAAAAATAATTTAAAAAAAAAACAGAAAAACCAAAAACCAGTAGGTTAGGTCTAACGAGGGTAGTAAGTTGCGGCAATAGTTTTCTTGTTGTTTTCTTGGGGAAGAGTTAGCGCGCTTGCTGTCTGAGGAGTCATGAATAACCGGAAAAAAGGTTTGAATGAACAAAAAATATTGATTTATTGGACTAAATGCGTGTTTTGAGTTGATAAAATGTAAAATTCGAACATTCAATATTCGAATAATTTAAGGTATTCGAATACTGCCGACAGGATTCGAATACTAGTATTTTCCTATTCGAATATTCGAGTACTCTGGTGGTCCTTGACAGTCCGCATCTAGATCTGCAAATGTCAATATCGAGACTCAGTAGGCCTAATGCATTGCACCGAGCACTTCTTTCTGTGATTCTACTTTCCTGCTCACTCACTCACTCACTACTTTTTGCCGTCCGACGCAATGCGTTGGCGCGGCATTCGCTATGGCGACGTGGCTGTCTGTCACGTTGATGTAAGCTTATTGTGCCGAAACGACTGAGGGCCGATTGCATCATCGCGGTTCAAACTTGGTATCAACAGAACTCGTTCAACTGCTAGAACGAGTTGAAATTTCGAGTTCAACGAGTTCTGGCGACTGTCGATAAACGTTTTGTCACATTACAATGCATTCGAATTGTACGAGTCAGTTCAACCTTATCGTAGAAAAAACACAAATCGACATATAGAAGCAACGAGAAACAAGACGCCAAAGTAATTTGGAGATAGCCGCATCGAATACGAGCTGAAATGAAGCGCTTCTAATGAGCTTCGCTCACGGGTCGCTGCGCCCGGAGTTTAGGTTTCCTAAAGGATTATAATTCTAGAGATTTCGCGTGATTTTCGCAGTATACGGATCGTATATAATGTTGCGAAAGCCTTGCCGAAAGGACGGCAAATGAACTGTCTGACATAGGCCCTATGTCCGATAGTAGATGATGAACAGCCAGCTTTGAGAGACGGAATCATGCGTGAAACTCTGTCATCGTGTTTCATGTGTAGATCGAGGCTACTCGTTCTTTTACTCCACGTCGTCTGCTTCTGCTCGTTAATGTCAAAATTATGTAATTATCTGCACGAACCGCCATTTTGCAAATTTTGCTTACTTGTACTTGTACTTGTA
>Ga0126335_1001672_pt1 | contig 12677 bp, 11 predicted proteins | sample OlaspJWI45metaG_FD_108409 | JGI IMG/M metagenome (GOLD analysis project Ga0126335, IMG submission 108409) | Marine gutless worms symbiont microbial communities from Oahu, Hawaii - Olavius sp. 1 OAHU.JWI-45 metaG | ecosystem: Host-associated > Annelida > Digestive system > Unclassified | place...
GGTGAGTGGATAGCGGGGGGAGGGCGACTGGGCGGGCAGAATCGCTAGTTTGAAATAATCTCACCTATTTAAAATTTCACTTGCCAACATGATACTTTTGGTGTGAAGTGGTCTTGAGGCAGCTTGTGCTGATGATGCATGTCTACTTTACTTACTGACTAATGTGTATACATGTGTGACATAGCTAGCAGACATGGATGAACTGGTGATATTAGACCCACAGTGGCTGGCGCCAGTCTTCACCCTTGTCATCACAAGTCTGGACAGCGTCATAGATGATCTAGGAATGGTGCAACGTGACGTTCTACGTAGAACGCTGACGTCTCCTCACTGCAGCTTTGAGCGCGTCGTCGCCCTGTTGAGGCATTTCCAGCTCTGTCTGCCAGTCGACGGTACCGACTTTGAATTGTTTCCATGTCGACTGCCAGTCGGTCAACCAGATCACACGGTGTGGCCACCAGCGCCGCCAAACCATCTCAGACAGGTTCTCGACGTAAATGTTTGTGCTAGTTCTAAGCGGCTTTAGCGTTGTTATTAGCCTATTTGAACGTGAAATCGACAGCGATATTGTCTTAAATGAAAATTATATGTGGATTTTGTTAATGATAACTAAAATTAAGTATCATTTTTTAAACCAAAAAATAAATGTTAAAGAAAATTACACAAGGAGAACGCAACGAACGATAGACGTGCGTGATTTTTTCCGTCTGACTGTTCTAATACTGAAAGAAAATTAAACAGAGTTCACATATTGTGAAATTTGAACACAATTTGTCCACGTATGGCTGAGTTAGAGCGATGTAACCGTTTTTGCAATTGTCGCACTTTAGGGACAATTTTTAAGCAAATGTTTATCAGAGTTGGGGGCCCTAGATGTACGGCATCTGCGGCAGATGAGAGCCCAGACATCGCTATACACTATTATTTTAGCTTTTGATTTTCTGCTCACCGAATGCGTGTAGGGTCAAAAATCGAGGCAAAATTTCGCACTTTTTGACCCCCTGCCAAAAGTAGGGGAGGGCTGGTGGAGAGGTCTGTAGGTGCCACTCCTCGGTTCTAAGCGTTGGTATACTTTTTATTCGGCGGCAATCGGCGGTTTCGTCACATTAAGTGCGGTTGACTAAAAAAAGAAGATGACTCAGAGGTTGTTACCTCTGTCATCTACTTTTTTAGAGGATTGTAATGTCAAAACTAAGGCCAAAATCAAACAAGAGGCTAAAGTAATTTAGCGAAGATCGCATCGAACGTGAACAATGTTCCACCGCTTTACAATGGGCACATTTTTTCTTCCACTCTTCCTCCCCTTGCTGTAGTCTGAGTTAAATTGGAGTCTAAATTTTAATTATTTCATCCAAATAACTGAAAGTGGAACTAACGTTTTCAATCTGTAGAGTTAACTTGCACTAGAAATTTACGACGTTTAACCGTTCGTTGCAACATTAATTAAACTGTGTCTGAGGGGAGCACAAACCTGCGCGCTGCCGCTGTTTTGCGACGTGACATTAACCCCATGACCTTGAAACTTGAAAGTGACCTAGATACTCTAAGGATGTACATTCACACTGAAAATGAAGCTGCTAGCTGAAGGCATTCAAACCTTAGAGCTTGAATTGAATTAATACGAAAATATATATCAAGGTCAAATGTCAGTGTCAAAATGTCAAAAGCTCTGAATTACTTCGAGCGTTATCGTAGCAGATATTCCAGTCAAGCCCTAACAATTTCCGGGCAGTAGTTTTTGAGTTGCACGCTACAGCTTTTTCACTGCCGTGACCTTGACCTTGGACCCATGACCTTGAAACTGAACCCTGACCTAGATATTCTGAAGATGTATCTCAAAACTGAAAATGAAGTTGCTAAGTAACGCCATTTAAAATATATAGCCTAAATTAGAAAACTACGAAAGTAGCTCTCAAGGTCAAAGGTTACCAACTGCTAACCACTTCTAGCGTTCACCATGGGGCATATACCTACCAAGTTACATCAATTTCCGTTCAGTAGTTTTCGAGATTTTGTGTGGACAGACAGACACAGATAGACAGACGCCGCCAAAAACAATACCTGCTCGCAGCATGTGCGTAAGTAATGAACTGTCTAGGCTGGTCATAGATGCTGGCTGTGTAACAGGTGACCTACAGGGCGGTGTTCCCCGCCATTATCCCGCCACCATTCTTCAACAGTCTCATCACTACGGTTTACAGCTACCGCGCCGCTACTACGTCGCTCGTCGAGGGGGCGGCAGATGCTTGTTCACAGTATTTCGCTCACGAGATAGTGGAGTGGCTGCGTGTCGACCGTGTGGGCTGTGTCGACTGTTGTACGCCAGCGCGAAGTGACGCGACGTCGGTGGATGGAGATGACGCGATGTCACGGCAACAGTCGCTGTATCATCAAATGCTTATTGAGATGTCAGCACAGTTGCGAGTCATACAGGTCAGTCAGAATCGTTGACGTCAATAGTTCAGGCTGAATTCTTGTCCGCAATCTCTTTGATTATATTTGCACAAAAGTTTCTATTTTAGGCCATCATTGAATGCACAATTTGCATAATGCAGACTATTCCGACCGATGATCCGTCAGTCAGTCTGTCTGTCACGCGGCTGCGCTGTGCAAAAACAGTGAAAGAAAATAAAGGTCTTGTTCAGGGTAGAGACTCTTGGAGATCGAAGTCACATTGTACTAGATGGGAGCATGGGGGCTCACATTACAGCAAGGGAAGGAAGAGTGGAAGGGAAATGGGCTCATTGTAAAGCGGTGGAACATTGCTCACATTCGATGCGATCTTCGCCAAATTACTTTAGCCTCTTGTTTGATTTTGTCCTTAGTTTTGACATATACAGTCCTTCGAAATGGAGCTAAAACAGACTAAACAGTGAAATTGCTTACGGAATTTACTGCTGAAGCTAGTCTACGGCTGGTTTCTTTACTAGCTGACGCCATTTATTGCTGGTGTCACACTAATATGTACCTCGTTATAATCTCTCCCTATCGGCGTATGGACTATTGAGATTTGATAGAACGCCAGCCCAGTTGCCTACTGGCTTGTTGAGTTGCAGATAAAGCCGAAAACAGCAATTATGGCTGTGAAATTATTAGACTGCGTTGAATGCATGAAATGCAGACTATTGTCATCGATAATCTCGGCGTCTGTCACGCGGGCGGGACGTGCAAAAACAGCTGAACAGATTGCCGTACTGTTTGAGGTGGAGCGACCCAGAAAACATTGTATCAGATGGGGGTTCCCATCCCTCTACGGCAAGGGGTAGGGGGTTCGATGCCGCCGTTGCCAAATTAGTTTATCCATTTCTTTGTGTAGGTGACTGCTCGAGGAGCTTTGCCGTGCTGCGCCATGAAGAAACTCTCACAGATCTTCAGTCTCGTGGTTCGACAGTTCGACGGTCTCGGCAACGTAGAACTAGATCGCGTCGTGTGTCCTGGTTGTGTCATCTCTCAGCGCGCTGCCGGTGCTTCGAGTGTCACTCCGAGCCCCTCACACTGCTTCCACGTCGCGTCTCTGCGTCACGCCGTTCAGCGCAAATCGTCGTCGTCGTCGTCGTCGTTATCATCATCATCGTCGTCGTCGTCGTCGTCAGCGCACGCAGCAGCAATGGCAGCAGCGAACTGTGTCAGCGAACAGCGGTCAGTAAAACCTCTTTGCTCACACAGCCGGACAGCTGCATGACTCGGTCATTCGACGTGTACCCACGCACGTGCAATTTTGCCCTATTATCTGAACGCAGTAGAAATCTTTGTCAAACTTTGTGATGCTCAGCTTGATCTGCATGTCGTTCTGCAGATCGCCATATAGTTTACTTATTTGCTAATAACGACGTTATACGCGGTGACTCGCACGTTCCTAAAATTTTCGTTTCATACTTGGCCACGCTTCTTTCTAGCCTCATGACTTTCCCCCAGTTTTTGTAGTTGTACATGATGTGCATTTTAGCGTTTTCTTGTTGACGTGTGCTGCAGGTTGTGTCACAACGGTCACGTCACCGGAAGTAGCGCGCACCTGTTGTGTGGAATCCTCAGCGACTCTTGCTTGTCGACGGCTATCGTCGCTATATCACCTGGTTCCCGGTCTCACCGGTACACGAGCGACGTCGACGCCGACTGTCCGCGATTGTTTGTACTTCTGCCGGTGAACGCGGACGGTCTGACGTTCGACAGTGATCTGCGAGTACTCACGTCAACCGTAGTCCAGGACGGGTTTGCCGTACATCTTCTCTGTGAGTTCCCGGACGGTTATCACTTGACGTCGGAGCCTGGGTACAGACTGCGGCGCCCGCGCGAGTTCGTTGAGCGGTACGGCAGTCACGTCGCTGTGGTGCTGGGTCTGCTGGCCGTGTTGGCGCGGTCATCGGCCGTGCCGTCCGAGTATGCGGTCCGTACACGGGCAGTAGTCCGCCTCGCTAACGCGCTCGTCGCCGACCTGGCCGGTCGCTTCCCCGACGTCAAGCCGCCTGCTGCTGTGGGCGCGCGGTCGTCCAGCGAGCAGCTGGTTTCCGCCGTGGATCAATCTGCGACCGTGACGCGACTGCGACGCGACGATCTGCGTCGCTTTCTGCGGCTCGCCGACACCGGTGCCGACTCGTTTGGACCGTTACACCGCTTACAGTATGACAGTATCAGCGAACATGGCGCAGTGCATACGCTCTGGCTGTGTGCTGGCCACTTCCGGCTTATGTGTGGAAGCGCTGTACCTGCCATGAACTGTAATAAGCACGTTATTGACGCGTGTATGTACTGACAATTGGTTGTTTGTGGTACGGCACCGTATAGTCAACAGTCTGCAGTAGTTTTCATTTTGTGATAATTTAAGCTGCATATATTTGTGGTAAATTCGCCGTAAACAGTTTCATATTTTTATACTGCAAATGTTTTCTTGCAGGCAAGACGTCTATTGTACTTCCTTGCATGCTTAGGCCTACTCGATATATATTCATTGTCAAACTAATGAAACCATCGGCCTACTTGCGAATGTTGCGCCTTGTCGACAGATTTCGTTTGTACGGTGAATCTGTATTGGACTTGTTTATAATTACTGTAGCGAGAACATTTGTACAACATAATGACGACAACAGGGTATAGCGGCGCAAATATAGCACAGGAAGACTTGTGAAGTTGAGACATTTGCAGAACAGTCAGTGCGTTGTTGCCGAGTGCTGACTGGTGAGAAGCGTCTAACATGTCTGCAATTAAGAGGAGGAAACAACTTCTGACAGTTAAACAGGTTAAAAACGCGAACACAGAATGTGTGGAAACATGACATGTCATGAAATAAACACTTCGAAAAAGCGAACAAATATTACTAACTGTTGACTTTCCGACGTCTATGTCAGTTGACTAAAATTCGCGTCCAACTATATTTTTTACCACAAAAGCAGTTTCACGACGAAATTGTAATAATATTGGTCTCAGCCGCTAAAGCTACCCTGTTAGCTGCTATAAAACTGCAGTAGGCCTTCAACAAATCTACGGTATAACTGATCATCACTCGCGCAATTTCGTGGACATCCTAACGATGCTCGTAATAACAGCGTTGGATCCACTTGAGGCGGTCGTTTTTCCCTCGACAAAAGTACTACAAAAGTATAATTCATTGGCCTATGAACAATAGCCTCTTCTTTGCTACCACATATAGGCAATGGTAGCGCCTGCGTTCATGACTTCGCGTTGTCTTTCCTAGGCCTATTACTGCGTTGTACAGTCTAGCCTATATACGTGTAGCCTACATGAAAAACTGTGTTGTGCGTGCTTGGATGCGGACTGGAGTCTGTCTACACAATGTCCAGTAGTAGTCATTCAGTATGGTCACTACGAGTCTTTCCACTTGGTGAGGTCCATGTCGGGCAGACAAGGACTGTTGCAGTCGACCCTGGCGTTGTAGTCTGCCGTCCACAAACGTCCAAACCACTCCGCACTCAGACCGCTGCTTGCGTTGAACCTGCCATTCAGTCACTCAACAGATTACCAACACAGACGGTTCCAGCTAGTGCAGACTGGAGACAATACAAGAACTACAAAAACACTGGGAGATCGCATAGCTTCGCCAATGACCGAACTGACATCTAGCGAATAATAACGTCGCGATATTTTACAGCTGTGCCTTAAAGGCTTATAAATATCCCAATTATTAAACCCGCACACAGACACGGATTACTGCCAAAATTGAGTGCTTCTTTCCTGACCCAAAGTACATTCCTCGTAAAACTTTCATGAAGATCGAATCCAATAGTTTTACACGAAGTTGCTAACAAACAAATGCCGGGTAATATAGGCCTATGAGCTGCTTGGCTGAACTAATTATTTTGCTCCGCCTTTGGAACATGACTCAACTGTCCATTCAGCGCCTTCAAGTCAAGTTTTCTTAAAACAGTGGAACCGATAGTGTTTCGGGCATAACTTTGATAAACATAAATATATAGTTGTAATTTTTGCATGGAATGTCGTCAAGGTAATGCGAAACCAAACTCACATAACAAATGTCCGCTGCACCTAAACAGTGCACTACTTTACCTTGTGAATTAAACGACCGTCATGCATCAAAATGCACGACGTCATAGCTGACACTGACAGCAGCAAGAAAATCAGACGGAATTATCAACTGTTCGATTCGACTAGTGAACGAAGAATTCAAAGGCCGCAGTTATCGCAAAAACACAATGTCAGAATTAAAAGCAGTGCTCGAAATGACCACTGCCCGCCCTGACACAAGCTGAAAGACGGCGACGCCACTGACGCACAGCTGCGGCAATGATGACGTGACGCAGCTTGTCCCACTCGGTTCTGATGCGATGTTTGAAATCGTCGAGATCAGTGATGCGTGTTTTGTACATCTACTCTTGCAGTATGCTCCACACGCTGCAGTCAACCGGATTTAAATCTGACGAATTTGGAAGCCACAGTAGCGGCGAAATGAACTCCCGCGTTTCTGTTTACAGAAACTCCACGGTAGCGCTAGCATTTTGATGACGTCAAACTTACGTCATCATTACGTAGTATTGTGCAAGTAGTGATGGTACATTTTATATTTTTTCCGTTGCCTTTTTTCCTTAAATGTCAAGATAAATTGTGCCAGAAATTGCAAAAATTTGTTGAACTTTGTCAAAGTTATGCCAAAAACACTAGCGGTTTCATTGTTTTCTGGACACGTGTATTTGCACAACAATTGTGCGGCCGGATAGTACACGCGCACGTAGTACTACGAGATTAATGCGCACTTCCCACTAACACTGACGACTTCACGACTGCAGCATCACAATGTATTGAGAGTTGTGTATAAAACAGAGTTTAAGACCTTAGTGACGCCAGATAAGTCGAGCAACGACGTACATAGGGCTGTGATAGACTTGTCGGAAAGGCAGCTGCATGACGCTCGGCTGAATCTTGGAGATGTTGTCGGCGTTGTTGCAGATGACTTTGGCCAGCGCCACTTTGCGAATCTCAGCCAACTGCTCTGTAGAAGTCACAGACCAACAAAAACACACGAAGTTTACACGACACGACTCAGCTTTACCTTCAGCCCCGCCGATATTATCCGCGCCCGAAGAAGTAGAATAACGTGGAAAGTTTGAAATAGGTAGCGGTGCCATAGGTACTCGGTAAACTCTACAAAGTTTTAAATATTCTTTAGTAAAAGTTATATTAACGACTTTGCTTTAACCAACAAGTCACTGATATTCGCCAGTGTCGTCAATCTTCGAGGCGGTAACGCAAAGCTGTTAGCGTAGTTATATCAAGAAACGTTCAGTACACACGCAGATGGATAAAAACACACAGAAGACCGTATCAACTGTAGCATATAGCCAGACTGTTTTCTGTAGCAGCGTACAACACATACTATGCGAAATAAATCACTTTGTATGTCGTTGTACTATATTTTAAGTGTGCCACATTTTACAGTAATTTATAGGTAAATTTATGAATTTTTTATTGTTAATACTGCTAAAATATAGATACCTCTGCTAAAGCGGAAAGGTCCAGAGTTCTCATACCAGTAGCGGTCACCGCGCCGTAGGTCTGAGAACTGTCGTGACAGGAGACAAGCAAACGTTGGACCTACAAGTCCTCCCTGGACCGGCCGCTCTGCTATCGCCGCCGGGAACAGGTCAATATCGTCCACCGTCCTGCGTTAACATTCACTTTGTCTCCATCATGTGTAAATGACGATCACATTTGGTTAGGATTGCTGTTAGGCGCTAATTCCTTAACACGTGTCCCTTTTGCTAATAAATAGCCGATGCGGCTAGTCTTTCGACTGCTGCAGTGTGCTGGTTTTACCACCCACAAAGCAACGTGGTAATACGTATTTACTTGCACAGAAATTGCAATGCATCCATGGCCTTGGTGGCCCGAGCCGTCGATGCAATGGATTTCTGTGGTCAAAAATGAGTTGATGTCTTTAGTCTGAGAGAAGATGGGTTCGACAGTGGGCGAACAGGCTGATCTGGAAAGCTCTGAGGAAACCACATATGTATCATACTGGAAATGGCGCAAAACTCTCGAGTTCTCCCATGGTCTTACAGTAATAGGCGCACTACAAATTACGACGATGATCTGTGTGTGTGCGTGTATGTGTATGTGTCTCGCTCGGACTCTTTAACTTTTGAATGTCTTGACTTAGAAACTGCATTCTAGTGCACAATTAGCTTACGTCCAACAGATATCTAAATCAAATTGGAGTATCAAGGTTATGGAGTCAAGGACAAAGTTAAGGTCATGAAAGCAAACACGCTCGTCTATGTTTCAAACTTGTGTTATAAAACATGTTTCCGTTTAGTCGAAACTACGAATCGTGATCGCATATCTACGTACGTATACGAGTTCATGACACACATCTAAACGCTACTTGCCTGTAGAGAGTACGAAACTTTCTTCTTACAGCTCGGTCAGTAATATCGACCATTCTGCCAAAACTGGCGGCTGTTTCAAGGCCGCAGAACTTTCGCCACTGGTTGTAGCCTGTAAAATACATAGCCTAATGCGTTACCTTGCCGTTCCCAGATGCAACTTACAGAATGTCACGCGAATCAAAGAACATAATAAACATAAAACTGTGATCGAGGGGAACACAAACACCTTAGGAAAGCACAAACCCGTGTGCTACCGCCTTTTTAATGCCACGACCTTGACTATCAACCTATATCGCCTTCGAAGGCTACGTAGATATTCTGAAGATGCACTTCATTCAAGAGTTAGAACCGAAATTAAAAAGATCCAAAACTAGCTCTCAAGATCAAAGGTCAAGGTCAAATATGACCAGCTTCCGAACACTTCTAGCGTATATCATGAGACATATTCCTGTCAAGCTACGTCAATTTCTGACCACAGTTTGTTATAGATACGGACAGACAGACAAACAAGCACCACCGAAAACAATATCTGCTTTGCCAGCTTATGCAGGTAATAAATGAATGTAATATTACTATTATTAGCAGTTGAGTTGCCATAGCTAGATTGTATAAATCGCCGGTATCATGAAGCAGGATAGAGACGAGGCATTGGCAAACTTATGTAATATTCCCTTTCCTCTCTTTTCCATTCCTCCCCCCTCGACCCCATTTCTTCTCTTTTACTTTCTTTTTTCCTTCCCCTAAATTTAGCAAGACATCTAGGAAGCGCTGTCAACTCCGAAACTGAACTTCAAGTACATTATAGCAGCAAAAGTTGGTATATCGTGACAACAATTTTAGTGACATTCGACTGAAGTCATTGACAAAATTTGTCGCAAAAACATATAAGGCCGTTATTGAAAACGATTTAGTTGTAACTCTGCACCGAGCACGGGCGCACGCAACGCCCTGAAAAAAGCCCAGCTCGACCGTGCGTAAACCTCGGCTCATGTTTACTACCCGTGTTCAGTGTTCACTGACCGTGGATACTCCGATACGAGATGTGAACCAAGCTTAAACGCGCGTCCAAATCAGACAGACTACGAGTTCCAGAGCGTGTCAAGTACAAGGTGGCCGTGCTGACGTACAAGGCTCTCCACAACACTGCACCGCGTTACCTTGGGCCGTACGTCCGTGTTGCTGACATACCCGGTCGGCGCGCACTTCGCTCTGCTGTCTCTGACCACATGGCGGTGCCCCCCGTGCGTTTACACATGCACAGAGCGTTCCCGGTTGCCGCCCCGAAGACCTGGAACAGTTTGCCGGACGACACGTATCTTCTGCATCCCTCTCTACCTTCTGCCGTCTACTAAAAACTTTTTGTTTAGAGTTTCGTTTTCTGATTTCTGGTCCTAGAAGTAGCCACAGTAATTTAGGCCTCTATAAAATAATTACTATTACATTACACTGCATGGCTAGTCGGAAGATGGTACGTTTTGATTTAAGAACTGCTTTGATTTATCTTTATCCCCTGCAGTTTTTTTACTGTTTTGGTGTTTTTATCGTTCGTTGTTAAGCGATGATCATTTTATGCAAGCGTATGTGTACGAACTATACCTGGAATGCCGTGGTCACGACCTCGCTGGATATTGAGCGAGACGAGGTCCGTTCCAAGTCCACGAGGCGGATCCTCGGCAAACAGGTGAACCGTGACCTGGTCTGTGACATAGCGATCATACTGCTGTATCGACTGACCGCTGAGTCCACGCAGCAGCGAGTCGATACCGCCGTCATTCGTCGAGTATAGTGATCGAGGTCGATTTAGTAGCTACACAAACAGTTTGTCAGTAAAGTATAAGTTAGCAACTAAATAGACAAGTTATACACGACGCCTAAAAGAGTCACCAAGCGCCGCAGCCTCAATCAAACTAAAGACGCCCAAAACGCGTACAGTTCTCAACAACAGGCAGAGACGCTGGCGACATGTTATCAGTAGGAAGAGATAAGTCACATTCGGCGCACAAAACGTCACGTCTGAGATTAAGTTATTCTAGACAATTTTCGCACTGGTGCTGACTATCAGACACAAAAATACTTGAAAACAAACGGTAGAAGTTAAGAATTCAAGAAGTAAACTGACGGACACACAAGAAACCTAACTCAAACTTGCAGGCCGTCACGTCTCATCCCAAACCAGTAAATGCAGCTTAGGATAAAAGAATGAAATACACGCGTTTAACATCAACGTGAAACCTGGCTGAGTGGAATCTGACTGCCGTCTATGACGTGGTATTGGTTGTCAGCACGCCTGATAGATGACGGCAGGAACGTGTGACCGAAGCGCATTGCTGCTGTCGCAAAGACGTTCTTGACACTCGCGTCTGCTGACTCGTTGTAACCTAACATTTCACATACAACTTGTACAGTTTTCAGTTTTGAATAAAAGAAGAGAAAATTTATTTGCCAAAAAGGCTGGTTGCCAGAAAGGGCTTCGACCAATCAACGCTGGCTACCATACACACAATAAAACAAAAAACACCAAATATACACAAACATTACGTGTCGAAACAACTAAATCAAAGTCTAGTATCTAAGCACAAACAATAATAGGCCTACAGTACACAATTCACAGTTGCCGAATATTACTTATTTTTATCAGCATATTTTATTAAGTAAATATTTTTTTAGCTGTAGTTTAAAGGAATTTGGAGACCGAATCTGCTTTAATTGATCAGGTAATTTATTCCACAATTGACTAGTTTTGAACTTTATTAATTTTTTACCAACAGCAGTTTGTGGGGACAGCAAATGTAAATCACTGCTACTTCTAGTACTATAGCTATAAACTGCAGAATTTGGAACAAAATAGCCATCAAAAGCTGCAGGCAATTTATTGCTATGATACAATAATTTGTGCACCAACAAAAGTATCTGATATTTGTGCAATTCTGAAATAGGTAAAGTATTATACTTTTTATATAGCTGTACAGTATGTGCATCACGTGGCTGCCTTTGTAACACATGCAGAATTTTGTTATTTTGCACCATTAATCGTTTTAGTGACGACTCCATATAATAAATGTGAATAAATAAAAGAAAAATACAGCATTTTCAAAACCTCAGCGTTTAATTTACAACGTCACTTATAAAATACCGTTGCTGTCTGTGTCTGTCTAGCAATCTTCGGTGGTGAGCGGAAAACTGCCAAACACAGCTGCCGACTGCAACAAGTCTGACCCAATGACAGTGCATAGTCCTGATAGGTCTGGCCTACATGGTTTCCACTTTCCGAATAATCGCCATTTCATCTTTCGTTACTATGTGTTTTATATCTTAAATCCTTCAACGCTTTTGACTGAAATAAAACGCAAGATTTTTATATTTTGAGAAAAAAACGCAATTTTAAATTTGTTACTTAAAAATGGGTGTTCGAAACCACAATGAGCAGAGGTCAGTCGTCAGCGAACCACATCTGACGGGGTGGGACGATTTTATAAGCTTAAAGGAAATGTAACTGAATGTAGCAAAAAGCGACAAAAATGGTGACTTGTACTACTCAGTATTCACCGTCGTAATATCCGCTGTCGACGAGTCTGAGGTCGTACTGGTCAATGACTTCTGCGCCTAGAACTGCCGGGAGGAACTCGGAGTAGGTGATGTGCTGTAACAGAGCAGAGACAATACGCCTTGTCTCCTGGTACAACTGATCGCCAAGCCAGTGAGGGTTGACCTCGTGTAATATCGCTTCAATACGGTTGTGTTCACGCAGCCACAGAGTGTGTAGCATCGCCAACACGCTCTGCTCGTTCGCCCGAGTGTCTCCTACAGCGATTAGCATGTACA
>Ga0126335_1001673_pt1 | contig 12677 bp, 9 predicted proteins | sample OlaspJWI45metaG_FD_108409 | JGI IMG/M metagenome (GOLD analysis project Ga0126335, IMG submission 108409) | Marine gutless worms symbiont microbial communities from Oahu, Hawaii - Olavius sp. 1 OAHU.JWI-45 metaG | ecosystem: Host-associated > Annelida > Digestive system > Unclassified | place...
CTAGTTACTATAGCACAGTGCAATACTCTTGTTGCACGATGTTCTAGGCAGCTTATAGGTCCAGCAGATTGGGTTTTTGTCACACCGGGACCTTACGCTGTGATTAGCCTAGAGGCGGTTGCCTACAGTTAGCCTAGTTCATATTGTAACACAGTGGAGTGGTTCTGGTGGGACTGAAGCCTATCTCAGTGGCTAATTAGCTTCCTTCAGTGCTTTGAGGCTGTTGGTTGGGTCATCTGACCTGTAAAAATCGTCCCCGAAATGACCTATAAAGTGTCGAGTGGGACGTTAAACCTCTGCTCACTCACTCACACTCACGCTTTAATACACAATATAGGCCAAAAATGTGCTTCCCCCTGGTGAAGTGAAATAAAATGAAGATGATGCTGTGATGCACATTTCTTTTCCACTCGCTTGGTGGCGCCACGTGTATGCACAAAAGCCTGTTTGTTGTGCTACCAAGCGAGTTTATTCTCCACACGCGGCACAACACTGAGGACCCTGTGATGATAGTCACCTTACTTGTTGATAGCAGTAGCTGAGTGACAATTAATTCAGTATGCATACAATTGTCAGATTCGTATCTCTGGCATAAAAGCTTGTGGAGCTGTACAGCTTGGTTCAGTTGAAGTGTGTGTGACAATTTTGTAGACTGGATGTGAGGCAATGCTGGTCGGCAGCTTTGGTTAGTAAAACATTCTTTACTAATTCTTAATGCTCAACTATCAACAATCTATCACACGTTTAGAGTTAAACCTCAGCTACAGGTGCTTGTCAGATTTTTTAAATTCTACGCGAGCCACTTGTCCAGGCTCTCGTGCAGTGCCATGCCAGTCCAGTGTACAGATATAGTCAGTCCAGTTCAGCTGTGTCACACTTAGAACATGTTCGTTGAATGTTGCTACAAGTCTGGGCGATCGATCTTTCACCATTGCTGGTCTACGTCTCTGGAATAACCTACCACCGTGATTCTGAACTAACACTTAGAGTTTTGCCGGTTACTGAAAACACATTAGTTTGGCTGAAGGTCACGGTGCCTAGTGACTGAGTTTAAAAAAATAGATTTTTGTGTACTTTACAAATGCACTTACTTAGCAAAAATGGGATGGGTTTTCAGTCCATTTTTGAACTGTCTACGAGTGAGGAAGGCTGAATGCAGATGTGTTGAAAGCGAGTTCCAGACAGCTGGAGCTGTGACGTGGAAACCCGTCGATTGAGCTGAGTCTTGGTCTATGGAACCAGCATGTCATGTCGCTCAGCCAAACGGAAGTGTGGCCGATCAGACATTTTCGCGTCCGGCACACGGATGTGTTTGAAGTAGGCCGGGCTCGTGCCCAGTTCTACCCTGTAGTCCATATACGAGGCTGTATGTATGTATGTGATTGATTGCAGTGACATACTACACGCTGGACTCTGTGCTGTTGGCATTTGGTCTGACATGCATTGTCGTGTGTGCACTGACTGCTTACGCCATTAAGTCGGAGAGAGATTTCAGTGCTTGGAGCGCTGGGTATGTCTGCCTTGCTGGCTGTGTCATCATCATAAACCCGATTTCCGTATGTCCACCACCTAGATATCGGCACGAGAGCTATTATTTTTCTGGGTGGGCACGATGTCTGTCCATCCACAAATCAGTCTGTCTGTCTTGATGTCTAAAAACTGCCGACATTGTCCGCAGGGACATACGTATAGTTTATAATCACTAGAGAACGGACAATTCACATTTTTGCCGTTACGATTTAATTCGATACTGTTAGGTCAAAAATCGTCCTATTCGATTCACCACAGGGTTATTATGACAGCACATTGCAGTAGGTAGGCCTACGTCTTTGTTGATGTTGCCAGTTTTGCTACACCGGGTTTGCTTTTTAAGTCAACTGATCGGCGCCTACTTTTATGACTGTTTCTCGTCACTGTTTGTTGTAAGTACTTAATTTGCTACTATATACTTCTAAGTTGTTAGATCGAAGATCGGCGACAGTCTGTGTGGCTGATACCAATTTGTATCCATCCACTAGAATTGAGCATGGTTCTGATCTGATAATCACTTTACATGAATGTCATATAAACTCAAATGCTTTTCGATCTTTCCGTGAAATTCACGAGCACTTCAGCTTACAGCTGTGTGGCGTCGAGCTGAAGTTAGTCTTTATCCTAACGTATGGTTTTGCAGCCTTCTGTAAGATAGTGAAGCCTCGATTCTGCACAAATCAGACAAATGGAAACGTAACATATATCTTACATTACTGTTGTTACCATTCACCATCTTCTCGTTTTTGCCACCTGAGCGCACTGCATTAGGGCGGCTGTTGCTGTGGCGACGTGTCTGTCACGTTGATGTGTTGTGCCCAAACAACTGTGTCGATCATCATGTGACTTTCACCAGATTGTAGTCCAGCCATTCTAGTTTTTTCATACAAATATGAACCCAATAGCTTGAGCGGATTTCACTCATTGAGGATGTCAAATGTTGGGGTCTCATGTTGGGGATTCATTACTCTCTCAGTTATGTGGCGGCCTCTGGCAATTACGTTCGAACAAGCGTTTGGACAGCATGTCAGCTACAGCTGAGCTCTTGTTGTAACTATTATTCGGTACTGTTGAGCTGTTGTCAACTGGCTGGTTGAAGTGTTAAGTGTCAGCTATTTACTGAAGCAGCTTCTATGCATACATGCTGCTTTGTGTGAGTGCGTTTTTAGACTGTTGTCTGTTCTGCTGAACATCACTCTGCTTGGCTTGTTCAACGTGAGTAACAGACTTCATTGTTTAGCTGCCGTTTATTAGTCTACTGTGGTTATCAGATTAATGCATGAGTACTGCGGACTAAAACGTGGTTCGGTGACAGGTGCTTTGCAGTTGTCAGTCTTGTCTGTGGAACGTGTTACATTTGGTTGAGGATGGCATGCGTCAGAGATGGTACAATCCATGCAAAAATCGTTAGTGGCTGGTCCACTAGCTAGAGGATGTGCATATATTAAGTCAACAACTTAATATGTTTATGTTTTGACAAAGTGGACTTGCAGTTGCAGCTACGTGAAATGTGGACAGTGTTGAGTGTGTTTTGTCTGTATGTTCAATTGTTCATATTTCTGTAGGCTAGTAAGTAAATTTTGTTTCAGTGTGGAGTCCTTGTTTTTGCTGAAACAGCAGTATTTTTAAACGTGTTTGTTAATGCAGTGCCACAAATGCTGAGCGTAGAACGGTGATGGGAAAAATGTCCTGTCCAAAACCAGTCTTTAGCCAGTTTTGGGACGTGTATGGTCTCTAGTATGAGTTTAGGCATGTATTGAATGCAGACCATTTTATTGAAGCTGTGGCATTTGGCGACTGTTTTATGCACCATGTATGCATGTTTTTTCACAAATTTCTTCAGCCGGTCGCCAGCTTTGAATCGAGGCAAAGACTGAGATCTTCATCAACCTCACAACTGGTCGTGCCGTACACACGCCGCTTTACCGTTGGTGACCGTGCCTTCGCTGTCACTGTGCCACGAGCGTGGAACAGTTTACCTGACTCACTACACAAACTGACGTCTTTTGTTAACTTTAAGAAACATTTGAAATTCTACCTGTTCACTAATTCACCTGCGCAACATGACAATTTGATGTGAAGCACTCTTGAGGCGGCTTGTGTTGCTTACAGTGTTATATAAGTTGTCTTACTTTAGTTACTTACTTACATACCACACTGTTGCGGTTGGTGTCGTGTGAATGTCAGCTCTGGCTCCAGAACAGACTGATCCACGTGTGTCTGACGGGCGTCGGAGCCGTACTCTTCTCACTCTACATCATCTACGACGTCAACATGATCATGAAGAAAGTCTCGGCTGAGGAGTACATCCTTGCGGCAGCCACGCTCTACCTCGACATCATCAACCTCTTTGTCGAGCTGCTGAAGCTCTTTGGAGATCGCAAACAGAAGTAGAACAGCTGGCCAGTTGGTCGGCTCAGTGGCTGACACGGTAAAAAGATTATCTTTAGGATTAGCCATAATGGATTGGATTATCTACAGTGGTGGGCACAGCTAACCGAAAAGTTATCTTCGATTACCGATAATTTGCTAACTCAAGAGCTAGAGCAATTAGTGGAAGTTAACTATAACTTTGTTGTATGAGTTTAGCTTTGTTTGCTGTTTAGTTTATCCTTCAAATAGACACAGAGAGTTGAAATTTTATTTTGTTCTGGCTCAGAAAACAACTTTCCGACAACGTATAGCACGACAAGATCGTAGTTATGCCAGTCAAGATAATCAAAAGTTTTTCAGTTTTTACTATTCTAATAACATAAGTTAAACTAATTTATTCATTCTGGCTTGTCCTTGTGTTAGCGGACTTAAAGGTAGCGGAACTAAATTTAGGCGCAAGTATGTTAGATTTGCTAATTAGTAGAATGTGCCAACTGCTGATTATGTATCGTCTTGGAACGAATATATGACCCGACCGGATCCGAGTTCGGATTAAGTTCGATCATATCTTCGTTCTAAGAGTTAGTTTGAGGAAAATCTTTGAGATAATCTTTTTATCAAGTGGTGCACCACACCCAGTGTGCGTGAAAGCACCCTCCCTTGTGTGTAATGTTGCTTGGTTTGACTGGCTAAGTACTCCTGACATGTGTAACCAGATGTTTAAGTTGACATTTTGTCAAATATTCGGACATTTCTGCTTTTTGTCGAGTCTGTCTGGTGGAAATTCTCCGGCTGCTAACTGCCGTATTTCTAGCTTGGTACTTGGTTCATCCCGTGTTCCGTCCCCGAAATGAGAGAGACGTTAAGCCTCTACATCGTCTGTCAACACGGCTCTATGATGTTTCCTCACACGACACACCAATTTCCTTTAAATGCCATCTTACAGCTTCAGTTGCAGCAGCTCCGAAGACCTAACACTCCAACCTGCAGTACTTTGTGTAGTCTGTAGTGAATGAACCTGGCATTATGTAATTGTAGTATGTGATGATTGTCATGGGTTATTGTTCGGTGTGATGACAATTTCGGAGGAGAGAATATGAAGAATGAAATTAAAAACATCGCAAATTTTCACTTTTGAAAAGCTTGTTCTCGACTGGCAACCATTTTGAGTTAGTCGTATTCAAATTGTCCGTGTGACAGTTTGTACGTTTAAGCTACCGGTAGATTATTTTAATTTAGCATGCAGATGAATATTCATATCAGAGCTGGTACTCGTGGTAATGTAATCGAGTTATTGGTAACTAATGGTAACAAATGTTGATGGATTACACTTTTGCTGTAAGGGTTTTACTCCACGATTTCTTGCAACCAACAGCGAGGGATTGGAACTTGACTGTGTTGACAGTTGGAGCTCTGCTTGTGACCTGTTGATGCTGTACACATTACTTCTTAGCAGTTGATTATCAACTTTGTACCAGTTGGTGGCCACTTTTCTCAAATTATTGCAAATACAGAAGAAACAGTTTTATCACTTTTGTCGTCTAAAATATCTTGTATGGTAGTATTCTGTTCAGCTGTATCGTAGAGAAGTACTGGTTTGTTGCTGATTGTCGCAATCTTTATTGGATTTCCTTTTACATCGGGTCTAGCTTGTGTATAAACTGGAATTTTTAAAGCGAAAAATTAATGTGAATTAAATATTTGGTTTCAGTGGAGTATGTTGCTCAGCGATCTTGCCGTGCCATTTCACTGCAACTAGTTTTAGCCTGCATCGAATGTGGACTGTTGCGATCGATGGTCCTGGGTATCTGTCATGTGGCTTAGCTTGCAAACACAGCTCAACTGATCCGACATCCTGCTTGGCGTGGAGACTCTTGTGGACCGAAGAAAACACTGAATTGGATGCGAGTGCCAGTTCCCCCCACGGATTCGATGGCCTTTGCTATAATTACATAAGACCACTTGTCTAAATTGTGAAATTGCTGAATGCCTCCAAAACAGAATGAAAATTTCACGGTCAAAAAGTAACTTCGCCTAGTTAGTACGGAATAAGCAGAACAATACAGCATGTTTTGCAAACATTTTTTTCCGTAAATATAACTACCGTAGTTACAATTGACAACAATTTCTCTAAAAAGTAAAACTATACCAAACAAAGCTGATATGCTTACACCGACAGTAATATTAGTAACATGCGCAGACAGCCAGCCGGTAGAGAAAGCGATCTTTGGTGACAGTAGTAACTACTGCTGTGCTATGAAGTTGCTGGCAATTTTTTCCTGGTACTTTATAATTATATTACATTGGTCCTGAGCAAATTAAAACAAGCATCGCATAGCCGGGCATTATATGCCTGTAATCTTGACCTTTGACTTTCTACCCCACAACAGCAATCCCAAGCACAGCCTAGGCCCAGACTATATACGTGTGAAATTTTGACTGCTGTGCTGAAAGGTATCGAGCGACGTTTAGTAATTTTACAGGAGGAACGAAAATCCGTATTTATAACCCGCTATTGCGTCTGTCAAGCTAGAAAAAATGGCTATTAAATTCAATTATAGTCATCTTCAGTTAGCCTTTTTATGGGATTTGGATAATTAGGCATAATATCTTAAAATATGTAAAAAATAAAAATGTTGCTTGAGACCTTTTAATGTAGCACAGTCGATTTGGTCAGTCTAGGTGCATAAGAATTTATCTTCCGCGAACCAAAAGTGATGACGGATGGACAGACACCACCATAACACAACATGCTCGATGGGCATATGAAAAACTGCACAACAGTAATAATGTCTGTGGGATAACGCAGAACTCACCAAGTTTCAAGGTCATCGCGTTAACATCAAGGTCACAACAACAAAAGAACGGCCATGCGCAGGTATGTGCTCCCATTGGACACAGTTTAACTGTCTTCGTAATACCATTGTTATGACTACGACTAACAAAACTAATGCCCAGTTTGATCAAATAATGCAAAAACGCCGCTTGTCCGCATTTAAGCCATTTAGCCGATTTCAACAGTAAGACTGCTGAAAATGTTATTTGACCAACTGAAACAACAGCCACTTTGTTGCCAAACTTTTATTACAAATTTCAGCTAAAATCTATCGTTAAAATTCAAGAATAAGATGATATGACAGCGAATGTCAAACCGCCACAATATCTGCGGACAACTCTACATGACATCGACAGCTCTGCTTTATCTAACTCTGCTGCATCTCAGTAGCAATGTTGTATAGAAACAAAACTAATCCTGTGCATAATACTTGATAAATAATATATGCAATGAACCATAAAAAGGTGCCACTTTTCAAAGGTAGTGCAGTGACATAGTTAAGGTGTGGTGGAAATACGTACATGAATTTTGTTGAAAATTTCATTCGCTTTCCAACAGCAAAAGCATTGTCAAGACGGTTAATATTTCATGAAGTCAGAGCTAAACTAAAAATGGCATCTTTTTATGGCCTGCGATGTACATTCAGCTTTAGTGTGTCTCAAAAATATCCGCATGTTGTCGGCTATACTTTGTGAAACCATAACAACTCTTCACTGCTGGAAAAAGTAACTACAAAAGATACAATTCAAAAATCATACTGGTATCACGTGTGACAAAAACGAGACACCACACGTCATACGGCTGAATGGATATTAATACTGTCACACCAGTTGAATTTGGAAAATCCAAGCAAACAAATATGCACAGTGTCGTAGGTGCAGCAGCTAACTGAAAAACGAATCACAACACTGCAGCCAGTGACAAAATACAAGAAGTGAATTGTTCGCTCACTCAGCAGTAGTTCTACGTCAGCGGCCAATGACATCTATCAGTGGCATAGTACATAATATTACAGTCTGCAGCAGAAAAAATTCCACACGCAATCTCAGCAGGTACTTAAAGCACAAAGAAAATGACACAACACATTTCATAATCCTCAGTACATTGATGACATGCGTATACGTAGTCATCTTGCGCTATCACAGTTGCTAGACGCAGATACGCTGTCAAACTACAGTAATATGATTGCTACAACGGCACTAGCTAAACAAGTGATAAACTGCCAGTAAGACTCAGCTGAATTAAATACATCAGATTCAGCATTAGCAAAAAATGCTGTACGACACAAAATCTGTCAGTAAACCAAACCATGCCCTGAAATCACTCGCACTACACAGAGCTTTATTGTTCATAAAAAGCCTGTCCAAATGCTAAACCAATCACTCCGTCTATTTGTCCCTTCCTGCTCCAAAAGGCAACACTGCTACTAAGTATAGTGTGCCAAAGTTTCTTGTCTACGAACTGTAGCTGTGTGCTAGTGCTACCGAAAATGACTAAAATGCGAAAAAACTGAAAAAATGCTTTCTGTTTTGATCAGTTTTACGCACATAAAAGGCGCAATGCGAGCGACATTCTCGGCATAAGTTCTCTACTCGCTGGAAACTTGCCATTAACAGTTAACTGCGAGTTTCTTTAAGAAACTTTTTCTTGTGCGTATTTGCTACTACCAGTATTTGCTGCTTCCAAAGCAAAGCTATAAACAGTCTCAGAAGTCCTAACTGCTATGAGCTCATCAATGCCTGCACTCATATAGGAAATCTTAAAGCCCTTCCTGTGTATCATTATATCAGTAATTTTGGACATTTTAAACAATGATTGTTTTAAATCATCTGTTAGCTTTAGTCTAAATGTACAGTAGTTTAGTTTTTGCATATTTGTATTATGTTTTTAAGATACATATTCACAGTTTGCTGTAATCCAGCTTATGCTGCAATATAGCAAAGCATTCCAATACTGATTCTCTACCAATTCATCATTATCTTGGCCACTGTGAATATTTGCAGTTATGCAAAGACAACAATATATTCTAGGATGTGGTACTAGCCAACTTGCTGCATTCAGTACAGAACCAAGAACGAACAGATTGGCACTTAAGCATGGCCTACTCACCGTGTTACAGTTTTAAACATAATTTTCACTTCAGTTTATTGCAGATTAAATTTCTAGCCCCAGAAAGCCAGCTGTGTAGCAGTTTTTGATGCATGCTAATACACATATCATACTGTAGCACAAGTAATATGACAATTAAGACGTTAAGACTGATAAGTGATAAGACACCAACTCACAGTCGATACAAACCTCCTTAAAATGACTTGGAATGGAATAAAACTCTACACGGTGGGCCGAATTAAACGGGGCCACGCATTTCAGCTAATAACTTGCGAAGTGCTACTCGGATCTTCATTATTTTTGGCAGAAAATGAGGCCATTTAATTCTTAACATGACAATATAATCTACACACATTAATTATGCAAAATAAATTGCCGCCATCTGGTGAATGAAAGGCATGGTAATAAATAACGATCAGTCATCGTTAGGGCTGTAAGAAAATCACGAATTCACGATCGCCGTGATTTTCGCCGTGTACCGTGATTTTTGGCCATTGCCGTGATTTCGTGTCACGGCCGTGAATATATAGGGGTATTATATGCAATTTCAGTTTTTAAAAGGTCGCTAATGTCCAAGTTTCGCAGTACTTTTCCATTTCGGTCGTGTACTGGTCATGCATACGGTCATCTAATTAATTTTGCCTACTTACTTGCAGCAAGTGACGTCATTATAAGCGTAATAACGTGTTTATAGAAAATAATATCTGTTTTGATTTGTCGCTGCTTTACCTTGATTTGAGCAGGCCATCAGAGAAACTGACTTGGATGTCCAACCACTGACATACTGGTTTGCAAACAAAGAACGTTTCCCACATCTCTTTGACCTCACTATACGTTACTTGTCTGTTTCTACTAATTCCGTCAATGCTGAGCGCATAGTAAACCAGTACACGGCAGTCAATCCTCTGCAGTGGCAGAGCTTCAGTGACACGAACTTGGCTCTGCGAGTAATGGCGGCATTCAATGCTAGAAACTAGAGTGGCGGTTTGGGACACAGTTTAGCATTACTTTCACTTCGATTTTGATACGTTTTTCTTTCTTATTTCATTAAATTTCGAATTTTGATGCTAGAGAAGGGTGATGTGAGTTGCTCACACTATTTCTTCTGCTTTACGTTTATGGTAGAGACGATTACTTAGTGAATTTGAGGTTGTGAGTAAAACTACAAATTGCCGTGATTTTCCCCGTTTTTTCAAAAATGCACCGTGATTTTGCCGATTTTTTACCACAATTTTCTTACAGCCCTAGTCATCGTCTTTCGTTATGTTGATCAAAGCTCTAAAAAGTGAAAAATCAGCTACTTTAACAAATAACGACTGACATCATTGTGAGATAGTTAATTACTACCATTACTGGTGTCAAAAATTTGAGTGAGTAAGAACGTTGGTTTGGTTCTTTGTACAGTTTATAAGAACAGAGAATGTTTTCATGGTCATTTGCATTTGCCCGATGGATGTTTGCCAACAATGGTTTAGATCTGATCAGTATATCTAGAGTTACAAGCTACTGAAATCAGTGGCCCCATTTAATCCGGCCCACCCTGTACACTGGCAACAAAACATATCAGTGCAAAAAACGTATTTTGTGTACACATCTGTACAATATTACAGTAACCCAAATTAACAAAAATTACATGTGACGCCAAGTCAGTAGACAATACAACCAGCAGCAGCAGCAACTGATACTAAGCAGTCAGCGACCTATCTACACAAAACAAGATGTATATATATATTCACGTAACGCTCCGCAGAGAAGTTGAACGGCCATTGTTGACAGTGACAGTTGGAAAACAGTGAGACGGACGGATATAAAACAGACTGGATGGACGGTCAGTCTCACCAGCAGTCGACCACATGGCAAATTGTCCGATTCGGAGGCGGGTTGTTGGATGACGTCAGGGCGTCGTCCAGGAGTCGTTGACGACGGGCCAAAAGCAGATGTTGTTGACTCGCAGCATAACCTTCTTCGCCATCAAGTGAGATGGGGACAGATGGCGGCAGACACTCCGCTGTCGATGTCAAAGTGTTTCTGTGTGACGATGCTGTTGCCTGTAAAAAACAACACAGCATATTGACAACACATACCCACAGGTACCAATCACTCTATCAGTCAACTAACAGTTTGCTCATCCAGATAAGCAGAGTACTCACAGGTTTAAGCTCCACCCTCAATTTCCTCATCTCTCATCTGCTCCATCTGAACCATCCCCAGGGAATGCACTCTAACTTGAACTACCCTTGAAGACCATTCCCGAGTTACAAGCAAACAGACAGACATACAAACAGACAGGTAAACTCACAAAAACAAATTATTATATACTGACTGTTTCGTATAAGTTTCTGCTGCTGCTGCTGATATAAATAAGTTTATAAGTGATAGGTACACAGACAGCTATTTTATGTACAAATATACATAAAATTACAGACAATTCCATACAGCACTGATAGTTCACAACTGCATACAGTACGACACAAAGAATTTCTAAACAAATGCTATTCGTGTTAAGATGATGTCCGTGAGCGACAACCGATAAACACCATTGAAACATCTTGCTAATGTTAGCATTTGTCAGATTTCTAGATTTCTGAAACACCACCAAATACAAGTATCTGCTAATGCTGAAAATAATGTGAAAACACTAGCTGCATGTGTCACAATTTTGTTGAAATCCTGCTGTGAAACGGCAAACGTTGACAAAAATTTATAAGAATTCTAACAAAATATACAGAACAAGACCAAGAATTTCTACTTACCACAGTAACCGGCTGTCCACTGGCTGACTGACAAGTCTCAGCAGATGACAATGAAGATGCAAAATTAACAGCAGCCTCCGTACTAATCACTTGGTCTCTTACATCAGCAGTGCTCACAGCAATGGACGGCTCCATATTATTCAGCCTCTGTGCGAGAATGGCACAACGTTCCTGCAGCATCAGTTCGCTGTAAGGTGGCGGTAGCAATGGCGAAGGTTTGTCTACATACAAAAAACAGCGTTCACAGCAGCAGACAGGTTCGTCGGTACATCGACAAAGTTCTTGATCTTCCTCCAGTACTTTGCGGACATCGCGCTGTTGACTGGATGACCACGACGATGTCTGATATGTTCGTGAGCTGTGCTTCCGCAAGCCCTGCGACATGGCCTGCCGACTATTTACCGAACACGACCGTTCCCTGATGGAGGTCACATCCTGGCACTTGCACCGGTACTGCGCAGCATAGCAGTCCGAATACGATCGTTCGCGATACTGCGTCTTGTTACATGTACAAGTTGGACAATGACAAAAGACTTCTTCTACGGACTGACGACTGTCGGCAGTATCATCTACACCAGTAAACCACCGCCGCAGCTGACCTACCATCTTTGCCGCAGAAGTGACTGGAGTCATTATGAAATCAAGGCACAGTTCTCGGACAAACTACAAATTTCAGAAGCAGAAATCTCCTGAAAAAAAACACACAGATCGATAAAGCATGAATTCAGTCACCAGGTTATTTACAAATATTAAGAATGATGACAGTAATAAGTTACCGTACAATGTCATGTTTGCATCAGAAGTTTTAATCTCTGGTTTCTACGTGGAAATTTGTTAATCAGCTATGCACGACGTTTGATTAGAGAACAAGAAAATCATGTAATACAATACAGTAATCATAAAACGAAATACCAGTCTGTATCACTTGCAAATTACTGATACAATTTATCAAACCAATTCTTTGCTACTTAAGACAGGTTAGTCCTAAGACGTACAGTACCTTCGGTTAACGCACCCAAATTAATTTTTGGTAATGCTGACGCCTAATTCTAAATGTGTCACTAACCTTTATCCTA
>Ga0126335_1001674_pt1 | contig 12672 bp, 11 predicted proteins | sample OlaspJWI45metaG_FD_108409 | JGI IMG/M metagenome (GOLD analysis project Ga0126335, IMG submission 108409) | Marine gutless worms symbiont microbial communities from Oahu, Hawaii - Olavius sp. 1 OAHU.JWI-45 metaG | ecosystem: Host-associated > Annelida > Digestive system > Unclassified | place...
AGAATTACAACCAGCAGCCAAAGTAATTTGGCAAAGGCTGCACGTATGCATCCACACACAATTGAGCCACGTTACTGACAGACTGATGGATAGACACCGCAAACGTCGGCAACGGTGGTCTGAATCTCGTGCATTCGATGCAGCCTAAAATATGTTGCGTGACATGACTGATAAAGTTAAGTTGTTTTGCTCTGATGTCTGCCGCTCGTTGCGCTATGACTGCAGATGTAGTGGTAAGTGGAGGTCAAGCTTGATTGATGATTGTTTGCAGGCAACATCAAAAGTGGAGATAGACCCTGAGGCTACTGAGAAGTTGCAAGTGACAATGTCAGACTTCCGACATGCTCTGCAGAATGACGTCAAACCAGTCAGTAGATGCTGGCTGTTAACTGTCACCTTGTAGGCCTGTTGTATGTGATGTGTGGAGCACTGAGGTTCATGGATGGCAAAATAAGCTGGGTGTCTGGATGAGTGTTTTTTTCTGCAAATGATATCTCATGACTGAGAAGGCCTAAGAACGTTAAATTTGGCACAAAGGTGGCGTCTAGTATGAGGATGATGCACACACTTAGATTTTTGGAAAAAGTTTTTAAATTGTGGTAAAATTTACAAAAAAAAAAAAAATATTCCACAAATTCAGCAAACAGTAAAAAAACGCCAATTATTTTCCACTTGCATAGTGGCACCACGTATATATGCAGAAACAGCATATACGTGGCACAACCATGTTATGGATTCTCCACACGCTAGCTCAGACAGTGCAGAGCACTGAGAACCCTGTGACGATAGTCACCTTAATTCATTGTAGTACAGTGTACTGTCGTGAGGCTCCAGGTGCGATAGATTGTCAATGAAGAAGTCGAAGACGATGTTCGGAGAATTTTGACATTTGTTTAATGATTTCACAGAACAAACCAGCGTACATCGAGTTTGACAATTTCTTCACTCTCTATATCCTAACAGACTGACTGACTGACTGAGACTGCCTGTCTCTCTAACACTCTACACAAACTAGTAGTCTTCCCTAAAGACTACTCTGGACCAATCCCTAACAGATATCGTATAACAATCAATGAGGGACTTCTAGGCTAAACGTCTGGCTAATCACAATACAATACAACGTCTGTTTACATCTACCTAGGCTACAGCTCATCAGCGCACTAGAAGCTAACTGTCACTGTCACAAATCCTGGTCATTTCTCCATAGGTATGCGAAAGTGACTAAGAATAGGCTCTGTGGCTCTGCCTGCTGTCATTCTAACCTAGTCAGTTAAAGGACTTTGACTGTTAAATTGAGCCAGCCATGTTATTAGCCTTTTTTTTTGCAGTAACATCAGATATATTGTCTTCATTTCATGCAAACATTTTAAGAAAGGGAAATGGCTGGATACTCATTTAGTAATCTGTTTTTTCCTAATTATTCTGTCACAGAAAAGCAGCTTGCTTTGCCACAGTAGAACGTTGTATCAGACTGTTGCATCTAATGTGCCATTGTGGCTGCTCTGGTAGGCATTTGGTATCAGTGAGGAGGAGATCAGTAAGTACGTGGGTAATGGCATCATTTGCTGGGGAGATCTGGTGAGAGGTGTCCTGGAAGACGTGGAGCTACGTATCAACCAGACTAGAAACAGTGAAACAACGTCTCTTGTCACCGTCCTTCTTGAAGGTCAGTCAGTGTATTGCGATGTGTCGTCTGTCTCGGAGGTTTTCTGGAGACTCTGACAGACCAAGTTTAGCTTACGACAGAAATTGTAGATATCGACTGATGAAGCACTGATGGCAATATGTGTTGTAACAGCAGTTACTGTTATTTAGCTTTTTGCTGTACTGTCGTTGCTTTATGTGTCAGGCTGGATAATAGCTTTTAACATTTATCAGACTAGTTAGTGTTGAGTAGGCTGGTTTTTATAGATCAGATTTCAATTGAGTGATCTCTGTGCACTTTACCTTAGAGGTGATGGCTGTGCATTCAGTTCACACTACATATCGGCAGATGTTCATGAGTTCTATCCACAGTGGATTGGACTGTGGTGTGACCGATGATTCCATAGCACGTCCATCTGACATGCAGCTGTACTGTGCAAAAACAGCTGAACGGATGAGGCCTTGTTCAATGTGGAGACTGTTGTTAATGCAGTGTACACTGTATTAGATGGTGATGTGGGGAAGGCAAGGGCAACACACCAACAGAGCATTATTATGTGTTGTTATGTACATAGGTGCCCCTGGAAGTGGCAAAACAGCGATTGCGGCCCACATGGCCAAAGAGTCTGACTTTCCATTCCTCAAGATCTGTGCTCCCAAGAGCATGATTGGTTATCACGAGGCAGCCAAGGTCCAAGCCATCAAGAAGGCAACAGTGTTTACTTTATCTCTAACGACGTTTCATTAATATATTTTTCTCTATATACATGTGCACTGTTCTTAAGATATTGTGTAAGATATTATGTATTATGTCAGGGCATTGGCTGACTTCAGTTTTTGCTTAGTCATTTCACTAATCAATAAGACTAAGTGGAAAGCTTCATCTGAACTCCAAAATTCCAACTGAGTCCAAAGCTAGATTTTATTAGGCTAAATCAAGAGTGGGCGTAGCAGAGGCAAGATTTTACTGTTCGTCCATTTCATTGTCTGATAAACCGAAACTTCGATTAAATTTACTAATTGACTGAGTCACTAGTGACGTAATATGGCGTAGTTTAACGATGTTAACGGTATTCCGTTCATGTCAATAGTGTTCGGCCAAATCGGAAATAAATCAAAAATGAAGTGAGTTTCCACTGAGCAAAGCTAAATCACTAGATGTTAAGGAAATTACCTCATCTACATGCATTGTGAACTGAGGACTGACACCACCTTGTTCAGATTTGATTAGTCGTAAGTTTTGACTAAGCAGACACTTTTTGATATATTTCTGATTTAGCCCAACAATTGGACTGAGCAAATGACTAAAGCAGTAAAGCTAAAAAGGAAGTTGCCCATTGTCCATTTGTCATCACTTTTTGTTTGCTGAGGATAACTTCGGAGTTGCTTTGTATTCTACATAACCAAACTTTATATACGTATGTGACTGGCATTCAGTGCACGACTCAGTGGTGCAGCTGTTTTCACATGCATTGTTTTATTGTTTGTGGCACTGGGGTTGATCAAAGATTTGTATAACGGATCACATTGTTGGTTGTGTGCAATCGTACTGTAGTATTACTATCCCTGTCAGTATTGTAAAGTACATTTACAGAGTACACGATCGCACAGTGTGTCAATGCTTACGACGTTAAATCAAAGTGTTTTTAGTCTGTTCTGGTGTTTGGTTTAGTGCAGATATTTGACGATGCATACAAGTCACAGTTGAGCTGTATCATTCTTGATGGCATAGAGCGTCTTCTCGGTCAGTCCTGACTCCTCACTGCTTCACCTAGTTAGGATTGCTCTACTATTCCTAACAGTAACATACAGGTTGTAATGGTGTTAATTAAACTGTGTCTAGGGGAACACAAACCTGCATGCTGCCACTTTTGCTGCTGTGACCTTGACATTAATCCCACGACCTTGAATTTCGAAGGAAATTCAGATATTCTGAAGATGTACCTCTACTCCAAAAATGAAGTTGCTGAGGCATTCAAAACTTTGAGCTTGGATTGAAAAATATCCGTCACCAACTTCCAACCACTTTTAGCGTTCACATCGATTTCCGACGAGATGTTGTGCTGACAGACATATGCGTGAGTGCGTGAGTGAACAGAGGTTTAACGTCCCACTCGACACTTTATAGGTCATTTCGAGGACGATTTTTACAGGCCAGATGACCCAACCAACAGCGTCAAGGCACTGAAGGAAGCCAGTTGGCCACGGAGATAGGCTTCAGTCACACCAGAACCACTCTACTGTGTTACAATATGAACTAGGCTAACTGCAGGCAACCGCCTCTAGGCTAATCACGGCGTAAGGGTCACAGTGTGACAAAAACCCAATCTGCTGGAGTGAGTGTGACCTTGACAGACAGATGCACAGATGCAGGTAGACATGCACACAGATGCCACCAAAAACAAAACCGGCTTGCCCAGCATAGCTGGCACACTAAGTGAGTAAGTAAGACTATATTACAATGTGCCAATAAGACAGCAGAGCCATCTGTACTTCATCTGTCATGCTTAACGATTACTCAGCACCAAAGGCTTCAAGACAATAAATGGGCTGGACTGCATGAGATCAGCCATCTATATAAAGTTTGGTTATACGGTAAAGATAAGGGTGACACCATAAGGTCAGCACTCATTGGGATGGAAACCATGAGCTACATCCATTTCCACTTTCCATGGCATGCATGGGGTCAGTGGCCGGTTCTCTGCCTCACCACCTTACCTTCGACCAAGTTGAACTCGGTCTACTCAGCTCAGCCGAGTTGGTTGGCAGCACTTGCGGCAAAATTCTCCACAATTAAAACTGGACCAGGATTGAACCCGGTACCTCTACATGGCAGTGCAGTCTCCTAACCACTACATGACCGGTGCAACGCTAACAGTGTTGTACAGGTGATTTTATACATTGTTAGCTGAGTTTCAGGGGGAGGGCATTGTATGGTGGTAGTAGTGTTCGGCTTGGGATCAAAAGGTCGTGGGTTCGATACCCGGGTGTTGCCAATGAAGTGATGTGTGCATATTTGTAAATATTTACCATCCTTGAGTTGTCTCTCATGTTATGTACACGTTCGTTTGTTGTTTTGGTTAGTATTATTAATTTACGGCATTGAGTAAACCTGGCGCAACTATGTGGCAGCGTGCATATTGCTATGCTAAACCAGTGTGTTATTTTATGTTTATATGGTGATGCTTTGTGTTCTATTACTGTCGCACGTGCAGACCAGCATTTGTGCTGCAAAACAAATAAAACCATTATCATTGCATTGAATGGTTTTGTTAGATTTTCATTAGTCTGGTATGGTGATATGGTGATGCATGCTGGCATCATGCAAATTTGTTCATTGTAAAATTTTGCCCTCGGGCTGAAGATGCTGAAGTTATCAGGCTTAATTTGTTTTGTTATGTCACGATCTGAAATGCAATAAATTAGCTGTCAGTCACAGCACAAATCAACAACCAAAGAATATGTATGTCATATTGGAAAAACACTTAAAGGAAGTAACGATTTTGTACTTCTTCTTTTCGTGTTTTTTTATATTTAAGATGCAACTTTCTGAAAATAAGTGACCCAAAAACATTAATATTACATTTGGGATATATCTCTAAAGAAAATTTGCATTAATTACTTTCTTTTTAAAAAATCTCTAGCGAGTATGTGACTATCTTCAATACCGGGCAATATTGGCAGCAAATATTGACCGGTTAGCCGGTCAGTATTACTTTTTAACTCATGCCACGTGATGCATGTTTGACGAATCATGATCGCACATTTCAGATCGTGATATAACACTAGGCATTGTTTCATTGCATATCATTATGTTAATGTTGCCTGTTGCTGATTGGTGTTCTCTATTTAGACTACACTGCAATTGGTCCACGATTCTCAAATCTTGTACTCCAGGCATTGCTGGTACTTCTGAACGAAACTCCGCCTCAAGTATGTGCACGATGTTTTCAGACTATGTGTGTGTATAATTGTATATTATAGCTGTAGTTAATGCTGGAATTTAGTCACAAACTGTATTTTGCCAGAGTTTTGGATGATTCTTGTGTGCCAGATTTTTGTGCTCTGTCTGATTCTCACTTACTTGTCACTTTATTGTGTATTATATCAGTTAAACATTGTCCATTATAATCAGGCTAAGCATGTGCCACCATTCCTAATCAGTCTGATCAAGGACCTGCACACTGGAACAAAGTCATGCATCTGAGTTGGCAGGAGTTGCACGGCCTCGTTCCCTACATCTTCAGAGGTCTGACAAGGCTGTGTCCTGGCGCCTGCCGTGTTTCGTCTGGCCATTGACTGGATCATGTCCATATGTGCAGACAAGGCAGGTGTCAGCATCGGCCAGTCCCTGTTCACAGACATTAACTATGCAGATGATGCAGTCCTGTTCACTGAGGATGATGCTCAGTGAATGTCCATCCTTGAATCATTTGATACAGCTGCGAACACTGTGGGCCTCCACACATCCATGGAAATCACTACCCTCTCACAGCTGCCGTCCATAAATGAAGCCCCTATAAGTCGGAAGAGACACCCTCTCTTTGGCCACGTCAGGTGTATGGATCAGGCTGCTCCTGCACACCAAACCCTAGATCTCTCAGTCATGTCACGACAGGGCTTGGGACAGTTTGACACCTGGAGGAGACAACCAGGTCGTCCATGAAAATGCTGGGTGGAGCAGGTCACCACCAGCACAGGTCTGTCTCCTTCTGATGCTTGGAATGTTGCGACAGATGGTCAGCATGGAGGGTGCTACGACACGTCGACGGTCAAGAACACAGTTGAATGTATTAATGTCTTGTTCGATCCAGCCTTTGCTAAGTTACTTTGGCCAGTGACTACTTGTTAGTATTAGATGATGATGATGCTGCTGCTGACAGGGTCGTAAGCTGCTGGTGCTGTGCACTACGAGCTGTAAGGACGTCCTGCGTGAGATGCAGATGTTGAGTGTTTTTACCAAGATCGTTCACGTCTCCAATATCTCACGGCCAGAACACCTTCTCGCCTGCCTAGACCACCTGGCCGCTTTCACTCCACGCGAGATGGATCAAGTACGACGCTGGGCCAGCTCTGGCAAAAAGTACGGTGCCGTTGATATCGTACACGTAGTAGCTGTAGTTTGACTGGTTATCGTTTGCTTGTTATGTTGACTCTTTAACTCCGACCTGACAACCGAACTGCTGGTGGTCTGGTCACATCAGTTGTCTGTCAATTCAATCTGTGGCAAGTTTTTCTGTATCTTGGTGTAAAGGTTTAGGCTTAATGTTAGCACTAGCGTTATGAGCATTGTAAATAAACTGAAGTCATCTACTCTACCAGCACTTCTGTGATGTATTTCACTCATTGGACCATTCTGTATATATTGACTATACTGGCAATGTAGCAGTTTCAGTCAAATTCATGACAGTTTAAAAATCAGTCAGCTAAATTGAAAGGTACATCCTCGGATTGAGTCTTTCCAGATTTTGTCATTGTCAAGTACAAAGTTTGTTTTTGTTGGGTGTTGGATTTGTGCATCTCTTCAGGGTTCTCGTAGTTAAATTTGATACGTCTTGAACATGACAGATGCACCGATACACTGCATCTCTTCATACATTTCCAACAGTCTTGTGGAGAAATAGACTGTGAATTGCAGCAAGGCAAGCACATAGTTTGATTTAGAGGTGAAAATGGGACTCGCATTATTGGTGAACCACAAATGTGTCTGAAGCCAACAGCAATATATGCTTTAGTCATTAATTGCTCCAAGAACCTGTGTGTAAAGCCGGCCGCACATGTAAGATAAAATAAAAGAAATGCTGCAGTAAAATAAATTCCAGTATTGTTTGGATGCCTGCAATAAAATAACATAAAATAAAAAATTGCAACATCTTGCAGGTTCTTGCAGGCTCATTGCTTTGGTGATCGGTGGTAGGCCTATTGGTGGACTGGAAATGCAGTGGCTTGCCATATAGCTGTCCTGGGATGATACTAAATTTATTCTTTTAATTTTCTTCTTATATGTTTTCTCGAGGCATCTCTCGCTGTCGTAATAAATACGGCTTATTTCTTCTTTTGCATGTGCATTTTCTAGACTATTGCTTTGGCGCCGTATTTGTTTCTGCTGGATCATTACGCATTTACGGTAGGCCTATGATTTTGAATTCCAAAATACCATGGTCGAACGTCGAACCATGGTACAAGTACAACTGTACAACCATGGTAGTTGTACCATGGTGCAAAACTATGGTTATACATTTGCTGTCATTCAACCATGGTATTTTGGAATCCTGCACGTATCATTATAGCAGATCATAACTTTACTGCTATTAGCATAGGCCACGCCCATATACTTTGTTGCAGGGTATTTTAATGGACATGTGTGGACACCTGCAATAAGTTAAAATAAAATAATATGCTGCTTCCTGCTCCGATGTTATTTTATTGCAGCATTTATTTTATTTTATTTTACACGTGCGGCCGGCTTAATTGTGTCGTGTGTCGTTTGAGTGATTAGTTAATAACAAACATACTATATCGTCAGTTGGTGATGTTTCGTGTATGGATTGTGATATCAGGCTGTGGATCGGAATTAAGAAACTACTGTTGCTTGTTGATGCAGCCAAACAGGTGAGTGTTCCACTGTACTTCTCCAGGGCAGTTTCAGATGAGCTTTTCATTCTGGTATCGTCATTAATTTGGCAATTGTTTTTTGTTTCTGTTTTTTTTCAGTTGTATTTCTTTTTGCGGCTGTTTTCTAGTTAATTGTTTGCTATGTTGAATTATACCATACATGCTCCTGGATTGTAAGTATATGCCACTCCATTTTCTGGATGTTGTCAAAGGTGACTAAAGCAGGGTTTGGTTGTGTTTAAGTAAGTAAGTAAGTAAGTGAGACATGAATTTATATAGCGCATATCATTAAAAAACCTCTAATGCGCTGGTCCGGCAATCGAAAACGCCTGACAGCCATATGTATTGAGTTGACAGCGAGGTACAATAAGCTGATGTCGGTTTGCGGAACGCAGACGAAGCCGTTAAGCTACGTCAGAGGCAGGAGTGAGATGGTCAGCAAGGTACCGAGGTGCCAGACCGTGAAGGCAGCGGTACATCATGACGCCCAGCTTATAGGTGACTCTCTCTGGCATGTCCAGCCAATGGAGCTCATCGTGCAGGAGTGTTGTCAGACCGCGGTCGAACTTCCGTGTGTCACTGGCCACACGTGCGGCCGCATTGAGCACTCGTAGCAGCTTGTCAGTGACCGTCTTCGGCGCCCCTGCATAGAGTGCATTGCAATAGTCGATGCGAGACGTAACAAAAGCATGAACGAGCATTTCCGCTGATCCGTCATCAAGTGACTTTCAGACTCGACGATGTTGACGAAGCCAGTGGAAGCAAGCTGAACACGTCTTAGGGACATGCTTCTCGAGACTCAGGTCGGACGAAAAAGTGACTCCGAGCACCCGTACATGATCACTGGCAGTCACAGTATCTGAGCGGAGATGCAGGACCGGAGCATGGCTACCCAACAATGAAATGTTGTGTTTGGAGCCAGCCCAGAACAATTCAGTCTTTGCAGGGTTCATCTGCAAACGACTTGCTGCCATCCAATGGCAAATGTCATCGACACAATGTGAGGCGTGCAATAGTGGATGCCGTGTTACGGCGCTGACAGTGGACATACAACTGAGAATCATCAGCGTACGAATGGAGGTAAACGTTGTGTCGGTTGGTCACTTCATCAAGATCCGCTGTATAGAGTGCGAATAATCACGGACCGAGGACTGAACCTTGTGGAACTGAGCACAGGACATAGACCTCAAAAGACATATCACCATTGTACGAGACCCGAAAGGATTTATCGGTCAAATACGACGAGAACCAAGCCAAGACGACACCACGCAGACCATACTGATGCTCGAGACGATGCAAGAGTAACTGGTGGTCGACAGCGTCGAAAGCAGCAGTAAGATCAAGTAGGCAGAGAACAGACACCTGACCTACATCCGCCGCAAGCACCAAGTCGTTATACACTTTTGTCAATGCAGTCTCAGTACTGTGAAAATGGCGATACGCAGACTGCATTGGTGGCATCATGTCGTTACTATCAAGGAACGCCTGGATTCGACACTGAATGACCCTCTCTAACAATTTAGAGAGGAAAGACAGATTCAAAACTGGCCTAAAATTCTTCATCTCACTGGCCTCCAAACCGCTTTTCTTTAACAGTGGGCGAATGACAGCCGAGTTTAGTTTAGTCGAGTAAACTCGACTGTATAAGTTGTGTTGTATTTCGGCTGCAGTTACGTTATGTTATATTTGAAAGTTGCCTTAAACCCCACTTGTTTAACCTGGTCAGTAAGTACTGGACACTGCCTTCTCTCCATCTGGTAACTGCTCACGCATCAGATTCAGTTTTATTTGACTGTGCACGTTATAAATTCTCATATTGTTATTATTTTTACACTTGGGTGTATAGTTCCCAAGGGTTAAAAGCAATAAAACAGTGCTTGTATGGCTATTAGTCCGGATCGTCCTAGGACATGAAGGTGTCATGCAGAAGAACTGCATTGAATCGTTGCAGTGCGACAGACAGACGCTGGAACAAGAATGAAGTTTCTCTTTCCTCGCCAGGCACACTGCTGATGTTATGACCACGGGACGAGATAAAGTCTGAGGATGATGAGCTAAACACTCCCAAGGTTTCCACAGCAATAGGCTGGAAAATAAGATTAGTTGGTAAATTACTGTATCTCATTAACTTTTGTTCGGCCTCATCTCTGCAACCATTTCCACACCAATAGCTGCCCTGTCAACATATGACTATGCCAGCATGCTGACAACAGTGACATCCCAAGCCAGCGACTTTCCACCTTATTATTATTATTATTAATATTATTATTATGTTTTTTCACCCCTGGTAGTATAGATCCAAGGGGTTAGAAACAGTAAAATAAAACTGTTATTATTTTTTGCCATAAAGTATAAAATACCAAAGGGCTAAAAACAGCAGTTAAAAACAAATAGGTGGAATGGCTAAATGTCCGGCTCTACGTCAGGTGCAGCGAGACTCATAATTAAGGACAGAGTTGTAACACGGATAGCGACGGACAATCGCTGGAACAAGTAGGCCGTCTCATGGACGTCGCTGGTTCCCGCACTCAGTTGCCTACCATCTCACACAAGAAATATGATGAGGAAGGGCAATTGAAGCAAAAGTTTGAAGTGCTACTGGCTGAAAAAGAAAGTTTCCGGAGAGGCTGATGTATTTGGCCTCCTTCCGTGAGGTGGCAAGTTCCGCAGCACCGCCCGCCAAGTCCGATGATGCATGGAGATAAGACTGGGCAAGTGTGCTCACCATGGTAATGTCCCAAGTTATGGGTTTGCCTCACTACCAAGGAACCAAGATGATGCCATTGGGACACTTGCTGTCAAGTCTTGTCAGACCGGTTGGCTATTTAGAAGCTGGAATGCCGGCAGAAGCTAGTGACCGGGCTATGATGTAATTAATGGCGCTGTCCCTGACTGTCTCGCTGGGGGTCTGCTTGCGAATCAAGCCGTGCCGCCCCTCATGTGTCCACCATATGTCCACCAAAGCTCCACATTTGAATGTGTGAGCGACACAGACACTGCAGCCAAGACTGCCACATGAACTGCATCAACCAGTACTCCACGCGGACACTGATGCGGCTCTCAGATGTTGGCACCCTGTCGAAGCCTGACCACGGTTGTTATCATTATTATTGCAGTGTGTTATTCTCTAGTCAAATGACTGCATGGAAAGACTTGTCTCTGACCTGTTGTGTGTCGAGTGGAACATAGGACCCCTAATTGATCATAAAGTATCTCAATACAGTGATGGTGTTCATGCAGTAACCTGACTTGTGGTGGTGCTGATCTGTTGAGATGCCGGTGGAGGGAGACGAAGGCAGCAGAATTCACAAGTTTCTGACAGATCTCGAAGACGAATCGGAAAGTATCGAGTGATAACACTTTAACTCATTCATTCCTGGTTCAGTTAGTAAATGAATAAATAAAGAGTATGTTGATGTGAGCTAGCTAGAGTTGTTGTGTGACTGATGGATGGATTTGCCATATGCTTCCTAGAACTTTCACTTCATTCCTGTGCATCAGAGATGTGTGGATCCTTAAATTTTGAGTTGTGAGTCCAGCATGTGTCCACGTATAGGCCTACTCATAGTTGATTATTTGTTAGTGATAGGTATGGCCAAGTGCCGGTACTCAATACCTATGAAAGTTGTTTATTATTACTTGATGAACAGTGGCAAGTATTGTCACAGCTGTATTATATAGTTATGCGACAAGGTCCAAAATTAATCATCATAGCTCCGTTGTGGTTCTTTTTAGCTGATAGAATTCTCGCCAGGGAATAGAATCCACAGCATTGCATATGCAGTGGACCTGCTGTTAGTCCACAGATCCGAAAAATGCTGTTGGTCTGCATCTGTCCGTGGACGGGTCTGCAGTCCACACATCTCTGTTCTGCGTGTTCGTACCATTGTCATTCACTCATTCATTTTCTCCGCTCCCTCTCTCTCTCTCATTGTCGTTGGTTGTTATTCTCACTCACTCTTTGTCTCTCTCTGTGTCTGTCTCTTTGGTGGTGTGTCTCAACTGTTGTGTGTCTGTTATTGTTCCTTTCCTGGATTTATTTGATTTTTTAATGAATTGACGTAATGTCGTTTTCAATTTGTTAGATTTTTTCAGTAAAATTTAGGTCGATTAGTATATCTGCTGTAGTCTTTTCTTTGTTGTTAGTGTCTGTTTCAGAGTCTGTTGATATTGTACAGTTGTGCATTTCCCTATTTTCACTAGTGACGTGCTGAATGCTGTAACATAGGTGTAACAAAAGTCAGATGCTTCTGTGAAATAATGTCGTTTGTGTAAATACATTATGTTTTGAAAATAAGGTCTTGCTCGATTTGTAAAAATTTTGCCAGCTGTGGTCAGTCAGTAGGGGTATGCAGGGTCACAGTTTTCCTGGCCATTGTGGAACGACGCCGTGAAATCGAGCACATGCTGGCT
>Ga0126335_1001675_pt1 | contig 12671 bp, 9 predicted proteins | sample OlaspJWI45metaG_FD_108409 | JGI IMG/M metagenome (GOLD analysis project Ga0126335, IMG submission 108409) | Marine gutless worms symbiont microbial communities from Oahu, Hawaii - Olavius sp. 1 OAHU.JWI-45 metaG | ecosystem: Host-associated > Annelida > Digestive system > Unclassified | place...
AGCACACGACAGGACTCTACCAGAGAGAACCTCTAACCTTGTGGACTGTAATTTCATCATCAGAATGTTATATCTGAACGCATACTGACTAAATATCGGACTATGTTACTAGTATGTTTTACCATATGTCGTAGCTATAACTCGCATTGTGTGTCAAAATGCGTTATGTCATTTTGTCCATTAAATGATTATTGTATTGTATTGTCAGAAACAGCCAGTGTTTAGTAGCTTTCCGCGAACAGTACAGTCTTTAGGTGTCGCTTGAACGTGGGCAGCGACGTTGACTCCGTGATGAAATTTGGCAGACTGTTCCACACTCGCGCCGCAGCCACGGGAAAGGCACGGTCACCAACAGTGGACAGCTGCGACGGATGAATGACGAGAGCGTGTACAGTGATCACCGACGGCGGCCGTCGTACTTTCGCAGGTGTGGTCGGGCGGTTTCCGGATATGACGTAGGCGTCGTTGTCGAGATGACGCGTCGTTGGCAACAGCCGGCGTTGACGACTTGCCCGGCGGCCACGGTAACGGTAGGCGCGGCCTGCCATTCAGACGACAAACCGTCCATAGGCCGAGGGAGCGTAAGCGGCTCTGCACATCGTCACTGTGCGCAAGAGCAGTACTTTACAGCGACAACAGCTGACGTCGGCCGTACACTCCATGTTTATCTCGCATTCGGCCTCCGGCAAATGGGTCAACGGTCAAAGATCGCCACCCACTTCGACATAAAGCAAATCTTCCGATGGCAACAAGTCAAAAACACGACAGAAGATCGCGAAACAGAACGTACCATCGCATTGTCCTCGACAAGACGCGCAAGCTAATGTAAGACTCGCCAGAACAGACGACTGAAAATCAACGCAAAAATGAGAAAATACGCACATCCCAATAGCACGTCTGGCAGCCACAATAGCGCCATAAACAGTGATCAAACAACAGTGTACAGACAGTACTTTAGACAGTCCAATGATATACCTGTTATACTGTGCAAATACTGTTCACAAAAGTACTTAATAATAATAATAATAACACTGTCCCTCCAGGACGACATCCTGACTGAGAGTGCCCATTGCAACAGCAACTTTCTACAGTCCTGTTTGGCGGAGTGGTTAGCCAAATTCGGTGATGTTCCAGATACACTACCGACTAAACAGCCATTCTGGGACCTCGCTGGCGTGCTCGAATCCAAAGCTAAAGTGGAGGCCAGTCTGGCATCGGCATACCTTCGGGCATCATTCTTGGCAGCCTCATGCCAACACAGTTGACATTGGCTGTTTGCACTGTCCATCACCTCATGCGGATTGAAATTAGACGACGAGGCAGTGCGAATCGCAGTCGGTTTGAGGCGGGGTCTAGATCTCTGCATTCCACATGAATGCCATTGTGGCTCACCAGTGGACGCTCATGGGCTTCACAGCTTTGTCTGCAGAAAAGCACCGGCAGGACGACTAGACACCATGCTCTCAATGACCTGGTCGCTCGAAGTTTTGCCTTAGCTGGAACTCCCGTGACAAGAGCCATCCGGGTTGTTCCGCACAGACAGGAAGAGACCCGATGGTCTGACACTCGTCCCTTGGCAGAGCTGCAGGTCATTGTGCTGGGACGTAACTGTCATCTGCCCCTTGGCTGAATCCTAAGTCACTAGGTCTGCCCACGAGGGTGGTGCTGCAGCAGAGTTTGCCGCTTCTAATAAGGAGGAAAAGTATGCCAACATTGGCGGTCAGTACCTCTTCACTCCAATCGCGGTTGAAACCTTGGGACCTTGGAACAGGTCAGCATGCCAACTCTTTGGTAATTTGGGAAGGAAGATCTCATCTTCAGGCGATGACAGGGAAGGAGCTTTTCTGTTCCAAAGAGTGCAGCGCTTCAATGCTGTCTTGTTACATGACAGCCTGCCAACCCCTGACTGCACGGACTGAACAGATCTGTACCCAATTTTGTATATCTTAATTTTTCAATTCCCTCGGGAACATATCTACCACGGGTTTAAAAAGGTAATAATAATAATAATAAGTATTATGCTCGAAGATAGTAATTTGCGGGCAGCAGTCAGGCTTGTATGTTCTAACGATGTACCTGCCACGCCATCAGAAGAGACACTCACAAGCCTTAGGGCGCAGCTTCCACCATTTTTTCAATTGGACCCAAGCTTGGCTGGGGTTCAGTGCATGCCATTGTCGGTAAATGCGAACAATGTCAGGAAGGCGGTGCTATCATTCCCAGCTCGCTCTACAGAGGGCCCAGATGGCATTCAGCCACAGCATTTAAAGGACCTGGTCCAGTGTAGACAATCAGGCTCTGACTTTCTTACCGCGTTGAGTGGTTTCGTCAAGATGGTTTTCGCAGGTCGTCCATTCACCATTCTTTGGTGACTGGCTCATCACACTCTCTAAGTCAGGCGGCATCCGGCCCATAGCAGCCGGTGTGACACTTCGCCGGCTAGTGTCAAAATGTGCCAGCTCTTTTGGCATGTCACAGCTGGTATCTTACTTCAGCCCTGAGCAGCTTGGTGTGGGTACTCCAGCGGGTGTGAACCGGTGATCGAGGCAGTTCGCAGATATATCCAGTCAATGACAGACAAGGAGGTTGTAGTCAGGTTGGACTTCCCAAATGCCTGCAATAGCCTGCACCGGCCAGACATGTTGCAAGCCATCCGAGATAGTGTTCCCAAACTGTTTCCATACTGCTTTACCTTGTATGCACACCCGTTGTTGCTGTTCTACGGTCCAGAGGTAGTTTTGTCTCAAGAAGGCATGCAGCAAGGAGACCCTGTCGGTCCTCTACTGTTCAGCAACACATTGCAACCACTGCTGCAGTCATTGTCGTCAGCTCTAACACTGGCCTGTTAGACGACGTCACTCTGGGTGTGTCAGTAGACGTTGTAGCGGCTGACATACAGACGATAATCACTGAAGGAGAAGCGATGGGTTTATGTCTGAATAACTAGAAGTATGAAATAATAGCACACCACGCACCAACGAACCGTGATTTCAGATCCGACACTCTGCTCCTTGAACAGAGTCAATGTCGACGACGCAGAATTGCTGCGCACATCATTGTTTGCCGTCGGAGTACTCGACACAGCTTGGGCTAGCTGCTGCTCAGAGCTGTCCAGAGCTATCAGCAGACTTAAGCTGATATTCGTCCAGGATGCACTTACTCTACTTCGTGTCTCATTTAGTGCACCCAGAGTGCAACATCTCATGCGCTGCTCACTGTCCATAGATAACCCAGCACTGGCGGACTTTGAAAAGTTGCTGAGATCCACGATCATCCATTTGACCAACTGTGATCTGTCAGACAAGCAGTGGTTACAAGCGTCTTTACCTATCAAGATGGGTGGTTTAGGAGTGAGAAAAGTGTCATCGCTGGCACTTCCGGCATCCACTTTGGCTGCGAGCATTGCATCACTTCAGAATACCATTTTTGATTCAGTCAGACCATCAGATGACGAGATGCTCGGTGTCTATCTGTCAAAATGGCAGTCTATTCCAGGCGCTGTCTTACCATCAGAGCCTTTTCCAACCAAGCAGTCCTTCTGGGATTCTCCCGGCATCACTCAGGCCAGACAGCAAGTGGAAGAGTCAAAATCCGTTGCTACTCAGAAGGCACAGTTTCTGGCAGCGTCCGCCCCTCGTAGCGGTAGCACTTCGTCTGGGCTCGGGGCCCCTCACACTTGCCGCTGTGGAGCGACTATTGACGCTTTCGGCCAACACAGCCTCGTCTGCAAAAGGGCTCCAAGCAGGATAGCCAGACATCAGCACCTGAACGACCTGGTGACCCGTGCCTTAGTATCAGCGGGCGTCCCTGCCACAAAGGAACCAGTCGACAAACGCCCAGACGAAATGACTCAGATCCCATGGCGTTCAGGGAAGCTCTTAGTTTGGATGTGACAGTCGTCAGCACCACAGCAGAATCTTACGATGCTGCCGCAGCTCGCGGATGAGGAGAGGTGATGGAAATGGCTGCCACAAAGAAATGTCATAAGTTCTCTGAGCTATCCACGGCATACCTGTTCCCAGGGGCGTAACTTCGGTCTGAAAAGTGGGGGGACCAAAATTTATCCCCTTCCCTTCCCCACTTTCCCTTCTTCCTGGCGGTCTGGGAGGAGAGCCCATAGTGGACAGGGGCCTGGGGGTATTAGCCCCGGAAAAATTTTGAAATTTAATATGCGATTTGGTGCATTCTAGTGCATTTTTGCAAGCAATCGGCGGCTCTCCAGTTTCCGCTTCCCTGAACGCATTGCCATTGCGGAGACCCAAGAAGGACTTAAAAATGTAGCAGTGTGCAATGTGCAGCATGTTTACATTGATCGCCTGGGTCTTAATTCAGTTGTTAACGAGTTCGTAGCAACTAATGGACGTCGTCTGCAACAGTTTGGGAAATTTTGATGCTACGTACTCTTATTAGACAGTGGACAGTTGAGGAGTTGACTTCCAAAACCAATTAAATGCTCATTTATTTTTTGCTGGCTGATGCCTACGAGCTATCGTGTGCTAACGGCTATTCACTTATTTTGTTGCGAATCACAGCACACAATAAAGTCTGAAGGGATAGTGAAGAGTTCACATGATTGTTTTTAAAACAGCAAGTTGATTACAGTACGTGACATTTGGTCATACCGTAAACAAGTCAGCACGGCCAGTAAACTGGGTCGGCTCGGCAGCGACGCGGCGGGCTGCGTGGTTTAGCCGCGGCGGCGCAGCACATAGGTACAATCAATAACTGGTACGAAGAAACACACATTGTAGTAATAGGCTCCTCACCACCTTGCTTACTATACTATTTTTATCATACTGTCCAGTAAGGTTGTTGATTTACATATTTGCATATGTATTCGTGACAGTCACTGGTACCCGTGTACGCATCGGCTGCGCGCCACAGCTGCGCTGCCTTGGACTTGTAATATTTTGGAACCAAGTGCTTGCAAAAAGTGAGGGGGTCCGTCCCCCTCTCCAAAAAAGTGGGGGTCCGGACCCTCCATCTCCCTAAAGTTATGCCTCTGCCTGTTCCTTCCAATCGCCGTGGAGACTCTTGGGCCTAATGAATGACTCGGCATATGAGTTCTTTGAAATTCTTCATCACAAAATAACTGACGTGTCCGGCGATAGCCAAGAAGTTTCATTTCTTTTTCAAAGACTGTCGGTCATTATACAGCGATTTAAAACAATAAAAACGAAACTGGTAAAAGCAGTTGGAATAGCTACAGGTCCGGATCGTCATGCAAAGTGAACGTGTCACGAAACAGGACCGCGTTGAATGTAAGGGATAGAAAATAAGCAGTACAAAATTAAGTTGAAATGGCACATATTCTGTGACCTACTATAAAATTTTGCAAGTTTTTCCATATCCTCGCAATTGCTTAAGCTAGAGACTTCAAAAGTTGGTGTGCGTACTGTGCAAAAGTAGGTCATGCGACCTTTCTTTAGATGTCGGTATGGCGGCAGGGCGGTGGCGTAAAATTTAGGGGGTCTTGCGATGAGTGCGAAAGGCACAACATGTGACTCGACAAGCCGCAGGTGTGCAGCGGAACGAGTGCAGTCGAAGAGTTTAAATTTAGCTGGGGGTCGAGGATGGCGCTGTGAAATCCCCAATTCGGTCCGGACTGAGCCCAGCCAGCAGACAGTATTTGGTATATGTTTGGCCTGAAGAATGCTTCTGGGGACTTCTGCTGCATATTTTTCGACGTTGCTAAAATTTGGTACAGGATTTGATCACGTGACAGCTGATGCACAGCAGACGTTGAAGGTCATGAGGTCAAGGGTCATGTCATAAGAATGAAATCCATCACACAAGTTAAGTAAGTAATATTATGGGGTAGCAGTGAGTCACTCTTCACTGCGTATGAGCAAGTGCCTTAGTTGATGACATTTGTTATCCTGGTCAGGCATTATAGTCAGTCTCGCTAGTTGGAGTTGAGGAAGTAGTTGTTGATGCTTGCTGAGATGAATTAAGTTATTATGGACGATGGTCGTTAGGTAGCCGTGATGTTGCCATACTGCGTTTTAGGATACTGGATGCTTGAGGCTGTATTACTTTTTTCATCCGGGGCAAAGTTCCAGGGTTTCAGAAATCGCAAAAAGACCATCCAGCTGGAATGATCACTACTCTGGCTGATCATGAACCAAAAACTTATTATTTATAAATAATTTCCTCCACTGCTTGGTTGTCAAGATAATCATCTGGCGTGCCACTGCCGGCTTCCAGTCATTGTGTACTGGTGAACTTGAAAACAGTTGTGTGTTGTGTGCTTGTGCATTTGTGTGTTGAGCTGTTGTGTATGATGGTTGACAGATGTTCCTGCAAGTGCTGTCTACTTTATGACATACGAATGGTTGCAACACATGTTGACTCCAGAAGGCAAATCGTGAGTCATCTGCGTCTTGATGTCTTATCAGTTCTTCCTCCAAGCTTTGCTTCTCCTTGTTTCCTTTCATGATTGGTCAATTTAAGGCATGGCGATTTTAATTAGTGATTTACTAATTATCATTGTAATCTGAAAGTGCATTCACGCTAGAGCTGTTGAGGCATTAAATTTTGAATTGCGTTAACATGTGCGTTAATTTTTCTGCCCAATGCAGTGCGTTGACGCTGCATTTGCTGCAGCGACGTGGCTGTCTTGTCTGTCGTGAATTGTGCTGTGTGTCTGGCACTTTGATGTATTGTGCCCAAATGACTGAGTCGATCATCATTTGACTTTCACCAAATTGTAGCCCAGCCATTCTAGTTTTCCCATACCAAACAAATATGAACCCGATAGCTCAACGGGATCCCCCTCATTGAGGGCGTCAAATGGGAGAGGGAAAAATCGGAAAATCAGTCCAATAAATCGCAGTCATTCACCATAGGGCAGCTCTTGCATTGGGCGGTTTGTCAGCAATAGCTGAGTTTCTTGTTTTAGTCACACGTTAACACACTTTTAACACACACTGTATTTGCGTAGTATCTTCCCCGTTGCAGCAAATGCATGAAATATACGACTGTTATGTAAGCTGCTGTTGTATGGCAGTGGTTATTTGTCTCATTAGTGCATTTGTCCGGCACATGGATGGGCCACGTCGACGGACGACAGACTCACTTAGTATAGCCCAGACCTCTTTGTACAGGGCAATTAACTGCCCGGCGTCTGTCCCTGTATCTTGGCGTCCCTGCATACATGTGTAGTTTGATTTCACAAAGCTTGCAGTAATAATTTTTGAATTTTTTTTGTCATTGCATTAATTTTTTTTAATGGCGTTAATTTTCTTAATCATGATTAATACTTCAACACGTTCTTTACTGCATTAATTTTACAGCCCTAATTCACACATAATGTTCTGTACACTGAAAGCAACGCAGTCACTTAAAGATTTACCTTTCCATTTGCTGACTATTGTTTTACAGACATTAAATTAGATAAATCCAGTTCTGATGATTGTCAGTGCAGTTTTGACTGAACCAGTTGATATAACCAAGAAAATTTTTCTTAGCACCAGCTGCAAGATGGAAGATTGCACCACTTAGTTGGACTTGAAGTAACTGTGGCTTCCGGTAAATGGAAATCTACAAATGGCTTTGAAATTCCCTTGAATTTTATAAGATTTGGCACAGTAAGTAAGTAAGTAAATTTATGTTCGCACAACAGTCATTACAGCTTGAACGGTAACAGAGGCACTATGCTATGGTTTCATAAGCTCTGCAGAATAACACAGTCTTCAAAAGTGCACAGAACTGAGTCATTGTCAGTGATGGGTCACAAACCGACAATGGGAGTGAGTGCCACAGGCTTAGACCAGAAAGTGCAAAACATCTTTGGCTGTATGTCTTTCTGGAGCATGGCACTACAAGGTAACCACACACAGTGGAACGGAGGTGTCCACTTCTGGCTGATTCAGACACCGATGAGCACAGTACGGTGAGGTATGTTGGTGCAGCCTCATGCAGACACTTGTACATCAGGACACACACTTTTTATTGTTTTTTTCTGAATGGGCAGGCAGTGTAGTCAGTCTCAAACATCAGTGGTGATGTGGTCGAACTTCTGCGTTCTGTAAAGGCTGGACATTGGCCGCACTCACACAATGGAGGACACTGTTGCAGTAGTCTACCCAACTCGTAACGTGTACCATGGTTGTGGCAGCATCTTCCGTGAGTGATTATGCATAGTATTCATCTGCTGCAGGTGATAAAAGCTCTTGCCAGACAGGCGTGCACTGTCGAGCAACACTCCAAGGCACATTGCTTCAATGGAGATCTTGCTGTTGACACTGCCAAGCGTAATAGTCTGGAGCCGAAGCTTAGACAGTTGGTGCGGTGTACCACGCTATACGAACTGAGCAGGGTTGGAAAAATCATGATTTAAAAAATAGGGAAAAAGAAAAATCGGAGTTTTTGATTTAACTCAGATTTTTTAAAATCAATTTTTATTTAAATAGGATTTTTACAATATTCACATACTAGAATAGCTGTTGCATCCACAGTATTAAGGTAATTCACCGACTAGCAGTTAAAGAAAATATTTGCACACTTAGTACATTCATGTTATGGTGATAGACTTCTCGCCTCCCCTTGCTTACTGTGCTATTTTAGCGTAATGTCCAGTGATATTGTTGATTTGCATGTTTGCATATGTATGCGTGTTTCGTCGTACCAGTCATTGATTGTACCTGCATGCTGCACCGCCATGGATGAGCCATGCAGCCCACCACCGTCACTGCCAAGCCGACCCAGTTTTCCGAGCGTGCGGATTCACCCGTTCTGTTTACTGGCCGGTGACTAGAAGTCACGTGACCACCGCTGAGTTTCAAACTTGGGCGCAGTTTTACAACACTTTCACATCAGACATTGTTGAGTGAAGATCGACAGTGCTGAACGTCTTGGAGAGATGCCGAGCTAGGAGATCGCACAGTGTGTGCTATGAGGGATCATTTGGTGACTCACAGTGAGTGGGAGTGAGTCACCGAGGGATATGACTGGCGAAGTCCTGGTGCTAGTCTGGTGAGTCATTCTACTGTGTTTTTCGCCACACTGTGACACTGCCGTGTGCTGTCTGACAAATGATACGCTGACCACATCCAGTTCAAATACTGATTGCTACGACGACTGACACCAGGCACCATCGACCAGTCGCCGCCAGTCCTACAACGCCAGTAGTCCGTTTCGTCGCTGTTATCTACTATGCCATTGCCACGATGCATCTGTTGCTCTGTGCCTGCTGCTGGTCGCTAGCTACATCTTTTGCGTGACATTCTCGGTTGTATACTATGTTATAGACTCTCTTTCCCTGTTTATCTGTTAGTATTTTCTCCTAGACACTGTTCACCATATTCTACGGTCGTTCTACCATTTATAATTGATCATTGCCGTTTTGCAACTGTTTTACCGTCATTATTTCATAGTTTGTATCCGTTATTAAAGTTATATTCTTGTTTCAAAGCTGTCTCTTGATAATTTTCGGGATCTCCGCAGTAACTATTACCAGTTATATAAGTTAACAGCTAAGTAGGCCGTAAGGGAGAGGGTAACCCGTAACAATATTAAGACAAATCTTATCGTAGTTTCAGGGTCATTTTAAACCATTTCTTGACTTCCAGTCTGGTTTCATTCTGGAGTCTTCGGTGACTCCAACTAAGTGGTGGCAATTCTCCATCTTGCAGCTGCTGACATCACATTCATCATCTGCTCGTACTGTGTAGAACATGTTTTTAATTATATCAACTGGTCCAGCAAATGACAAAGCATCAAAACTGGTGTTGTATAATTTACTGACTGTGAAACTGTAATCAGCAGATGGCTGCTTTACTTTTTGGCGTATATAACTACTCATAAATGCTCTTCTAGGATTACAGTGATTCCAATAAGGTTTCATTGTGACAAAGTAAATAACTAGGCCTTCTGAAACCTGTTAAACATATTGATTACAAGTTTAAAGCTCCTTGTAGACAGTTGTTATGCTTTATATTTTTGTATACAAATTAGTCAGAAATGAGGCAATATTTGTGATTTAAATCAAATGATTTAAAATCACTGACTAAAATCGCCATGATTTCAGTCGGCCAACCCTGGAACTCAGTTTTGTCCTGGTTTAATTTCAGCCGGTGGGCACACATCCACCGGCCGATGTCACCCACACAAGTGACCATCTTCTGCGCTTTACTGTTCACTGTCGAAGAGTCTGCATGGAAATATAGCTGAGTGTTGTCGATTGCGAAGACATCAGCACAATGGACGAAGAAAAGAACAGGACATAGCACGCTTTCTTGCAACATGCCGCAGGTCAATGGCGATGTATTTGACTGCCCCCATTGATGTTGACTGACTGCATCTAGTTCCGTAAAAGACTCGATCCAGGAAAGGCCTGTCTTGACACCGGACGACTGCTGTAAATGATATACCAGTGTATCATGATCGACAGTATCAAATGTAGCTGATAAGCAAACTTCTCGATCAGCTGCATGGAACATGTCAATACCTTTAACACAGGTCGAATGCTTACGTGAGCAGCACTCAGCATCGGACGTAGATGCTCGAAAAATGCAACCAACTGACGGCATACGAGTGTTTGTGCAACCTCGGCAATGAATGCAAGGTTGGACACTAGCTTGTAGTTCTGCACATCTGATGTGTGCACACTTGCTGTCTTAAGCTATGGTCAGACTTTTACATGGCGCTGACTGAAGTGAAAGTAGCATTGCAGTATGCAGCAATACGGTTACACGCACATGTTCATATGCGCTATGATATGCAGTGTACACAGACCGGCGTCTGTTGGTGACAGTTGGATCCGTGCGATGAACAGGACATTGCCCGAATATTCTCCACACACTGTCTGTGCTGTGATGTATCGTCAACTGATTTGCTGTCAGATGCTGCTGGTAGCTTACCATCGCCAAGTTGTAGTGCGCCAGTCAGAATATGCACGTAGTTGAGCTGAGTGTTGATTGTCATGACTGCATCTCTTGACGCGCATGTTGCAATGTAGCTGCGTGGAGCACAACACACTGCTGCCACAAAGCTGACCTCGACAGTGCTGCATCAACGATATCTGGTCACCTGCCTAGACAAACAACTGGTAGTATCTGCCGAAAGTCACCTGCCATCAGTGCTATGCTGCTGGACAGTTTGTTTGTGTAAAATGATATCACACAGTATTCGGTCGACCTCGTGAAAGATATAAACAGTGATAATCTGATAACCTGTCTAGTGCGAGTTGCTGCCTGTGCATTAGCTGTACGGCATCTCCACGCCCCCGGTCTGTTAGATAGATTGTATGTTGTTGTCCTCAGCCAATGGCATGCAGTCAAACAGACGTGTTAGGAACTTTTATAATATAGATAGTGCTGCTTTTGTCAGCTGTAGCTAATTTTGTCATGCTATTTTATGCTTCTGTAATGTCATTTCATCTACTGGCTATGTGTATTTATTCACTTGACAAAATGTAGATGTATTGCTGAATACCAACTAGCTATTGGCATTGAAGCTTTTTTCTAAAGGTTTTGTTAGATGATGTAAAATACGTGATTGTCAGATGAATTTGCTACTGTATGCAGTATACACAGATGCAGTTGAGTTTGACTAGTGTAATGTTATTAGTGTGAGTTGAGAAGAAATACTGTCTAAATTGTCATTGATGGCTAATTAGCTAGTTATGTTAATGGTTGATGGGTTGCATTAGGAGGAAAGAGCTGAGTGCATGGAGGACATTGTTTGCTGGTGGATCTGCCGGAATAGTGAATTGGTTGGTGGCCATACCACCGGACGTGCTCAAATCACGACTGCAGACTGGTAAGCACTTCTCATTGCACCGACACTTAGACACAGAGTAATGGCCATGCAGACACAGACACTTACCCATCCCAGTAGTGGACATAGAGCAATTGACTATTTCATTAAATTTTCTCATTAGCTTGTGATCTGGTTAGCGACCTGAGCAAGGCTTTTAGGTGCTGACCACAAAACTTCATTTCTTTTTCAGTGTTTGTCTGTCATTGTGCAGCAGTTTAGATCCGTTTTGCTTCATGGGAGTTTTTGTATATTCTTTTTGTAATTTTTGAAACCTGGTGATTTTTTTCTGAGTCATAATAATTATATTCTTTTCTGGGCTGGGCCGTAAGATTGCATGAACCTATCATGTCAGCCCAGCTTCCTGCTTCAGCATCTCTTGGTTGTGTTGCAGTGTTTTAACTTCATTCTGCTTTGCAACAGCTTTCCCAGCAATGAGGAATGACAACTCCAGCTTTTTGGTTTTAACATTCATTTTTAACCCTTCAGATATTTTCTATGGAGGCTATTAAAAAATTTAAAATAGTAATAAATGTTCCTTAATTACTTACCTGCAGAATGACTGATATGCCACAGTCAGCGCTGAGGCCTGCTTCTGTAGCTGGCCCAGTGCACTAATGTGTGCAAGCAAACTGTGTGAGTAGATGTAGCACGGCTACTGTCTGTATATTCTAGTAACAGTGCGTGTATGTGTAGTTAGCAGTGTTGGGCAAGTCTCAAATCGAATCTCAAATCTTTAGTTTTCATTTTAAACTTGATACATTTCGTTCACTCATTTTTACAACATCAAAGACAGTGTGAATTTGAATTTGATGCATGATTACAGTCAGTCACTGCAATACAGTTAGTCAGTCACTCAGAACTGAACAGCATGCAAAGCAGCAGTGTTTTCCACAGCGAGTGCAATTCAG
>Ga0126335_1001676_pt1 | contig 12671 bp, 8 predicted proteins | sample OlaspJWI45metaG_FD_108409 | JGI IMG/M metagenome (GOLD analysis project Ga0126335, IMG submission 108409) | Marine gutless worms symbiont microbial communities from Oahu, Hawaii - Olavius sp. 1 OAHU.JWI-45 metaG | ecosystem: Host-associated > Annelida > Digestive system > Unclassified | place...
ACATTTAACCCAAATAATCGCCTAACAAACAACCAACACAAATTGTAAAATCTTACAAGACCTCGCTTAAGTCGCCTTTTTATGACATCCGGCCAGGAAACTCTTATGGCCTCGAAGTCAACATTACATTACATGACAGTTATTTAGAGTGGCCTAAAGTACAAATACTGCTAAACCACGGTGTGGAGAACTAGAAACCGAAAACAGTTAAGAAGGAAATGATCAGAAAAAGAGTTTCCTACACAACACTTCACTGTATGCACAATAATGACAGCAGCTAAAACACCGCTACACACTTGTTAGACTGTTATGCAGTCAGCATTCTGGCCGGCTGTACAGAAGTCGTTGCAACAAGACATTTATTACAGCTGAGCTTGCAATGCTGCAGAGTTACACGAATAACACTACATTTACTCGTCAGCAGGCCTACATGATACATTACATTACATTAGAGTTATTTAAAGTGGCCTAAAGTACAAATACTGCTAAACCACTACTATACATGGTGTGTAGAACTAGAAACTGAAAACAGTTAGGAAGCAAATGATCTGGAAAAGAGATAAGTTTTGAGGCGGTTTCAAAAAACAGACAGCGTAGAAGCTGAGGTGACGTCGGGTGGCAGACTGTTCCAGAGGCGGCATTCGGCAACCGGAAAAGCACGATCACCAACAGTGGACAGCCGTGTACGTCGGATCACGAGCTGCGAGGATGATGACGACTAGAGACGGCGACACTCTGGATGTAGTCGGAAAGATACCGTGGTGCCAGGCCGTGCAGGCATCAGTAGGTGAGCACAGCTAACTTTAAATCGTTGCATTCCGGAGACCGCATCCAGTGTAGGTTTTGCACCATTGGTGTGACGTGCTCATACCGAGAAGGTCGATGTATCAGTCTGGCGGCGGCATTGAAAACTGACTGAGCTGAGACGCACAAACTCTGTCAGGTTGTTCGGCAAACAAGAAAAACAAAACTTTTCGGCTGTGATCTACTGCCAGTTGTAGAAATTAGCATTGGCAACACCAATGCTTTGATGCCACTACAAGTATCGTGAAAAAATATTGCAATGGGGGTTAGGGTGGTTGAACTACCCTAGTTGTTGTTCTGACCCTTGGATGTTCACTTTTACAATGACAGCCCCTTCTGCATAAATAAGTAGGCCCATATTAAGTATGTCCCTGGCAAATGGCACTAAACTGTACAAATAAAAAAATACAAGTGACAAGTAAAGTATCGTCACCTTCGCAAAAAAATACTCTGTGGTATTGTGATATCATAAAGTATTGACAGGTCCACGGTGGCATCGTCAAAAATTGGAATTGCCCAACACTAGCAGAAACGGTTGAATGAGAGCTAAGTGTGCAGAAGAAATGTTCAACTGTGAAATTCTATTGTGAAAATAAATATCAGTAGTTTTGACAGCACAACACCACAGAGGATAAGGACCAAGAAACCCCTGGAAAAAGAATACAGCTGTTCCGAAATTTGACTCGCTCCGGCCAAAATCCAGTCGTTTTCCCAAATTCAACTAAAATCTGGCTCAAACCGAAAGTCTGGCCGGATTGAGAGAAAAGTGCTGATAGTTGACAAAGCATCTCAATTTATATTTCTGAAGTACAATGCAAAACTAAGTTTGAACAGTTAAGAGGAAACGACAGCCTAACAGAGTAGTTTGGCCATTTGTGACTGATGTGAGCGTTGTGCTAGCTGCTAAGTAAACTCTCTGAGTTTGCCAGCTAATGTTTCAGTTTTTTTACCTTATTATATTTTAACAATGTTGCAAATCGGGCTTCGGCTTTGGATACGGCCGGATTTGGAAAGAGCAAATCTTGTACAGCCCTAGAACAGAGATCTGGAGATGGGGAAATGTGGATAGCTGGAGGAAGATGGAGACGACAGCACAAGACAGAGCTGGCTGAAGACGAGTAGTCTGTGGAAGTGACAAGGCATAAGTCAAGTCATCAGACGAGATAGCACCACGAGAATTACCTGTGACAGAGACATGTACGTCGGCTGAGTGTAAGACGGCAGTTCCTGCATCAGTGTATGGTACAACTGGAGTGATTCCACCAGACGACCATTTAGCTCAGTCAGCCCGCCATGCTGCCTACAATCAGTATGACTACGTCTAAGTAAGGTTTTTAGCGCATGTCATTAAATGCACACTATTTCCATCACAATTCGTCCGTCCGTCTGTCTATCCATCACACTCACGATCCACGCCAAAACGGTTCAAGATGTTGAAAAACGGTTTGGACTGTACGATACCATAACGTCTGAGAATTCTTCAGGCCAGATTTCAAGGTCGTACATTCAGCATTAAACAGGGGTACCTGCTGACGGCGAAAATTTTATGTGCAACTTGAAACACAACACGGCACAATAAGGACAAGTCTTTATAAGCAAGCAACTGCTCCGATACTGACAAGAAAACGGACAGCAGGTCCAAAACAAACCCGACACTCAACAATCTGCCGCAGAACTCAAGTGACTGATGTACTGTTGTAAAACAAAGAAAAATCATTCGTAACATACTGCGTGGCTTTTGTTCACATGTCAAAATACGCCAATAATGTGAGACGAATACAAGCTTTGTACAAAATCAACAACAAAATTCTACTGCAAGAGCACTGCTGTAAAGCCGAACAGATGTAGAAGCCAGGAAACTACGGACGCTGTACTACAGAACGGCAGATGATGAACAACCTGTCGATCCTCTCAAGTTCTTGATCAATCAACGGCGTCATGCTATAGCACTGATCTACACACAGACAGACAGCAAACACAGCTTGACGTTCCGACCTGTTGTCTGTCAACTATCGGAGGTCGTGCCTTTCCTGTTGCTGGTGCAAAGGTGTGGAATAGCCTGCCAAGTGATGTTACGTCGGCCCCGTCGCTGGCGGTGTTCAAGAACAGGCTGAAGACATACTTGTTCCGCCGCTGCTACGAAACTGTTTGACTTGTTTTACATTTCCCTTTTCTGGTCATTATCCCCCCCGGAACAGTGGTCCTTGTAATAGTTTTTACTGTTTAGGCCACTCTAAAAATGTTTATGATGATGATGATGATGATGACGTCAGTCAAAGGAGAAATCGATCTAAAGAAATTGGTCTTAACTTTGTGAAACCTTAACACGTGGCAAGTGGCTGCACCACTGCATTCTGGCCGCCACTGCAGCTAGGCTCTTTGTCCATGCATTCCAATTACAAACATACAGACAGACAGAAGGACAGACATCACAACCGCATTACATATTGCATCTTTTGCCTTTACAGGTGGAGATGCAAAAAAACAGCCTTAACAAATACAAAGGTGAACAACCTTCAAGAATGGCGAGGTCTGCTGGGTCCGACGTAGTTTCACCAGTAGGATCAGCGTTTTGTATCATCACCAACGTGCGGTCTATCATTTCCTACAAAACGTCACGTTACATAATACTAATAATATTGTGTTTGAGGCATCACCAAGCACACTGCACTGCTAGATATCCATGCCAGCAGCACAGAGAGCACCAAGGAGGCATCACCAGCTGAGCTGAAGCCACGAACACCATCAACTATTAAGCTGCATAGTAAACATGCTAACAATAACAGCAGTGGCCTGGTCATCTTCTGTGACATCCAGACAGAAAATAAGAAGAAGAAGAATAGTTGTATAGCGCGAAAATAAAAAACCCTCAGATGCGTTCATGGCATGTAAACAAATGCCAGTTCAGTTTCTGTATGAATGTCTGCAACGATTGGGTGTGAGTTCACAGATGAGCCGGTGGCTGTTCCATATCTTGGTCCCAGCAACCACAAAGTTTCGTGTCCCAAGACTAGTGTTTGTCTCAGTGACAGCCAGACACAGCAGACCGGAGATGTCATCGGCTGGCAGTTGACATCATAGGTACACAGTCAACAACCAGATATACCCTGTGTGGGTTCCGGGGCTTAGAATAGACCCACTCTGTCTCCTGGCCGGATGTCGTAACAGGCGACTAAACCATGCACCCATCAACCTCTGTGGCCTCATCTGGTTACTGATGGTGGACTGGAGTGAAAGAGGGAACATTCGGAAGAGGGGCCCCTCGTCGAAACCCTTTCGCAAGAACTCAGCTCTTTGCAGCTGACAGGCAAACCAGTCATGGTTCAAAGAAAGAAGAAACCCTTAGGCGCCCAATGGAAGTGCCCGAGGAAACAGAAAGAAGTACCATATAACAGTTAGAGACCTCTTGACGTTTTTAACATCCTCATGGAGGTTTTCATAGTACCCTGGTAAGAAATACCAGGGGCTTTAGTGGGGGATGGACTATGGGCCCATCTGTGGCCTGGTTCTACGAAGGACAACTTCGCCTCCACAGAAACTGGAAACAGCCAGATATGGAGGCACCAATACATGCAGATACTTGTAGACCACCACCGCCAGTTTGTGAATGATGCGAGTACGAACTGGAAGCCAGTGGAGTTCATGCAGGACAGGTCTGATGTGGTCAAACTTCCTCGTTTCTGTCGTGACACGAGCGGTGCAATTCCGAACAGCTTGAGGTTTCTTCGTCTGGTGCAAGTACAGATACAGCTGTAGAGTCCAGACTGGGATGACTACATGACGAAGTGTGAGTCTAAGACTGGTGGACAGAGTGTGTGAATGTCAGCAGAACAAACCAATCAAGCCAAACCTCGTCAATTCTCGCAGGTTCAACATGCTGTTCGACATGGCTGTCGGCCTGTACCTCAGGCTCCGCAGCTGCACAGTTACAACATCTTGTCGCAACAGTATTACAGTAGTCATAACACGTCGCCAAAATAATCTAGCAAAGGCCGCGTTGAATCCATACGTTGGGGAAATCAGAACCCGTCTTACGTTCCTTGGGTCCCCTAGTCTCCCCCAAACAGGACCTCAATCTGTTCAGCCACATTTTCACAGCGAAGCCGTGCCGCAAACACACTTACTGACGTCCGTCAATGCCGATCGCCATAGATTGCATTTCGTGCATTCGATTCGGCATAATAATGTGTCGACATGGTGTAGCACGAGTGCAGCTCTACTCCATCAACAAACTTACTCTATGTTGGGCGTGGTTGGCACCGGAATGGGTGACCATCTGCGGGTGGGTAAACCATCTCAGTATGTCACCAGCCAGCCAGGTCTACTCAGACTGGCCATCCCTCTCGGGGTGAGTGAAACGTGCAAAAGCTGGGAGGTAAACAGACATACCACACAATGCACTAGCCCCGTATCCGTCGTCTCGCGGTATAAGCCGGTGTCTGGCCGAGGGCTACTGAAATGGAGATTGATGCTGCCCAGTGAGGCACAGAAAGGACTTTACATTAATTACTATTCACAGTAAGCGTAACAGTTAATAGCAACGAGGGTGCACGTAACTGACCGGCGGCAGGTTCGGTGAGGTCTGATGTGACAAAGTTAGCGGGAAATAGACCTTCGCCGCGCCATGACACGCCCTTCCACCAGTTCACATCACTGACGGACAATCACACATCCAACACTAGCAGCAGAGTATCACAGTTCACAGTCAAGCCCGGTTTCCAGCATTCCGTTGCCGTTTTGCCGTTCCCATTGTGCCGTCCATTCCATAGTTGCTGTTGCCCTTTGCCATTGAGTAGCACGCAAACAGAATTGAACGGAGATCAGTTTACAATGACGAAAGACAAACGTGAAACAAAGAAGATTGTAGGCCCTATATGCTTCTGGCTGCTGGTAGCGGAATATCGTCAAATTATAATCCCAACACTCTCTTACAGTACCCCCAAATCCACACCTAACCCTGACCCTAACCATAAACTGCACTGCTTACTGCAATACTGACCGTATAAGCGACAAAATTAAAAAATACAATTCGTTTTTATTTTTGGTCGACACTGCTATCGGCCTACACACCCACTGAAGCCATTTCCGATGCTACAGTTATCCACGCGTTTTCTTCAATTTTGGCATTTCTGAATTCCTTCAACCCCGTGTTGTGAACTTCGTCGGTCATCCATTAATTTACTGTTGAAAAGGCGACCAGCCATTTTTTGTCTGCTATGTAACATAGATATCACACAATATTTTATTTTTTTTATATGATCAATACCATAGAGGTAATTCATCGGCGACACTGACTGGCTGCCAGCTACGATCATGACGGGAAAAGAACTTGGGTTCAATTTGCACGGAAGAACAGCAATGGCAGATTTTTTGACGTATGGCTATTGTGGAATGAAATTTAATTAAGTGTGCTTACGGAAGAACAAAATTTAGCGATGGCAGAATGGCAATGGAATGCTGGAAACCAAACATCACTAGGGCTATACATCCCACTCAACACATTTCAGGTCAGTTCAAAGACGAGAATTCCCAGGCAACCGTCTGCATCGGTACTGACAACACAGGCACTATACAAACTTTGTACAGTACACGGGTCAAGCAGATACTATCAGCCACATATCGCGGTTTCTAGATCTCAAAAAAGACCAGTTCTCAGCCCGCATAAAACGGCTACATACAACACATATCCAACTCCGGTAAATTCAGTTATAATATTAACTATACGTATCTACAGTACCACAGGAGAAGATCACAGAAAAGGCAGAGTAGTAATGCTACAGCTATCCAATATCAGCTCACATACTGGCCAAGCTGTAGAGCAGGCTTCAGCGCTGACCGTTGTCAAGAACAAACATTGCACATAGCACAGCCACCAAGACAGAACAAAACAGAAGGCAGAGTTGCTACTACTACTACGACTACTACTACCGTACTACTACAACATAAGGTGGCTCAGTGGTGTAGTGGTTAGGCTGTCGGATTTGCAACTCGCGGTCGTGGGTTCGAATCCCGGTCACGGCACTGCCAGTTATTTTCCTGAGGTATCTTGCTGGCTATCTTGGGGATGTAACCATCACCCAGCTCAACTCAGCCTTGCATCCCTTCGAGGTTGCTAAATTGAGTACCAGCTTCAGCTGGGGTAAAGGCGAGAAAGTCACATTTGCCGGGTGGCAGGTAACACTCTGTGATCCCATATGGTATGTGATTTCCCGTTGCGATGAAGTGAAATTCACGAACTGCTTGTACCCTTCTTTACCTTTACCTTTGCCTTCAGTGCTTTGACGATGTTGGTTGGGAGGCAGGCAGGGCATCCGGCCTGTAAAAACCTTGGGGGTTGTGGGAATCGGGGCGCCGTTAGTCCGGTTGGGGTGGCGAACACCCGGACTGTCAGTACCTCTGCCTCCATTATCTTCCCCTGCTCCATAAAAATCCAGAAGACAGGAGGTAGGGAAACCCAGCCTGAACGCCCATGCTAAGGCAGAAGGCAGAGTGTTTCTTCTGGTACCGGCCTACCCGGGTTGTCCCGGAACAAAGGCCGTTAAACGGTTGTTGTTGTTACCTTTACCTTTTACTACATACCCGTCATCTAGTACACCGATGACCTCTCCAGCAGTAAATGTCAACTCATTATCCTCAACTGCCTCAAAGTCATACAGTGCACGAACCTGCACATTATCACACACCATCAGTGTTATCAGTACGATGATTACTGCCTGTTTCACGCCAGTCGACCACACTGCACTGCTTATCTTTATAAATGGCGCCCCTCCTCAACTGACAAATGCCAGTGTGGTCAGGTCCAGACAGTGGGTGATTTTACATTTTCCGTAGCCATTTGTCTACTCGAGAAGACTTAAGTGGAAAGCTTAATCTGAGCTCCAAAGTTCCAACTGAGTCTGAACCTACATTTAATTAGGACTAAGCTAAATCAAAAGTTGTCAAGGCAGACGAGATTTATACTGTTCGTCCGTTTCATTGTTTGATTAACCGAAACTTTGACTAAATCCGCTAATTGGTACATCACTTGCCGTAAAATATTGACTGCAATGAGTCACTACTGACATAATACGGCGTAGTCTTAACAGTACTTTGCTCACGTCAACAATTTTTGGCTAAATACAAATAAATATAAAAAGTGAAGTGAGTTTCCACTGAGCATTTTCATTAGTCAGAAGTTCTGACTAATCAAACTGCTAACTCAGAACTGAAAAACCGACTTCACCTGTTGATTTACTTTTGATTTAGCCCGACATTTCGGCTGAGCAGAAAATGAAGTCGCCCAATGACTCACGACATGCAACAATGTCCGATAATAAAATTCAGCCACGGCAGACTGGACCAACTATACTTGACTGCTGATGTAACAGCCTCCTCACTGACAGATGCGACGACGATGGCATTTGTGAACTAAAAATTAAATTTCTGTCTTCCGTTCTACTGCTGAGTGGCCACAGCATTAGTAACAACATGGAAATAGGAATCTGACATGACAACATCAGAGGGCAGGTGACCGACGTGGCACATGATAGACCTAAATGAGTTATAATGTTTAAAGCTCACCATTGTGCCTAGCAGCTGATGGATGGCAAATAAACAATAACAACAACTTACTTAACTAGTAACTTACTCACTGGCCGCCGACGACTTCAATCGTTCAATGTTGCTACATGCGATTTCCTAGAACCTGCACAAGACTGGGCAAAATTGATCCTTCACTGTTGCTGGTCCACGCCTGTGGAACAATCTACCACTTCACCTTCATGATTCTGAACTAACGTGTTTCGAGCTTTCTCGTTTGTTTAGAAGAGCCGCATACTCTACATCGATGCTCGAAAGCAACTTGTCTGTGCTTTAATACTAACTCGCATAGACTACTGTAACTCTGCACTCGCCGGTCTTCCCGACTCCGCTCTGGTGCAGTTACAACGAGTACTGCACGCCGCCATCTAGACTTGTGGCCACGGGACCACATCACAGCTGTACTGCAGATGCTCCACTGGCTGCCGGTCCGTCAACGTATTACATACAAGTTGAGCTTCTTGATGCACGGTGTCAAATTCGGATACATGCCAACTTGTCTTCAACACGCAGTCGTACCACTCTCGACACTTCCACGTTGAGTGCATCTGCGCTCAGCAGACACTGGACAGTACGACATCCCATGCATCTCATCGTCGGCGGATTCCAGAACGTTTCCAGCTGCTGGACCACAAGTCCGGAACCGACTTCCCATATCACTCCGGAACACTGTTTGTGTGGCTACTTTTAAAAAACATCTAAGAACAGTACTTTTCATAAGGCTAGCCTATAAGACTTATCACTAGTTACTGTTTTATTTGCAGTCCGGACCCATTGTATATTTTACTGTTCAGCGCTGCTGTCCATTTTATTGTAAGTGGCGCTACGGAAATATTCTGACTGACTGACTGAAGACTGCGCCACCTAGTGATTATTTTGTTTCAGACCGCTCAATAAATGGACTCAGTTACTTACTCACACACAACAGCCGTGCTATAAAAGCATTTACTACCTTGCGTGGCTCCCTGTTTCTGACAGGCGACGAAGTGGTTAGTGGCGAGCCAACATTTGACATAGTGGGGTAAAGTGAGCCAGACAACTGCTGATGCTGGGGCTTGGACTTCTCAGCTTCTTGCAGTGACAACGCTATTGCTTTTGCAACGTCTTCTTCTTCTTCCTGACTCGACACGACGTTCGGATCTTTGCTGATGACGACTTTCGACTTTGGCTGCAACAGACGATGGTTTTAGCTACAGAATTTCTCTCGTGTCTTAACGTATCCATTCACGAATCAACAGAACTAACCGCGGCTGCAGAAATAGCTAGTTTACAGTTACACAGCAAATAATAATAATAATAACAACAACAAGAGGCCAAAGGCATTTGGTGAAGGGTGCACCGAGTGACCCAATGCACACAGCACGCGGCATACACTGCACACGCCACCACCGATTTAAGACGCGTGACAGACAGACTGACAGACAGACACTGCAAACATCAGGAAGAATAGTCAGCATCTCATGCATTCAATGAAGTCTAATAATAATGGGCTTGGGTGGAAAATCTCGGCGATATCCGGCGACGATCGTGAAACCAGCTATCTGTTCCAGCGAATTTCCATTCTGATACAGCATTTCAATGCTACCCTGCTGCACGAGAGCTTCGCTGATGAGAACCGCTCAGATGATTCTTGACCATTAGAGTTATAATTTCTAGTATTAATTTTTGTCTCCCACCTCGGGAACTCCTACCGAGTTATAAAAAAAATAATAATAATAGTGTTAGGATTAGGGCAAGCAAGGGTTAGAACAGGGATTAGGGTTATGTTTATAGTTAAGGCATAGCGTTAGGGCCAGTGTTATTCTAGTTTTGCATTACTCTTTAGCTTTCGTTTTTATTTCGTTTTCACTTTTTAGTTTTAGTTTCAGTCGTAAATTTTACACTTTTAGTTTCAGTTTTATTTAGTTTTAACTTTTTCATTTTCGTTTGTAATTTTTAATGTAATGCATAACCATTGACATGAACACTGGAATAAGTGTACGTTGCAGCGGGTATTGGCTCATGTTCACTGTTCACATCAGATCAGTGAACATAGCGTGAAACACACTGTCCTCCACATCTCCTTTCTGCCACAAGAGTTGTTTGAGCACACTCGCTTGTACCCAGACACAGGGTATTCTGGTTTGGTTCTGGCTCTATAGTTCTTCAGCTGAACAGAAACTGTTGAGCAGAAATATGCGACAGACTGCGATGATGAGAAAAAACGAATGTGGAAAGTAAGCCTCAAGTGGAATGGAAGTGAGAGTTATTGATTAATGCAAGAGTGAACGATGACGTCAGCGTGTCAGACAGGTGATTTTCATTTTTAGTACTTTTTCGTTTTAGTTTTTACTTTTTCGTTACTTTTACTTGTACTTGTTCCCTACTTTTTCGTTAACGAGTATTTTCGTTTTCGTTAACTAGAATAACACTGGTTACGGCCAGGGCCAGGTATGGGGACAACTTGACTTGGGGACAAGTTGGCAGGGTACGAGTTGACTGTAAACCTTACGGAACAATTAACTAAACTGCACATAGACGACTCCATACTGTTCTGCAGTTGTGGTTTGTTGTACACCAGCTGCTAAATATCTGTAATGTAATGTAACACAAGGTCCAAGTACTTACTGCATCATCATCCACAAAACTATGCCCTTCAGACTTCAAACTGATGTACAGACTTGGTATTAGACTGCAACACAAACACAATCTACACTCTGCATCTGTTATACACTGGTATCCGGAATCACAAGCACTACAGGCTTCCCAAAAAAACTGGCTTCGGTTTGATTCTGAGTTACTTACTTGCCTAAAAAATATTTCTAGTCATAACTCACTTATCTGAACCATCATATCGCCACTCTGGTGCAAAATCCCCCCCCCACAGAATAGCAAGCAATTTCTTCAGAAAAGGAAGCTGCGACCAAAATAGGTTTTATGAGGTGAAGTTCTGGCAGTAAACCATTTCTGCTGGAGCACGTGATGATCAGCTGTGACCAGCACTCACCGCTGCCACAACAACCTACTAACCCCTGACATACAGTCAATGTAGCGGTGTGAACTACTTCTGTGACATACTGGTACCATAGTGATCATGTTCACCTGACGGACTGCATTTAGCTAACACTTATCACAATTATTATAAGTGAGACAATGAGTGAGTAAAGACTCAACGCCCCACTCGACACATTACAGGTCATTTCAGGGACAGTTTTTAGAGGTCAGATGACCCAACCAACAGCGTCAAAGCACTGCAAGAAGCCAGCTGGTCGTCGAGATCAGACTTCAATCCCACCAGAACCACTCCACCATGTTATGACGAGTAAACACGAGGAAAACAATTATTACTAGATTTCGTCATGTGGTCGTTCTTTTAGATAAATATATCCACGTGAATCAACTAAATTCCACAAACTTTCCAGCATTTATGGGATGAACAGTAAATACACTTGTGCCGCCGCAGCCTACCTCAGTGACGAGCTAGACCTGAATTCGTTCTCTGCCCAACTTTTGATGTACAACCTCAACTGCATTGACACTTTCGGATGTGACTGCAAATATTCACAACATGAAATAACAGCAACACAAACAAAGAAAATAAAAGTACATTAGATTTTCCAGCTGCAAGCAATAAATCTTTAATACTTAACTTCACCTAAATTAGCACTTCAAACGACAGCTGACAAAACTGCAAATCACATCATTACACATCACTGATACCGTATATAAGCCATCTCACGTATAAGCCGACCCCCATTCCACGGCCGCAAATCTAGCAAAAATTAGTGACTGGCGTATAAGCCGGTGATGAAAACCAGCGATAAATCACGAACAAGTACCCAAGATCGGTGCCTTGACAATGTCTGAGTGTCAATGAGTTCACAATGGCAACTGTGTGTGTGGTGCACTTGACTTTACTGCACACAAACATGTGTGTTAATAATAATAATAATAAACAGATTTGTATAGTGCCGTAAGGTCGTAACTTCAGAGGCGCTGGGGGCAGACAGTGTGTCAGTGAGCAGAGAAAGAAGAAAAAACCTGGGAGAAGAGGAATGTCTTTAGCCTTGACTTAAAAAATGAAATAGAGTCACTATTAAGAACAGTTTTCGGTAGTGAGTTCCAGACAGATGGTGTAGAGCATCAGAAAGCACGTTTCGCGAATGTTGTCATCGTGAAAGGTTGTCGCAGCGCCGTAGTGGTCGATCGCAGGTTGTGGCCGTGTTCTCGATCCTGGATTAGGAGTCGCAGGTACGACGGGGTCGAGGTACTGTGGACTTTAAAAGTCAGCAGAGCCACTTTGTAATCGA
>Ga0126335_1001677_pt1 | contig 12671 bp, 11 predicted proteins | sample OlaspJWI45metaG_FD_108409 | JGI IMG/M metagenome (GOLD analysis project Ga0126335, IMG submission 108409) | Marine gutless worms symbiont microbial communities from Oahu, Hawaii - Olavius sp. 1 OAHU.JWI-45 metaG | ecosystem: Host-associated > Annelida > Digestive system > Unclassified | place...
GCGCGGCATTCTGGCGAGGACCAGGACATGCTGTCTGATGGTGGAGATGGTGGAAGTGGAAGTGGAATGACGACACCGGCACCAGCTGTCAACGGCATCGTGCCTGTCTGCTCTGAAGCATCGATTTCTGGTGTGTGTGTTTTTATGTTTAATGGCATCGTGACCGACAGACAGACTGACAGACAGCAACATCAATAGCAATAGTTTGCTTTTCTTTGATGCAGCCTAAAAACAAGAACTTTTAGTGAATATCAGCAGTTGTTGAGTATGAGAATTTTCTCTGCTACTGTAATTCATCAGTAGTCCATTAGCAAGATATTTACATGATACGTTATCAACTGCATTGTTTATGCTGTAATTTGCAAAAGGTGGTAAGAAGAGGCAGGATTCAATGCAAAGAACTAAACAGTTTACGAGTGTTGACAGTGATAAATCAGCCGTAGCAAGTACAACTGGAGGCATGAGCATTGCAGGGTCAGACATTGCCGGCCAGCTGGACAGCTCAGCAAAGGTCTCCTATCTTCCTTCCTGATTTATTATACTTAGCACTGATGACTGTTCGAAAGATAAGAAGATTATCAGAATTCAATGCAACATTGTTTTGTCTATTATGGTTTCCCATGGTAATAAGGGAGCCAGTCAGCGGAGGAAAATCCTGCCCATCATAAAGTATAGATTTCGTGCAGCTTTTGCCATATTACTTCTTCTTCTTGCGTGTTATCTGTAACTGAGTGATTCATTGCGTTAATGAGTCTGGGTTATCAGGAAATAATGGACATAGTGTCTGTTGTGATGAATCAGCCAATTGGTGCCGTTGATTCTTTGGACACAAAAATCGAGCGTTTGATACGAGAGTGGAATCACGGCAGTGACATGCTGTTTAGCATTCATCCAGCCGACGGCAGCCTTCTTGTCTGGTTAGTTAGATTATGTTGGCTATCTTTCACACGTCAGTATCTCATCTTATCTCTTCTAACCTAAACGTAGCTGGATTACTTTAGCTGTTGAACAAGGATGGACATTTAAATCCTACTCCTTCATTCTTTAAAACTGTTAGATTTAACCTAAACTCGAAACTTGTTAATATTGTTTTTATGAGTTTTTAAAATAAAATTTTTACTTTGTTTCTCCAAATAGTCTGTTGATTATGGTCTGTGAACATTGAACTTTACTTATAGTTACGGCATTTTGTGACAGCTGTGATACTGCTGTGATGAAGGTTGGTTGATTATCTGGACGAGACTCTGCCAGGGTCGTTCCGCCAAGCCCAGGTGTGCTTTTCCTCGCTGATTCCGAAGGCTGTGCCGATGTGTGATGCCGTCACAATGGAGCCATACCTGTGGCTTTACTGTGACTATGGCCGACTTAAACCTGGCTGTCTGTTGGAATCTGATGACTCTGGTACCGACTGTGCAGCTTACTCGGCCAATGCGATGGGCCGTAACTCAGCCGGACGCAGTGATAATATGTTGACGCCAAATGTTTTGATGCTCACAAAGCACACCAATGGGTCTCTAAATCTCTGGCAGGTCTGCTACTTGTCTTCTATTCTGTTGGCTATTAAAAACTCAAAAAATATAGAGGTTGGAGTTAAATTAGTAATTCTTTATTTTCGTTTTGCACAATGGGTATTCAAGAATACAATAACGGATATGTATTTCAGGTGACGTTTGCTGATAAATCACGATTTTCCACGGTGCTCAATGTTGCTCACGTCTCACGTGCCTGTGGACATCGGTTTCGTACAAGCTCCGTTGCCTGTCACCCAGTCTTGCCACTACTTCTCACCACGTCCCATCATAACATTCCATCTGCGTCGCAGCCACAGAGCCGTCATGTCGATGATGTCACTGAGTTTAACGTCCGCAGTCGCCGTTCGCCACGTGTCAGTGCCTGCAGTGAGCCGGGCATCGTGGGCAGTGGGATGACGGCCAGTGGCTGTCAGCTGTCTCCAGACTCGGCCATTATGGCTGCCATGCCGTTCTGCAGTGAGCTCATCTTGTGGCGTGTATCACCCGTCGGACCTCTGTCAAAGTCTGGTGGCCTCACTGAACTGGCTCGGATCAACTCGCCTGCAGTGTCAGCATTCACTAATGTAGCATGGCTGCCCACATTACTTCCAAGGTTGGTCACTGTCGTCATTATCATTATCATTATCAATACTTTCTGTATTCTAAACACGGATGTTGACTGTGCAGTGCATATATGCCGGCTGTGAGGGCCAAGAATTCCCAGAGCTTTTGCATGAATTGCTACCTATTATGCAAATAGAATGTGAAGTTAGTAATTGTTTGAGTTGAGTGAAAAGCTGACACGTTCATGATAGGTAATAGTATACATAATAAAACACGTAATAAAAAAGGATACGCAATAGTAATTATATATAATTCTGTTCATGTGTCTGTCTGTCTGTCTGTCCATCTCTCTGTTTGTTTGCTTGGAACGGCTTCACGATAGCATCAGAATTTTCAGGGGATCTCCATGGCACCACAGGGATGGTTTTAGGTGCAAAAAATTCCAGGGTCATAAGTAGGGGGCCAGAAAATTGGCATTTTTTGTATATCGTGGCACCAGCCGACGACGTGCCACTGCAAATATGAAAGCAGTAGCCAATGCATATTCTGCCATTAGCTCATCCGTGTTCTAATGTATGCATGTGTATATGCTGATGTCTATATTAGATGCATATGTTGGTGCTGTGCTGCATATTGTCAGTTCTCTGCTGGGAGGTGTGAACAAGTCTCCGAGTGCTCTCTTTGTTGCCTCCGACGGTGTTAGTCTCCGCATCTACCAAGCTCTGCTCGATGCTCGCTCACTACTTACTTCCTCAGCCAGTAACCAGCTCCAGGTATTATTGTGTCTCAGAACAGGTTTCACGGCTCAGCTAGCGAACATAATGCATCTTGTGCGGGTGCCTGTGGTGCTGTTGTTTGTTGACTGAATCATTGATGTGGCAGGCCTCATTATCACTAGTGAGATGTTTTTGTGGGTAAGGAGTCCCACGTGTGAATGGCACATCTGGTGGCAGATCTGACACTGAAAGTTGCTGGCAAGTAGTGGACCAGATTTTTGCAGATCACCCTTTTCATCCAACTCGTGTACACGTTGTGCTTCAAAGTCTGGTGACTTGACTTCGGTGGGCATTCTTTTCTGTCACTCAGTAGCATTTTCAACTGAAAACATGGCAATGTAATGATTAGTCCAGTCACATGGTCAGCTGGCCATATTGCACTACTACTGCACAACAGGATTTCTGTGTTGCAGTGTGGAAGTCACTAGCTGCTGGTGATGGTATGCAACAAATAAACAACGTAACGTGAAACACTGATTTTTGTGGTTTTTGTATGTTTGATGTTTAGGATTGTATTCAGTCACCGAGCCAGGACAGTGATACGGAGGTGGATGTAGCTCCAGAGATGTACGCTGAACAGCTGTCGTCGTTTGCCGTCCCACCACTCAACGTTGTTAGTCTGCAGTCTACGTCACGGCCGGGATGTATCATTGAACTGGTGCCGATTGACGATGCCATACAGGTCTGATATGCCACTCGGCTAAGTGCTGTTCATTGCCTTCAATAACTATCTGGCAGGCAGTTTTAAACTTTCAGACATGTGTCAGAGAAAGTACAATCTCCGATCTTGCATGGCGTGGCGGTTTAATGTTCACTCACACCAGCTGTTTTTTGCCGCTCTGTCACTTACATTGATACATCATTTTGCAAAGAATTTTTTGGCTAAATCACATGCTCATGGAGTTTTCAAAAATTGTATTTTGTGTACCAGTGTAGTTTGGGTTGTAAAAAATTATCCAGTTTTTATCCATTTGCAGCATTACAGTTTGTGCAAAATCTTTATCTGAATCAGTAATGCATCTGTATGTATTACGGTGTTAGGACTGGCGGCACATTGAGCTGATCCACATATTCCAGGAGCAGTTGATCACAGGTTCACGACTGCTGACAACTGATCGGCGTAGCCAGCAGAACATTGAGGGACTCGTCAACCTGCAGAATGCTACGACGTTTGATGAGCATTTCTTTCTAGTCGTTGTCGAGCGGACTGAAGCTGGCCCATTAGTGTCCAGCTGCTGTACCATTCACATGTGGTGCATCGTCATCTCTTCACAAGGTATTTCTGTGCTGCAGAGTAGTCGTATTAATTACAACTGGCATAGCGGTGTGCAGTCGCATCTGTCAGTCTGTGTGTCTCGTATGATGGGGTAAGCAAGGGTGGAAGGGGGAAACCCTCCACACTCAACAGGAGCCTCAGCTAGTGGTATATTTCTTCTCATTGTTGTATGTCTGGTAGCCAGTATCAGTGCAATCTGTGTGCAATCATGGAAAATACAGATGTTGGTTAACAACATGCTAGTGATGTCGGTTAGAGTTAGGAGGGTTCGATTGCACACTGCACAGCAGTATACTACATGAATCAATGTTTCACGTTACGTTGTTTATTAGTTACCTACTGTCAACAGCAGCTAGTGACGTCCACACCAATGAGCCTGCAACATAGAAAGCCTGTGTGCAGTAGTAGTGCAGTATGACCACGTGACTGGTCTAATCATTACATCGCCATGTCGTAATTTACCAGCATTTACGACTCGTAATGCTGGTGAGCAACAGAAAAGATCGGTTATTCACGTCCAGGTCAGCAACACAAGACTTTTAAGCACAACTAGTGTCATTAGGGTCGTCTGATTTTATTGCTTTGTCGGTGCCGGTCGGTGTTTTGACGTGCCATTGCAGTGTCGAATATCAGTCGGTGTTAAACCTGTAAGGCTGGACTGTATTCACGGGTGAACTGTGTGTCAGGCATTGAACATTGCTTAATGTATTGCTTGATGTTGTTTGTGGCTCAGTCACTAATCTAACACACGTGTCAATACTGGAACAATTTATTGTCTCTTTCTTTTGGTTGATTGGTCTGTATGCTGATTTAGTTGTTGCTTCGTGAAATGGGTATAAGTTAGATAATTGTTACTTGTTCCTTGTTGTTACAGCAGGGGATGAAGCAAGTGATAATAATTCTGATTCTGGTGATGCTGACGGCACTATGGACAGTCTCACACGAGCTGGTGCCATTGCCTCCAAGTTTCACATGGTCACCAGCAAGGTTCGACTCGTTGCTGATACCATCGGCAGAAGTGGCATTGCATATAGTTGCTTCTTGCATCTGTAAGTTAGTAAGTAAGTGAATTTGTGTTTGCACAGCAGTCGTTACAGCCTAAACTGTCATGGAGGCGCTAGTGTTCTATATGCTCTGCAGAATCTCACAGTCATCAAGAGCACACAGAACTGAGTTGGTGTAAGTGATGGGCCATGATCTGACAATGGGAGTGAGTTGCACCAGCTCGGACCAGAAACAGCAAAACAGCTTTGGCCGTATCTCATTGTTCTGCAGCGGGCTACTGCAAGGTCACCATGCGCAGCAGAACGGAGTTGACCACGACTGGCCGATTTAGATGCCTGTATCGGCTGCAACTTTTGATAGGTTTGACCTAGATCTAGGTCATATATGAGTATCGCAGTCATTGCAGCACATGTTGATCACGTGGTTGGCCTTCAGTAAAATGCAGTCTGTATATTGTATTCTCTGCAGTTTAGTATCTATGCTGAGTAATTTATTCGTCTACAGTGAGGGACTAAAGCATAACATCCCACTCGACACATTGTAAGTTATTTTGAGGATGATTAGATGATTTCTGCAGGTTAGATGACCCAAATGAGCCAACCAACAGTGTTAAAACACTGAAAGAAGCCAGTTGATTGTTGTGTCTACAACTGTGGCGGAGCAAGGAATGTGTTACACCGTTTATAGAAAGAAGGAACGACACTGTTTTGAATCAGGGGTGATTGTGTGGGTCTAGAGATCTGTCCCTAAAACTACACATACCATAACTTTCACCGCGTTGAAGGCTTCATTCATCTTCGATTGACATTGTGCAAACTGTCGGAATTGAGGGTTTTTTTGTTTCTTTCTCTTTAGCTTTGAAATGTTCGTCTTGTTGTAACGCACTGCTGTCAGATGCCTGCAGCTAGTGGTTGGTTGCAGGTATGCACACAAGTGTTGTCTCTGCCGGACGGTGTTAGTGTAAACTCCGTCAGTGTAGCGGCCGGCCATCTCAGCTCGGCATCCATCTACCCCGCATGCTTTGCTCCGTATCTGCTGACGACGGCATGTAGTGATGGACATGTGCATTTCTGGCGCTGTGAGCTCAGGTCCCCAGCCAACGATGCTCCGCTGCAGTCCTTTACCTATGTCTGGAAAGAATGGGAGATGATGATTCCGAAGGAAGCCAACAGTAGCATTCGTGTGCAAGGTACTTGGCATTTTTGTTTTTGTGTCATGTTTCAGGTTTTAAATTTTGTGGTGGCCCAATCTTGGAAAATACAGGTGTTGGTTAACAACACACTAGTGATGTTGGTTAGAGTTAGGAAAGGGTTTGGGTTAGGGTTTGATTGCACAGCAGTACATTACATTATCTGCATTGAGCAGTCATTGCAACTAACCAGATCACCAGGTAGGGTAAAAGGTGAGGTGAAGTATGCTGTGCTTTTCCTTGAGATGTGATGTGGTTTTTAGCATGCATCATTAGACACACGACAACAATGGTCTCTGCTTAACCATTTCTGGATTGCACAGGGTCACTGTGGTGCCTGTAAGAAGAAATGGAACCAGGCAGCCACTGATTTGTGTCCTTGGGTGTAGAGCAAACAATGTCCCACGTTGTCTACTCTTGTCCTCTGTCGAAGTTAAATGGCGGCTTGTCACAACTACATTCTGCTGACGCTGAAGCTTTTGCTTGTCTGATCAGCTACGGCTCTTAATGCACTCATGAGATGAAGAAGAATTAGACACATGCTATTGGCTATTGCTATTGCAGTTCTATACGTCTGTCCATCTGTCTGTATGTCTGTCACACTTTTGATTCATGCCAAAACGGTTGAAGATATTGAAGTACGGTTTGCACTGTACAATACTATCCTGTCTAAGGAACAATTTCTGCCTGAGACCATTGACTTTATGTGTTGGTATGTGCAATTTAGCCCATTCAGATGGTAAGTTGCAAATTATGTTATGGTGTCATAGGGCAAGCACTGTTGGCAAGCTGTGCATACAGTGGTCGTGTTGCCGTAGCATATACACCAGACTACATGAGACCTCACCCAACTGATGCCAGCAAACAGCTCATTAATCTCTATGTCACTGTCTATGAGTGCGAGTCAACTGGTAAGTAGTAGTTAGCTGGTAGTTAGTTTCGTAGATTTAATTACTTGATATAAATGTCACTTGGTTCCTAAGTCTGGTGTTCAGCAAAGGCCACATACAGCCTGTAGTCACACTGGTTCAGTTATTTGGACGTTTGCCATGGCTCTCTGCTACTCTGTGGCAGAGTATAGTGCCACAGTTCCTCACATTGGGTTGGTTGATGCACAGTTGAACTCCACCATGCGTCTCATCTCTGGTACTCTACGTTTCACCTCTCTCCCATGGATACTAGTCCTCACTAACACTGAACTTCCTGCTCTCCGTAGAAAGGCTGCCACAGATGAGCTCGTGGAGAAGATTATAGCTCATGACGAATGGCCAATTCATTCTGATATCACCAACCCTCTGCATGCCTGTCTTCCATCCAAGAAGCTTTTGTGGCAGGATCTGATACGCGTGGACATCAGAAGTCAATGGAAAGAAAACTGGAAGTCGGCTCAGGTTGTCAACTTTTTCCTAGTGGATGACCCCACAATTTGGCAACCGGGTTTCAATCATCTGCGACAACAGCGGTCCCTTTTCAACTGTTTTCGGACTGCACAGGGTCACTGTGGTGCCTGTAAGAAGAAATAGAATCAGGCAGCCACTGATTTGTGTCCTTGTGATGAAAAGCAAATGATATCCCACATTGTTGACTCTTGTCTTCTGTCGAAGTTAAATGGTGGCTTGTCTCAACTACACACTGCTGATGATGAAGCTGTTGCTTGGCTGATAGCTACGGCTCTTAATGTGTGCACATGCAAGAAAAAGAAGTTATTTTTCCAGTTCTTCGCAATAGTTTGAGGTTATTTATGTGTCCCAGTCAGTAAAGATCGTAAATATTTGCACAAGGATCTTGCCAGTGTGAAGTCTTTATGAGATTATGAGCATTTTAAAAACTTTGTTGAAGAATAAGAGTGTTTTTGTTTTCAGAGTTATGTTGAAATATGTATGTGTAATGAAAGTCATCAGTTGTTTATAGGATCAGTTTCCGTCTTGTTCTTACAGTTATGTTATGATTGCATTATTGAAACTGTTGTGTAAATAAGCACTGATAATGTATTTAATGCAGTGTTATTACTCTATGTTGGTAGTAGCTTTTCTATGTTATTGTTAATAGGTGGCTCTGAGTGGACGCTGGAAGATACAATTCGGCTCAAGAATGTGGATATTCCGAGCACAGCTTCTAATGGCTACATGAACGGTGACCTGTCTTCTTTTGGAATCACAGTAACAGATACTTCGTCAGACATGGAGCCGTCAGTCACATCAAAGTTTCCAGTTCGCCGAATTGTGCAGCTGGACTGGGTGTCGACGGAAGATGGCGGACATGTGCTGACAGTTGGGGTTGGATCCTCTATTTGGTTGTATGCAGCAGTTCCGGGGGATGTTGCGATGGCTTTCCAGACTCCAGATCAACGGATGCCGACTGGAGGTCAGCAGCCATCTCGCGGAGTGCTACAGAAGTCAAAGTCAATGGCGGTGCATAGCAATGCAGAAGCAGCGGCTGCAGCATGTGAGCGACGCTGGGTGCAAATTCGATCTATCAATCTGACGACTGCCGATGGCCGACCGCCTACACCCCTCAACATGTCATGGGTTCGGAGTGGCATATTGGTTGTCGGACTGGACACCGAGATGCATGTATACTCTCAGTGGCAGTGCCCCAACAGTTCTGATGATGTGTTGGCTTCTAGCACTGCCATGGCCACTACCACAGGAGCTGCTTCTCCCCTTCCAGCTTCAACAAGTTTTCTGCTGACTCCCAGCAGTGGCTTGCCTTCAAAGTCTATTACGGCTATGAAACGTGATGCTTCTATTGCAAGTTTGTCTCTACTGGCGGAGAAGGATCGTCGTCGTGGTGCATCAGTCTCACGATCTTCTATATCTGTCGATAACACATCTGCAGTGAAGAAGAGCGACAGTCTTGATAGTTTCCGTGCTGCAATCCGTGACTGTGGTCTGTTTGAGGCAGCACGCCGGGCCAGTCCGTGTTTGCCGCAGTACCATCCACGACAGCTAATTGAACTGCTGAACTTTGGGAAGATTCGACGTGTGAAGGCGATACTGGCACATCTGCTGCGATGCATCGGTGGCAGCCCCACTGGCAGTGACACAGTCGATAGCGGCTTGGGACCGGTGGATGCATCTGGAACTGTTGGAGCACTGGATGAACATTCTCCAAATTACGTGGAAATCTCGTCAATTCCAGCTCTTCCACTGTATGCTCTGCTGGCAGCCGACAACGCTGTGCCCACACATGAGCTCGATCACAAAGCTGGAGCAGTGTCACGTGCAACTGCCGACCCAAGAACTCCTGATTATACGACCCTGTTTGCAACAGAGACGAATGTTGACGACACTCTGGAAAGCTCATTCGAAGATGCAGATGCTGGTTCTGGGACACGTGGACCAGCAGTCACTGAGTCAACATTGCCGGCGTCCACCACAAACATGTTAGAGTTCACTCCAGCACAGGCACATCTTCTTGTTCGTCACTTAACGCATACCCAGCTGCCGGGATTGTCCAGTCTTGATCAGATGTACCTACTTGCCGTTGCCGAAACTGTTGCCAACACCAAGGTGGACTTTAGCAGCTCTGGCTTTACCGCATCAGCCGGTTTGTTTTTATTTTTTTGGTAACAGTTAATACTATAGTTGTTTGTACAGCATGTTGATGTATTTTTACTTAGTTGAAGAGCCATTGTCATTCATATATGTTATATGAATAACATTTGTTAGAATGTTACAGCAGTTACATTTACTCCGTTAGTATTGTCATTTTTTATGCATCTGTGATTTTATTTAATGAGTTCTTTTATTGCTGCAGTTGCTATTCAGTTGTGTACGTTATTCTTCACCTTGTGGACCAATTACAGTTTTATATCAGCTGTGATTGATGGAAGTGATTGTGGATTTTTAAGATTGCTGGCACTATGCTATCGGTGTTATGGACTCATGAGATTGCTTTCTTGCCATAGGCCATAGAGTGCTGCAGTGAGATGGTCGTGTCATCTGACCTTTGTAAAACCGCTCTTAGCAGCCCAAAGCTTTCGAAGTTTCAAATTGACCCGAAATGTCTCGAGTGGGACATCAGATATTTACTCACTTGCTCATTAGTCCTTAGAAGCTATGCAACAGTGCTGGTGATGATATATAATGCATTTCATTGTCATTATGCTCCAGGTATGACACAGCCATCATCAGCTCAAACCAATGCTCCCGTTGCTGAAGCCATCGACGACTGCGGTCTTCGGTTCCTTCTTGCCTCACGTCATCACGTCTACCTGCTAAACACGTTGCCGTTACGCCAGCGAGCTCAGATGCAGCAGCTCGGACTGAGTCCTGCCTATTATGTGTGGGCGTTCCACTCTGAGTCGCAGGACGAACTGCTGAACTCACTGCCAACTATGCAGAAAGGTGCGCCGACATGGGCCGAGATGCGGCAGTTTGGGGTCGGCTGGTGGCTGCGTAATATCAACTCCCTGCAGCGATGTGCTGAGAAGGTCGGCAAGCTTTTACACCTGACTATTCACTGTACATATCTGGTGCTAAAAGTGGAATGGTGCTGATATCTGTCAGTTAAGCTGCAGATCTCAACAGTCAGTGCAGAATACTTAGTCAGAAAGCATGTTCTCTGTTGGTTTTTGTATCAGCTGTCCTACTAGAATTTGGCGCATATTTACATTGTACGTAAATTCCGTCATTTTATTAACATTGTTATAGGAATTAAGAAGACGTCCAACTCATGAAAATGCTTTGTATCTCTTAATGGGCAATATATAAAGTGTCGTTGCTTTTTATGATGCAGTTGACTTTTTTCACAAATTTGGTGTTATAGTTGAGTACTGCATGGACAGACTTGTTCAAAGTACTGCAGTACTGGAGTAAAAGTAAATGTAAGTCTCAATTTTTTACTCGAGTAAAAGTAAAGTACTTTCTAAAAAAAGTTACTTGAGTAAAAGTAAAAAAGTAACACAGGAAAAAGTTACTCAAGTAGTTATGGTAAAAGAAGAAAAACTTTTTTTCAATTACTGCAAACATTTCATCATTACTTGCCTGTAACACAGTACAATGCTGTAAGCCATCTACTTTGTGCAAAAACTACAAAACTTGATTCTTGGTGAAGTCAATGAGTGATCATGACGCTACACAGGGTAGGCTTACTTCGTGGGGGAGACAGACAGTCTGCACCAAACAATGGGAGGATGGTGCAAGTAGACATATTATCCGTCACGGTATCAAATCTCGGGGCTGCAATGTGGCATTTCTTCTTTGAAAAAGTTACTTTTAACAATATACACATTTTGAAAAGTAACAAAGTAAAAGTACAAATAAATGGCAAAAAAAGTTACAAGTAAAAGTACTTTTGTGTTGGAGTACTTCATTACTTTAAAAAGTAACTAAATGTTACTCAAGTATTGTAACATTACTTTTACTCCGCTACTGGACAAGTCTGTGCAGGGAGTACTGAGTTACATGGCTTGTTAATGCATTTTAGTTATTGAAGTTGTTAGTTGTCATCATATTGCTGCAATTGTGCTGTGTTTAGCTAGCGAAAGCTGCATTTCAAACAAGTAAAGATCCATTGGATGCTGCTGTGTTTTACCTGGCAATGAAGAAGAAGAGTCTGCTTTGGGGCTTGTTTAGGTTAGCCTGATTTGTTTGCTGTTTGTACATACACTTGCAGATTTCTTTGCGTCTGTGCCTGTAAAGGTGAAAGACGCAATATGTAACCCCGTTGTGATGTCTGTCCTTCTGTCTGTCTGTAATAAGCCACACCCCCTGACGTCACAAACTATTATTAGCTTGGGTCAAGCGGATACAAAGCTTCCTGGTGAAAGCTTCCCAGTGACCGGCATCTAATTAAGTATACCGAGGGAACTGTTGTACTCTATTGCAGTAACAGAAATCATTCCAGTCATTCATCGTGACAGTTTCTTGTAATTAGACTGTCGGCTTCGTGGATGTTCCATGTTGATGTGCTTCAGGATGTGGAGAATTCTGCTCTAGCATTACATAAATTAAGTTTTTGAATTGAAACAAGTAAGCAGAGTAAGACCGCACTGAATCCCTTCCAACTCGTCGTGGGTTGATGGGGACCCGCATTTAATAAAGTATCCCAGGAGTCTCCGCCCCGAACACGATGTTGATCCTTTCAGCCGTTTTCGCACAGCCGGTTTGCGTGACAGACTGACAGACTCCAGGTTCATCGATTGCAATAGACTGCATCTCATTTATTAAGTTTTGGTGATTGTCACAGTATGAGTTAGACAGCCAGTCTGGTTAAAGCTTTAAAATAACAATAACATCAGCACTTGAACGACCTGGTGACCCGTGCTCTGGTGTCAGCGTGCATCCCGGCTACAAAGGAACCAGTCTGTCTCGTACACTGAGATGACAAATGCCTGGACAAAATGA
>Ga0126335_1001678_pt1 | contig 12668 bp, 15 predicted proteins | sample OlaspJWI45metaG_FD_108409 | JGI IMG/M metagenome (GOLD analysis project Ga0126335, IMG submission 108409) | Marine gutless worms symbiont microbial communities from Oahu, Hawaii - Olavius sp. 1 OAHU.JWI-45 metaG | ecosystem: Host-associated > Annelida > Digestive system > Unclassified | place...
CGAAAAGATCCTGGTTTATGATTTCAAAGAAAATAGGTTGCTTTGAGCGAATTGAATAATTCTATAGGTGGGTCAACTCGGTTGAGTAAAGGCGGGTCAGTTTAAATGAGCGTCAAGGCCTTCAGGGCTGCAACCCATTTGAACGTTCAGACAAAGTACATACCAGGTCGCCGATACCGTGCCCAATATCCATCATGTCACTACTGGTAGGCAGTCGATTCAGAGAGGATTACCGGACATGGTCTCTCCCGGTGTATTCACGATTAAAGCGGTAGTGTTAGAAAAGTTCTTATTGCAGTCAGCTACAGGCGTTCAGAATACTTTTTGTGACCCAACCACTTGGGCAGGGTATCCTCTATATCCATCAGTCGGTAGCCGTAAAAAATATGGCAAGTCGGTCCGAATGTTTCCGGAACCGCTGCTAATCCGTTAAAATCAAAAAGTGAGGGGAAGGCCAGCCACATCCTACGCCCCTCATCCGCAATGGGCGTTCCGCACAAGGCACAACTCACTTTGCAGGGCAAGACTCTCTCGTGGATGTTTCTCTCACTGTTGTAATACCTCAGGCTATCCATACCTTTCGTTATCCTGACGTCCCCTTTATTGAAAATGGCCGCCCATTGCATGGGCGCCCCATGCAGCTTCTGACAAGCTGCGCAATGGCAGATCTTCGCATCCACGGGGTCGGCACACACCTCATATTGAACGGCATTACAGTAGCAACTCGCCCGATACTTGACCTTAAACTCAGCATCTGCAGGGGAAGCATATTGCGGTCCGAATTCGTTTCCCATGTTTCATTTCTCCCTATCGCATGGATTTACGCGCTTTTCTATTAAACGCCAGTTATCTATTGGTGCGGTATAATTGCTCCCTGAATACTGTGATCGGGATATTTCCAACCACAGGGGCCACAGACTGATTGGTTTTATCGAAATCGCTATCGGGATCGAAATCGAAATCGGTCGTTGTGGTTGTTACCCTAGTGGCATTTGACAGCCTGGGAAAGAAAGGCACAAACCCTGAGAAGCCGATCCCGACAACGATCCCGATTTCGATTTCGAATTACGGCACTTTTCATGTCAATATACCTAAACTGGAACTTTGCAGAGAACCAAATATATTTAAGCGCTTGAAAACTCACCCGGCGAAATACTGTCCCGGGGTCTTGCCGAGTGCTTTTTTAAACATCGAAATAAAAGCGCTGGGACTATCATATCCCAGATCAATGGCCACTGTGATAACCGGTTCCTTCAGAGCAAGGCGTTTCAGGGCTTCCAAGATTCTTATCTGCTGCCGCCATTGACCAAAGGTCAGCCCTGTTTCCAGCCGAAAGCGTCGGGCCAGTGTGCGCCCGGTAGCCCCTACCGTTTTTCCCCAATCCGCCAATGTCCGCTTGTCCCCGGGTTCGGCAGCCAGGTGGGTGTAAATCTTTTTGAGGCGGCTATCCTGCGGAATGGGCAATTCCAGAGGTGCTATATTCATGACCTGGATTTGATCCAATATGACCTGCATCAACCGCTGGTCGGCATCGATCAATTCATCATGTACGGGCAGGGCGACCACATGCAGGATAAGTTCCCTGAGCAACGGCGTCACCGCTACCACACAGCATTTGTCAGGAAGTCCGGTAATGATTTGCGGCTGGATATAGAGCGTTCGCATGGCGACCGGGCCTGATGCCTGGATCTGGTGGTTGGTATAAGCCGGTATCCACACGGCCCGCAGCGGCGGCACAATCCAGACCCCTATCTCCGTCGCAACCGTCATGACCCCCGATGATGCATACAGCAGCTGCGCTCGGATGTGACGGTGCCTGGCAATGGTGCTACCGGCGGCCACCTCCATGGCCATGCCGACAATGGGGCGCGGCAGGGTGAGGATGTCGTCCACAGAATCCCGCGGAATCGCTTTTGTCCTATTTGAGCTATTATTTTTCTTCATATCGCAAGACGGTAACATCCATTTGACCTATATTCAACCCTAAACAGAGGCGAAATCCATTCAGTCAATAGAATAAACTGGGAACCCGACGATGAAATCCAGACCCATAGGGATACTGTCCATCGGCCATATGGTGACCGACATGAATCAAGGCGCCTTGCCGGCCCTGCTCCCGTTTTTTATAGCCGCGCATGATCTTTCCTACGCCGCCGCCGCCGGCATCGTGTTCGCCGCCAATATGACCTCAAGTATCGTGCAGCCCTTATTCGGGTATGCGGCGGATCGTTTTTCAAAACCGTGGTTGTTAGCGGCCGGCCTTCTGCTCGCCGGGTTGGGGCTTGCCTTCACCGGCGTGGTTAGAGGGTATCAGTGGATTTTGGGCCTGGCGATCATCAGCGGGATAGGCATTGCCGCCTATCACCCGCTGGCGGCCAGATTGGTCAACTTTGCCGCCGGCGACAGGCAAGGAACGGCCATGAGCATTTTTGGTGTCGGCGGTACCATTGGATTTGCCATCGGCCCGCTTGTCGTGACACCGGCCCTGCTGCAATGGGGGCTGCACGGAACGCTTATCCTGATTATTCCTGTTTGCGCCATGGCCTTGCTTATGGCCGGACAGTTTTCCCTATTTACATCTCTGGCCGCTGCTGGAACTCAGGCTCGCATGGATTCACGGACGGGGCCGGCTGAAGATCACCGGGGAGCCTTTTCCCGGCTGACGACCGTCATTATCGGCCGATCGATCATTTTTTACGGGCTGAATACCTTTATTCCCATTTATTGGATCAAGGTCTTGCATCAACCTGCGACAGCCGGAGCGATCGCCCTGACCGTTTTTGCCATCTCCGGAGTACTCGGAAATTTACTGGGTGGCAGCCTGGCCGACAGATTGGGGCAGAAAAGGGTCTTGCTGCTCGGGCTTTTTGGATTAACGCTGCTTACGCCATTGCTGGTTCTCGCGAAGAGTGCCCCGGCGGCCATGCTGCTGCTGGTACCGATCGGATTATTGCTCCACGCTACCTACGGCCCGTCCATCGTCCTGGGGCAAACATACCTTCCGAATCGCGTCGGGTTTTCATCCGGAGTCACCCTGGGGATTGCCGTGGCGATTGGCGGCGGGGCAGCCCCCATCATTGGAAAGGTGGCCGATATCCATGGAATCGGGTATGCCCTGGCCGCGGTCGCTTGCTTTCCAGTGGTTCCGTTTATGATCGCGCTGAGTTTACCGGCCTTGGTGGGCCGACGTGTGAAGACGTCCTTTGGAGGTGCAAAATGAAAAACTACCTTACCTTGATAAGGTCGGCAGGATACTGGCTGACCGAGATTTTCCAAAGAATATATCTTGGCTATCTGCAATTGCTTTGTTCTACCTTCCAAACGACCACGATCCAATGCCAGAAGGATGATCCTAAAGCGTTCATTAAAGCCGGTTTGCTTGGCTTTAAGCATTGATGTTGTCAGGAATTGCCAGACCCAGTGCAACACCGGCACACGCCCAAGGCAATAAGCAGGGAGCCCGATACCCGGCAGGTCCACTGGCACTCCTGAGTTGTAATTTTTATGTTCGGATTTATCTTTTCCCTAAATGGCTGGTTGCATTGCAGCCTATCACTGCCATTTGATTCAATTTTGAAGGGAATTCAGATGACTGAGCAAATAGAAGTGACCATCAAGACCATCGGGCTGGCCGATGACCGTGCCAGCGTAAGCAGTGACCCGGACAACACAACTCCCGGCGACAGGGATACCCTGCTGTTGGATGCCTATTCTCAGGCGGTCGTGTCGGTTGTGGATACCGTCGGACCGTCGGTCGTCAGTGTCTCCGTAGGCAAAAATGGGAATAACCGGGCCGCCGACCAGGTCGGCGCCGGGTCCGGCGTGGTGATCGCCCCGGACGGCTACATCCTGACCAATGACCATGTCATCCAGAAGGCGGATACCCTGGAGGTCGTCCTTACCGATGGCAGCCGCTTTTCAGCAACCCCGATCGGAACGGATCCGGCCACCGACATTGCTGTCATCCGGGCCAACACCAATTTTCTACCCTGCTCCGCGCTGGGCGATTCCGATAGCCTGCGCGTCGGCCAGTTGGCCATCGCCATGGGCAATCCATATGGATTCCAGTCAACCGTATCGACCGGCGTGGTCAGTGCCCTGGGGCGTGCTTTGCGCAGTACCCGGGGGCAGCTGATTGAGGATATCATCCAACACACCGCCCCACTGAATCCCGGTAACTCCGGGGGGCCGCTGGTCGATTCGGCCGGGAAGGTGATCGGGATCAATACGGCGATTATCGCCTATGCCCAGGGCATCGGTTTTGCCGTTCCGGCCAATACGGCCATGTGGGTGGCGTCCCAGATCCTCAGCCACGGCCGTGTGCGTCGCGGATTTCTGGGCATCGCGGCCCGCCGTCGCCCCCTGGGACGCCGGATGATTCGCTATCATGGCCTTGAGAGCAATCATGTCGTTGAAGTACTGTCGATAGAATCCGGAAGCCCGGCAGCCGTTGCGGGTATTAAAAAACACGATTTGATTGTGGCCATCGGCGGCACCCCGATTCAAAGCGTGGATGACCTGCACCGGTTTTTGGCTGAATGGCCGATTGGCAAACCGGTTGCAATCGAAATCGTGAATGGTCAAAGCCGCAAAGTCCTCAATATTGAACCCATAGAAGCGGCGGCTTCATGATCTGAAGGGTCATGGCAAGGGGGGCAAAGGTTGGATGGAAGATCCGGCTTGTTTGAACGTGCCCCGCAGCTCCGGTTAGCAGGATTTCCGCAGCCCTCCAACAAGCTGCGAGGAATCGTTTCCCGTAAGGTATGTTTCTATTTACCGGTGTGTTGGTGCCTCGCTTCATGAACCAGTTCGTCGATGTTTTCCAGTATGGCGCCGGGCTGATATTCACACTTCTTTTGGCCCAGGGACACCAAATAGGACGCATAAGATTTGCCCCAGGCGTACATGGCATCCATAATCGGGATGAACGATTTGCCCAGATCGGTCAGCGAGTATTCCACTTTTGGCGGCACCTGGCGGTAAACTTTACGGTTTACCAGACCATCCCGCTCCAGGTCCTTGAGGCTCTGGATCAGCATTTTTTCAGTGATACCAAACACTGCCCGGCGCAATTCACCGAAGCGGATCTTTTCAGTCTGGGATAGATAGAACAGGACCTTGGGCTTCCATTTGCCGCCGATAATCATCATCGCCAGCTGAAAATAGCACCTGAATTCCACATCCCCCGCTTTTTTTTCATCACATTGAAACGCCATAAACCCTCTCTATTCCACATTACATACTTTTTAGTAAGTACCTTACGATTGTGTGGGTACTTGACTTTTGAGGAATATAGGTAATTATTGCTGGCATGTAAAGTGTTTTTCAAAAATCACCGGCTGCCTTAAACCTGGATGCAGTTGCAAAGGAGAACCCATGGTCCCCATCAAGATCACCATTTATTCCGACTATATCTGACCGTTTTGCTACATCGGCAAAGGTCTTGTCGACGAGTTGAAACGTGAGTTCCATATTGAGGACAAATGGCTGCCATTTGAAATCCACCCCGATACGCCGCCGGAGGGTGTTCGGTGGGCCGACTATTTTCCGGGGATGGACCCGGAGGGATTCTTCGATCAATTGGACCGCCGCGGGAAGCCCATGGGCATCCGGTTCGGCCCCCAGCCGCTTATGAGCAACTCCCGCAAGGCCATGGAGGGGGGCGAGTTCGCCAAAGTCCACGGCCGGTATGAAACGTATCACGCGGCGATTTTCAGGGCATTTTTCACCGGCTGCCGGGATATCGGGAACCGGGACGTCCTGCTGGATATCGCGCAAACAGCCGGGCTTGACCGGCAGGCTTTTGCAGCCGCCTTGGACAGCCGGACCTACCTTTCCCGATTGGCGGAAACCACCCGCAGGGCAAGAGAGCGCGGTATCACATCGGCGCCGACCTTTCTTATCGACGGCTACGGAACCATTACCGGGGCCCAGCCGCTGGGAACGTTCCGCGCGGCCCTGCTTGAATTGGAACAAGGAAAATCAGAAGGACGGATTCATGCAGTATGAAGGCACGACGTACCGGCCGCCGCCCGAGGCGGATACACCGCTGCTGCAGGTCACAGTCGGCTGCGCCCACAATCACTGCAGCTTCTGCGCCATGTACCGCGATGTGAGGTTTAGAAGAATTCCCATGACGCAGATCGAGACCGATCTGCAGGAGTTACGGGGTATATACAAGCAGGCCGAGCGCATTTTCCTGGTCAACGGCGATGCCTTTGTTCTGAAGGCCGATGCTCTGAAAGAGATTGCCGGAAAAGTTAGAACTGTTTTTCCCGAATGCCGCACCATCAGCATGTACGCATCCATCCGCAACATAAAGGCCAAAAGCGATCAGGATCTGGAGGCGTTGCGGGCCGCCGGTATCGATGATCTCTACGTGGGCGTTGAGTCAGGCTGGGATGACGTACTGGCCCGCCTCAACAAAGGGCATACGGTGGCTGAGGCCAAACACCAACTGGACCGCCTGAACCGGTTCGGAATCAATCACATCGCCAATTTGATGCTCGGCGCCGCCGGCCGTGGCAAGGGTCAGGAAAATGCTCGCCGCACGGCAACCTTTCTCAACGAAACCGGCCCGGGATTGATCTGGGTAGGGACCCTGGCTCTCTTTGAAGGCACCGAACTGCAGGCCGACATGCAGCAGGGTATGTTCGTTGCGGCCACGGAAAGGGAGATCCTGGAGGAGGAAAAGACGCTCATCAATCACCTTGAACTGGAGGACGTCACCCTGTATGGGGTGCACCCCACCAATACCGTACGGATTTCCGGAAAGCTTCCCCAGGACAAGCATAAAATGACGGCAGCCATCGACCGTGGCATCCAACATTATGGCGAAGAAGCCTTGTCGACGGCATTCGCACGGACCTCTTTGTAGGCGCGCTTCTGGCTTGACAATTTATGGATCGGTCTTTTCTTAATAAGGTAACCGGCAACTGGCAGTCGGTACTTTATCAATCCAGATATAATCAATAAAATGCATATGAACAGAATTCTTGTTATCTTCGGCCATCCAGCCTTCCGGCGCTCCACCATGAATACTGCTTTACGGCAGGCTGTGGAAAACCTGGAAGGCGTGACCTTTCACGACCTCTACGCGCGCTACCCTGATTTTCTCATCGATGTGCCCCGGGAGCAGACGCTCTGCGAAGAACATGACATCATTGTCTTCCAGCACCCGTTCTACTGGTATTCGACCCCATCCATCATCAAGGAATGGTTCGACCTGGTGCTGGAGCATGCCTGGGCTTACGGCTCCACCGGTGACGCCCTGGCCGGCAAAATCACTTTCCAGGCACTGACCGCCGGCGGTGATTTGACCAATTACCACCCCGACGGCCTGAACCTGTTTACGATCCGGGAGCTTACCACCCCGTTCCGGGCCACCGCCAACCTTTGCCAGATGGACTGGCTGCCGCCCTTCGCAGTGCTCGGCATTCATCTCGGCCTGCCCGATAAAGAACGCACCCGGCATGCCGAGGCGTATCGGCGGACACTCATTGCCCTGCGTGACGGTCATTTGGATCTTGAAAAAGCCCGGCTGGGTGAGTTGCTCAACACAGATCTCGATAGCGTCATACAATAGGGATAGACATGGAACAATTTCTACTTAAGCTTCTTATTTTCTTAACAGCTGCGGCTGTGGCCGTACCGCTGGCCAAAAAGGCCAAGCTGGGGTCTGTGCTTGGCTACCTCATCGCCGGGATCGTCATCGGCCCGTTCGGCCTGGCCCTGATCGACGATATAGAAGCGGTGATGCATTTTACTGAGTTCGGGGTGGTGATGATGCTCTTTCTGGTCGGTCTGGAGCTTAAGCCGTCCCTGCTCTGGCAGATGCGCACCCCTATTCTGGGGGTAGGCGGCAGCCAGGTGGTGGTTTCCTTTGCCGTCATAGCCCTGGCCGGTGCTTTCTTCCTGCCCTGGCAGCAGACCATAGCCGTCGGCCTTATTCTGGCCCTGTCTTCCACGGCCATCGTCCTGCAAACCCTGCGCGAAAAGGGGATCATGAACACGTCCCCGGGTCAGTCGATTTTCGCAGTGCTCCTCTTCCAGGATCTGGCTGTGATTCCCATACTGGCCGTTTTGCCGCTATTGGCCACAGTTGCTACCCATGCAGACGCCCACCACGGGGCCGCCTTGTTCAATATTACCAAGCTGCCCGCCTACCTGCGTTTGTTCGTCGTGCTGCTGGCCATCGGCCTGATCTATGTGGGTGGACGCTATGCCAGCCGCCCGGTCTTTCGCTCCATAGCCGCCACCCGTGTGCGGGAAGTCTTCGTGGCGGCGGCCCTGGCCCTGGTCATTGGCATTTCCCTGCTCATGACAGCCGTCGGCCTGTCGCCGGCCCTGGGTACTTTCCTGGCCGGGGTGGTTCTGGCCGACAGTGAATACCGGCACGAACTGGAGAGTGATATCGAACCTTTTAAAGGCCTGCTGCTCGGCATTTTCTTTATCTCCATCGGCGCCAGCCTCAATTTCGCGCTGATCAAAACACAGCTGGGACTGATCGGCGGGCTGGTCGCCGGGCTTATGGTGGCAAAGGCCGTGGTGTTGCTGATCATCGCTAAAACATTCAGAATGCCCGCTAACGAGCGCCTGCTATTTGCAATTGCCCTGGCCCAAGGTGGTGAATTCGCCTTTGTTCTTTTCCAGTTTGCCCGGATTAACGGGGTTCTCCCACCAGCTGTGATCGAGACCCTGATTTCCGTCGTGGCCATATCCATGTTTCTGGCGCCGCTGCTGTTCCTGCTCCATGACCGCTTGATTGCGCCACGCCTGCAGGAAGCCGAGCCCGAACGACCGGCGGATGAGATTGAAAATGGCGGGCGCAAGGTCATCCTGGCCGGATTCGGCCGCCTGGGTACTGATCTTGGCCGCCTGCTTATCAGCGCCGGCATCAAGCCCGTCATTCTTGATCACAACGAGGCTAACGTGGACATCCTGCGCCGTTTTGGATTTGAAGTATACTACGGGGATGCCTCGCGTCTGGATTTGCTGGAATCAGCTGGCGCGGCCGAGGCCGAGTTGATCGTCATCACGCTTGGCGATCATGAAAAATCCGTGGAACTGGTACAGTTGGTTCAAAAGCACTACCCGCAGCTCAAAATTGCGGTAAATGCCGAAGACCGACGGGCGGCTTTTGAGTTCATGGACCTTGGGGTTACCACCATACGCAGGGAAACCTTCGGCACCGCCCTGACCCTGGGGCAGGATGCCCTGGAACTGCTCGGTTTCGATCCATATGAAGCGTATAAGGTCAGGCGGCTGTTTCGCAAAAAGGACAAGGAGACGATGCCGGATCTCTATCAGATTCACAGAGAGGACCTGGACAAGTATATTTCCATGTACCAGCAGCACAACGAGAACTTGACGGAACTGATGAAAAAGGACCGGGAGATCGACATGCATGAGCTGGACAAAGCGTGGACCGCCGCAAACCCCGAATCATAATTGATGGTGGCCCTACCAATTGCCACCGGGTATCATTACCAGGCAAGCATCGATCTTGACATTCAGACCCTTTGGTTCATAAATTATTTCAACTATCTTCTACCCAACGAAGTTTCTATCCACGGTCTTTAGGAGCGATACCTATGAAACGCCTCCCACAAAACTCAGCCCCAACCGATGCCGACGCCCGCAAGGCGGTCAGGCCGGTGATCTGTTATCCCGTCAATACTCTGCCTGCGCCGGACATGGCGCTTTATTGGGTCGCGCGGGAAAAGATGGACCTGCTGCAAGAGGTTACTGTCCCGCCCCGGGATGCCCGTACATTTCGGGTAGCAGCGGGAAACTATTTTCGAATTGTTAGCGAGGACGGCCCCCAGGTGGGCGACCTGAACCTATGGGCAGCCAACAACCTGGCGGAATGCTTCTACAGCGGCAAGACCCGGGCCCTGCACGGCACCCACCTGAGTACCGGCGACCGAATGTGGAGCAGTTTCCCCTACATGCGGCCAATGGCCACGATTACCCACGATACGCTGGACTGGTATGGTTTCGACGAATTCGGCGGCGGCGTGCACGACGTGATCGGAACCCGGTGCGACCCTTATACCGGCCGTCTCCTGAGTGGGCATGAGTATCACCACTGCTGTCACTCGAACCTGATTCGGGCCCTGGCCAATGAAGCGGGACTCTCCCTGGATGAGGCTGAGCCCCATGTTCACGATGTGTTGAATGTATTCATGTGCACCGGGTTTACGGTGGATACCCATCAGTATTTCATGAAGGCCAGCCCGGTCCGTCCCGGCGATTTTATTGAGTTTTTCGCCGAAATCGATCTGCTCGGCGCCCTGTCCACCTGCCCGGGCGGTGACTGCAGTTCAGAGCATTCCAGTGATACGGCCGCGTGCTTTCCGCTTAAGGTGGAAATTTATCAGGTTGATCCCAAAATTCTGGCGGGCTGGACCCCTCCTGAGCCATCCGCCTACTCCCGCAACCACGGACGGTAATACCGTCCCCGGCGAACCCCATGGCAGGTGTCATTTGATAACTATTTTATATTATATTGATTTCAAACTCGGGCACTATTAACACCCGTATGGCGCATCCGTTTTACCGATTGTTATTTTTTGACAATGAGAGTCTTAGGGCCACGGTTTGTTGCCACGCCATGATTTTGACGGCCGGAAAAACACTTGAATTTAAATTTAGGCGGTGTATTCTGATCGGACGGAAACGGTTCAGGTCCCAATTTGTGGATCTGTGATTCTTGCTACCTACCTTCAAAGGGCAGGGCGCGGATGGGTTGCCCTTTGCGTATGAGACTCGCCGTCCACAGGAGGCTTTACATGTATCGGATCAGATCTTCGGATAGACGTAGTGGTTTAGATCGCTGGAATGGTGGGAACCCCTCATACGCAGGTCCGGAAAGGCGGCAACTCAAGCATCGGCGGATCGGTATTGACCGCCGGGGATCCTTGCCGGCGGTCTGCATTTATTGTGGAAGTGTACGCGATTCTGAGGGCAATTGGGTCAATGACCAGGCGCCCATGGACCCAAGTGAGAAGCCCCGTACGGGTATTTGTATGGACTGTTCTAAGGAGAAGTTTCCCCAGTTCTACGCCGCCATTTGATAAGCTTCAATGCGTCCTGCCCGCTTCAATCCAGATCAAGCGGCGTTTTACACTGGTTGCAGGTCACGACCCCCCTGAAAACTTTGTGACCGCATTCAGGACAGTAGTAGCGGGCCTCTTCATCCGCGATCCACTTTGCGGTCCCCACCTCCCGGCGATATGGAACGCACCGTAAAATCACTTTCTTCCCCACATTCATAGAAAAATTGTCTATGTACGCACAGGGAAAGTCCGCGCATTGATGACAGCCACTATAGCCTTTTGACTGCGCGCAATCTCGGATCTCACACTGTTTGCAGTGCATGAAGCGGTCAGTGGACAGGCAGCCTTCGCAGCGGATATCGGCGGTGGTCAACGCTTCACTATTGGGCAGCGTACCCTTACCGGGGACACCGCCTTTGTAGAGATTGACCAGCCGTTCTTTGAATTTTTCGTTGTTATCACGGTGCGCTATGTGGATTGCGCAGACACCACAATAAAGACCACAGGGCGAGGCAAACGCCGGGTTTATCTTAGGCATGCAAATTACCCTAATGTTAATGTCAGTTAATGATTTTCAGGGTTATCGCTTTTTGATTTACAGTCACCAACTGGTAGAGCCCTGAACCCAATCGGAATCCTTCCCGGGCCGCGGCTTGCGGAATTTGCTTGGGGTAGGGGTACTGCGGGTCCAGGTCCAAAAGGAACATATCCAGGCATATTGCGCCGTCCAACAAACCCTTGTAAACCAGGCGGGTGCGCTTGACCGTTACGTCCTCCCCCTTCATCATGACCACCCGATCGGCGGTCAGCATGGATTTACGCTGTGGCTGGGTAGCTTCAACCTGGCTTCGCGGCCCTCCCCGGCGTCCCTGGGGGTTCTCCGGTAAAGACCTGTATAGCAGGGACGTTACCGTCACAAGGACGATGACCAGGAAAATTAAAGAAACCACGCGCTGCCAACGGGTCGGTTCCATTGACCTGCCTCCATGAAATGGTGTAGCTGAGCGGAACAGCTGCCTTGTATACCAGCATTTTATTGATCGGAAACCCGACCGTCAAGGATTGATTCCACCCCAATGGGCATATCTCTTGCGGTCATGGGTGATTTAACGCTTTGTTAAACTTTCGAAATAAAATACATCGTTTTTTCAAAGGTTTGAATAGAAAGTCGCAACTGGCCCACCAGATTCAATGGCCGGTCGGCGCACGCAACTTTCCGTACAAACACGCTCCAGTGATCTTGATTCAGGCAACATCTTCGAGCGGTTGCCGGGATTGCATTCCGGGACACGTGTATTATGTTGACCGAGGTACCACATTGTGGTAACTGTTTGGGATTAGGATAAAACCCCCAGAAGGTGCCGCTGAAAATGGATGGAGGCCCATATGGAGAGCAGTGAATTCGTTGCCTTGCGGAAGAAACTAAACAAAACTCAGAAGCAGATGGCCCAGCTGCTTGGTAAGTCGGTAAAAGCCGTGCACAGTTTGTATAGACTGGGGACATGGGTAACAGTTGTTCGGAGACATAGGTAACACTAAACTTAGGCATATCGTTTATCTAAAGGAGAACGCATATGCCATGGAAAGAGCTTACCGCTATGTCTCTGA
>Ga0126335_1001679_pt1 | contig 12666 bp, 8 predicted proteins | sample OlaspJWI45metaG_FD_108409 | JGI IMG/M metagenome (GOLD analysis project Ga0126335, IMG submission 108409) | Marine gutless worms symbiont microbial communities from Oahu, Hawaii - Olavius sp. 1 OAHU.JWI-45 metaG | ecosystem: Host-associated > Annelida > Digestive system > Unclassified | place...
ACATACAGATATACTTAGTTATTATTACAATTGTAAGTGCATGTAAATTATAGCATTTGAGGGTGGGTAGGGGCCTCCAATAATGATCCTGCCCAGGGCCTCCACATACTTAAATGCGTACTGTGCGTTAGATGTTAAAACGAACTACAGTCTACATATTGCTGTACAAAATAAATATACGTGTACATGCCAATAACATTTACAACGTCTCTTTCACTACGCCTACTTCGTGTAGTTCCGGACGATGCTGTGACTAATTAGGATTCATGCACTGCGAGCTGCGACAGAAATCACGTTACAGTTACACGGTCGTTGCATTTGCAAAACTTCGAAACTGTAACCTATGCGCCTACGACTATACCACCTGTAATCCGTTAAAAAAGTAACACAGAATCATACTTAAAGTACGACAATAACCAGGGCCAGTGGCAAGACTGGCCTGTGTACTAACGAAATTAGGTAGAAACTGAGGTTTCATTAGTATTCTCATTCTGAAACCGCAAGAATTTCTTTGCTTATTATCATATATAGTACAACACGCTAATGCGCCGACATCTACTGTTACTACTGCTACTACTACATTGCAGGCTTACATTAATACATTTATGCGAATGCAATGCACGTTGGTGACATTTGCCGACAGGACGAGCGGTTACCCTGACAGTGACTGTTAGGCAGGCCAATAGACAGTCTACGACTCTACGGTAATTCAAGCAATGACGCCGCAGTAACGTTACACCCAGACGCACGGGTGCGTTTGACTGTTAGGTAGGTAGGTAGGTAAAGGTAGAGGACCTTTGATATAGCGCCTTTTTATTGGCCAATCCCATCACAGAGGCGCTCAAGTATGGCACGCGTTTTCAAGGGATCACACAGTTTTACCTGCCACCCACGCGTTTATCCGCGAATGGAATGAACTATACCTGTCTTTGCCTTCCCAGACAAAGCCGGTCCTCATTTACCGACTCCGGAGGGATGAAAGGCTGAGTTGGCCTAGACAACACCACGGTGAATAAACAGTCTGCCCAGGACCGCTACGTGACGAAAATCACAGATGTTAGCTGCTCAGACCGCCACACCTCACCGGGCAACTGGAAACAGCAGGCTGTGAGCGTCGAACTCACGACCGCTGGGCCGAAAGCCGCGATGCTAACCCACTACGCTACCGAGTCACTACTTTCATCCTGTGTGTGAGTGGAGGTTATACACGCGAGGAACAATTCCACGCAAAATGAATCACAACAGTCAGCAGTCGCAGCGCGGCCGGGTGTTTGATTGCTTCGTCTTAAAGCCGGCTGAGTCATTCTAATCAAGAAATAGTACAGCTGTGATATTCCGTGATCACCAGTCTGCCTATAGGATTAGATAAACGTGTTTGAAACAGACGGGGTTGCAAATAAAAGCACGGTGTTTCTATTTGCAACCCCGTCTGACACTTCAGACTGTTCGCAAAGCGATCTCGGGTGATAATGACTTGAGTTAAAGACGTGTTGACTAGAATGTGTTTATCAGGGGTGTAGTGGATCCCGCATTTTCTACAGGGAACAGATATAGGCTTCTTCATCTTCAGAGGACAAGACTGAAGAACATCTGTTATGGATGGCAACATTTTCTGATACTTGCTCTCTAGCACTCCCGTGGTCGGGCTATCCACGAATATTATCCATTACATTCATATAAAAAAGCAAATAATATTCGAATACTTCAGCTCGTAATTCCATGCCTTCCTCACTTTTCTCTAGGACTATACACCTCAGTGTGTTGCGTACTGGACCTTGCATCGCAAACACGAGCGACTACACACACTAACTTACTTACGTACTAACAGACGCCGTGTCTACGCCAAGTTCACGCAGTAGTGCCTGTACTTGCTCGTCCTCGTGTCGTCGTTGCACGTCAAAGTTGCCGCTGTCGGTGCCGCCTGCCGCACACCCGTTACCGACTCTGTCCACAACGGCCGGCGACCGTCCATCCCACGCCGACCGCTGCCTCTCACGGTCGCCGTCCAACACATTCGCTGTATCCGGAGTATCGGAGTTCGGTGTAGTGGAGATGGCGCTGAGGCGTACCCTGTTTCGGCCCGGAGATCCTGCCGGAGGTGACCTGGGGACGTGGCGCATCACGGTGGGCTCTGGACGACGGTCTTCTGGTGACGGCGACGTGACGACGACGTGCGGTAGAGCTCGGCCGACTGAGACGCCCAGCTTCCCCGTCTGTGTCGACGAGCTGTTTAACTGGTAGCCTGGACGACTCTACAGCAACCGCAAACATCAAACGCACTGACACTCAGAAGACACAGAATCTCTGTGTAAGCCTATAGTCTCTTGTCTTTTGTTCCAGTTTTGTGTCAAAACTTATCACATCACATACAACTTACATGTATATAGTCAGTCAGTTCTATGTAATTTTTGCCTTTTGCGTTCTTGACAACATTGTCAAAAATCCTTGGAATCTGTCCCTAGCCATCACGTGTAATACTACGCATCAACAAAATGCAAGCCTCGTGGCAAAATCTACAACAGCACACCCAGTTACAATGAATAATGCTGTTTAGTCTACAAATCATGACGAAGTCATCCATAGTGCAAATGATAATTTAACTATGGTTCTATGCAGAGGTTTACAGTGAACAAGAAATGGAAAAGCAACCTTTGTGAGAGAACCATTGACGTGAGAGGCGATGACACTAGGTCGCGACTGCGTCTGATGTCTCTTGAATTCATTGTAATGTCTATAAACACAAATTGCAGTCGTACAGTTGACACGACTACAGACAGCAGAAACAAGCAATCATAAAATATGGAAATTTAAAACTAAAATATACCGTATAAAATTGCATATTGTGACTACTGTCGTTAAATTTAATTATATATACCATTAAAATAAAACATCTACTATTTAACAACGACAATCGTCAAAGTAAATGCATGTATTTGCATTAATTACTCCAAATATCGGTGTTATAAGCAGCTTGTACACGCTAGACTTAGCAACAATTTATGGACCTAAACCGTCAGCAAGCGTGGGCCCCTATTCTTACTGTTCTTCTTTCTCAACTCTGTTTTTACATAATGTGAACAGTGAACTAGTGACACTTCAACAGTCAAACAATCTTAATGAGTTTTGTAGTATGATTTGTAACTGAGGTAAACTGGCCTGATGACGAAGTAAGCAATAGCAATGAGTAGCATCATGATGACAAAGCAAGAGAGCAGCAGTCCGCCAAGGACCAGTGGATTTTCGACGACGCTTGCTGATGACATGCCTGACAGTAACAACAGGCACTCATCAGCCTGTGTCGTTGGCTATGCTGTGTATATAACTTATATAGTGGCTGGCGCAGCCCTTATTTTATTTTTTTCCGTCCTGATCTACCGCAGCAATAACAAACCCACAGCTAGGTGACATCATTTATTTGATGTGGCTCAAATTATGGGCTCTATCAGTAGATGGGTGTCATGCTAACACGTCTTTCCTCATCAGCGTCGTCGCGTCAAGAAAATATAGTCATTAATCTTTGAACAGGATCACCAGCCCTGTTGCCTACCTGCTTGAAATGTATTTAAAGTAGCATTACAGTCTTGCAGAACTTATATGCTGTATGGTTGTACGAATGGGTTAGTTTTAATTTTTAACACACAATATACAAGAGTACGAAGCTTGTAGCCTATTAACAGAGATACTATTGAATTACGTAGAGACTTCTGGCTATTTTGACACAACCACTGTACTTTTGTTTTTTAAATTACATTTTCATATAGGCCTACACTAGCTAATGTAATTAAAACTTTCTATGATGAGTCCTACAACAGGATACTTTGATAAGCTGAAAAGCGGACTGCATACAGTCAAAAATCGTCTTACTTTCATCCAGGCGTACATCCTGACATCGTGGTCCGGTATATGGATGAATGCACCTACAGATACGTCCCATACATTTAGCACGGTCTTATCTTTACTGTTACTTAAAAAGAAAAAAACTAAAGACTAAATCAAACATTTTAAACTCAGCAATGTTTTGGAGAGGCCTAACTGATATCGCTTTCGCGATTGTGAACTTAAGATACGCCCCGGAATATGTCGGTCATTTCCGCGACAGACTTCCAGAGTTGGTAAAGAAATCAGCAGCACGACAAAACGTGCAAATTCCATAGCAAATCCATAGCAAATCGATACAGATCGTTTCCTGGCAGTGCAATGAAGCCGCACAGCTGGGATGTATTACTGTTGGATGCTTCCTGTCTGTGTCTGGAACTTGTAGCCAGGTGCAGGTGCACGCCACGGTACTAGAGATCAGAAGCAGTCGCGCGTACTTACACATGTTACCGGTTGTTCGTACTACAGACCATCACGCAGGTCACGCAGTCTAACGCTGCAGTTTTTGCCAAAACATGATGCAAGTACACCTACCGCATGCACGTAATTATACTACATATAGGCTGTAGCCTGTACGTATATGTTTACATCATGCGATTTAGCTCTCTATAGCCTACATAAGTGTCTTCTTGGCCACTGACATTTCTCTGCAAAATACCCCCGCAGTGTTATCGCGAAAACGTCACCTTCCTCGGCACATGTTAGTCACGACGGTAACGACAATGACTAATAACACTTTAATGCTGAAAACAACGACACATTTCATAACGATAGCACAGACTAGGCCTACTATGCTAAAATATGCCGCTGATATAAACTGATAGAAGCTTAAGCCGCAGACTTTCTTGAATGTGTTGATGATCAGCCACAGCCAACCACGATTGCTCTAGCATGATGACTAGCAGAAAGCTTAACATGAGCCACCACTGTTGACTAGTAATACTAATAGGTTACATTTGTCATTACGGCTATTTGCTCAAACTATAGGTAGAAAGATGATGCTTTCTAACCGCCTATCTACCCCGTGTGGGTCCCGGGCTTAGAACAGACCCACTCCGTCTCCTGGCCGGATGTCGTAAGAGGCGACTAAACTAGGCATCCCTCAACCTCCGTGGCCTCATCTGATTACTAATGATGGACTGGAGTGAAAGGGGGAAAATTCGGAAGAGGGGCCCCTCGTGGGAACCCTTCCGCAAGAACTCAGCCCTTTGCAGCTGACAGGCAAACCAGTCATGGTTCAAAGAAAGAAGCACCATATAACAGTTAGAGACCTCCTGAGGTTCTAACATCCTCTCGGAGGTTTTCATAATACCCTGGTAAGAAATACCAGGGGCTTTACTGGGGGATGGGACTATGGGCCCACCTGCGGCCTGGTTCTACGAAAAACAACTTCGCCTCCACCGAAACTGGAAACTGGAACCGCCTATCTGGTACACCATGCAACTTACTCGCAATAAGTCCGGTTGATACGAGTCAGCACGTAACAGGTGCCCTGGTTTAAGCAATAGTACTGAACATCGCACAGTCTCGAATGTGGTTTACTAGCCGGCACTGTACATACATCAGAGATTCACAATACATGTTTCGTCAACTGTACATTCATCTACTCCGTGAACAATAAAAAGGTGCCACTTTTATTTTTGCTGCATCTTTGTCAAATGTTAACCGATCTTTAAAATTCATTTATCATTGAAAGCGAATAAGATTGTAACGCAATCTCCCACCTACAGTGAAAGTCACATGGTAAAACATTAAGTTTGTTGAATGCAAATGCAAACTGTAATCGACACCTGGTTCAGCAACAGTCACGTGAGTAGCTGTGCTATCTGCTGAGCCGATCACGTTTGACACGTGACATGAATAGGCGCCAGCGTCGTCCAATCGCGCTTCGTGAATCACCAGCATCGCACCAAGTCTGTTGAGCAGACATCAATCCAATATTCACTAAAATACAACATGTCACATGTTAATAAAACACCACTTGTTTTGATTAACTCGCTGTGCAGCATACAGTTGACACATGTAAAAAGAATTGAAGTAACGGTTACATGTTTGTACACGTAACCGGTAGTGGCGTACCGTAGTTCAGATACAATCATTAGGCCTACTATGTTGACCGACCACGCCATGTAGACTATACACTGCATTTAAATAATATCTTCAACAGTGATAACCAATTTTGTGTGATTGCCTGCGATGGCTGAGCTACTGATACTATTAAAGTTCAAAGTTGGCATAATTAGATTAGTTGCAACAAGTATAAAACCAAAAGAGTCCGCATTCTAACGTCGATAAGTTAGTTCACAAAATCCGTTCACATGCGACTAGCGACCTGGTACTGTCGACCTGCAGCCGGCCGGAGATGACGACAGCGATTCCGTTCTTGAACCAGGTGACTCGCGGAGGCGGTTTGGTATGTCGTGAAGCGCGGCAGCTCATCTCCAGTGGGTGACCGAACCTCCCGTAGACAGCTGACGGCGTCATGCGCGCCGAACGTGGTGCTGACGCTGCAAATTACACGCATCATCATCACTAGCTCTGCATAGCCAGTACAGTGGCAGCACTGTAATAGGCCGAGTTGAAACGTAGCTGCGACACGGAAATGCGTTTTACTGGCAGTGGGCTACGTCACAACGGACAGTGAAATGGAATACATGCATTTCACCATGGTTTACAGCAAGCAGTGGTGTACGTCAAGGTGGTGTTCTCTCTCCTGCTTTATTTAATGTTTTGCCAACCTCTTTATTGATGAACTTACAGCATCCGGTCTTGCATTCTATTTATTTGATGTTTGTGGGAAGATATTAGGCTATCAGTATGCGGATGATATTAGGCTATTTTATTGTCCGGTAGTCTAAATGATCTGCAATCCATGTTAAGTGTATGTTTTAATATCAGTTCACAGCTTCTGCTAAAGTTTAATACCAATAACTGCAAATGTGTTGCTTTTGGTAAGATGGCTAAGAGTGCTATGTCTGGTGACGTCATATAGTTAGACAATGGTGTCGTGAAGCGGTGTGATACCTTTGAGTACCCCGGCATTCATTTTAGGTGTGGTAAAAGACTGCAGGTTGATATTGATCCTATTAAGAGGCATTTTTATGCCGCAAGTAATTCAACATCCATGAATGCATCCCACCAGAATCAGTTAATTCAACTGCACTTACAGGAATCCTATTGCTTGTCACTACTTACCTATTGTCATGGTGCACTTATCTTGAGTAAAATTCAATTGTCTGATTTGAATGTTTGTTGGAACAATTTATAAGGAAACTTTTTCATTTTCATCGATCGGAATCTGTTCGTGTATTTATTAATGGTATTGGTAAACTTTTGTGCATCTTTCTAAAATGGTCACTGCTAAGTTTTTTTTAAACATCTAAGTATCTCAAGTAATGTTGTGCTTGGTCAAGTCTTTTACTATTACACTCCGTATGGCGATAGGTTTCTGCAACTGTTTTATGAATTGAATCTGCAGTTGGACTGCTCTATTGGGAAATACAGAAGCTGTTTTAGTCATTTTAACTCTTTGTGCGATTGTGTGTGAGTTTCTCTTATTATTTTTACTGTCATTATCATTTACTTTCACTGTTTGTATTATTTGTATTAATTCTGCCTACTTCTTTGGTGAATAAACATGTTCATAAAAAGTGTTATTTCGTCTGTCCGTCCGTCTGCAAGCTGACAGCTATAGCGCTGCGCTCTGCATAGTAAGCGTACATATACCAGCCTATGCAGCAGCCCGTCCTTTCTGTGAATGGTGCACGTGAATATTTTGGTAATATCCAGCAACCGTTAATTTGTTGTATACTGCTTGTATTGAATATGACATGTGTTTAACACTGTTTGTCTCATCTGATTCTTTCATTCTGTTTCTATTGTGTTCTGCCAGCTGGCAAACTGAAGTTGATTACATGCACGGCTCCACTACTAATTGGCGTCCGTACTTAACTATATAAAGAGATGAAGAGTGCTTCGGAAAGTTTTACCAGAATCAATGACCTTGTATGATTTTGAACCGCCATTACACGCTGTTGGTGAAAGTTTGGCCTTTCGAAACTAACTGGTCGAATTTATATTGCAGCTTGACCCATCTAGCAGCAGCAGAAGCGCTAAAAATCTAGTTTTCAAGGATATAGTTCGTGGAAATGGTCGTGGATATTTCTGAGATAAGTGTGCGTGCTCTCGCAGCGCGGAGCTATTCTACTTGTTGCTACTGGCTATAGATGAGGCCTACGTATCGTTATTCAGCGCTCTGACGTCGAAAAAAGCGATAGGCCCTAACGTTTGCACGGAATGCCGAAGACGCAATACGGAATATGTTGCTGAGACCACCAAACCGTCAGACGGCAGTCAGTTGCGGAACTACTGTGTGGCCGTGCTGAGTCGACCGCCTAATTTCGCATGCATGTAAATACGATAAGAAGCGATCAGCATATTTACCGCAACCACGGCGCAGTCGACACGAAACATATGCGATTAGATCGCACTGTAATATTACGCATGCATAGCCACAACGACTGCCGTCAGTATAGCCATTCTGCGGTGTTTTATCGTGTCATTATGTCGCTCAACGTCTTTATTTCGCGTTTCTCGTGAGTTATTTTTTCTGAAAGTCACTGAATTGAAGAACAAACGTCCCAAGTTTCTGTCCACGTCTAACGAGTCTATACGGAGTACGGACTTTGGCCCTCACTCCCTCAGTACGAATTTCGAGGCAGTGATGGTCCCTCACTCGTGTACACAGACGTTGCATGGGACACTGAAATTCGTACTTGTGCATGCGAAGTTTGCAGGCGTACTGGAGTCGGCGATAGCCTTGACCTCGATGCTAACATCAAGCAGAGTGCAGCAAAAGGATGCGAAAGAGTGAATGAATGATGGATTAGAGCGAAGGAATTTCTTTGCACTTTAGAAACATCCGTTGCGCGCTGTTAAGAGCGCCTGCAGAATCTGATGTGAGACAGCAGAGCTTATCTGTCCTGAGACTGGACCGATAGCAAGCCGTCCGTCGGTGATCAACTAAACAGAGACGAGCTGAGAGCGCTGAAATGTGCCGATGCGATGCCTCCTCGGATACGGCATCCCCACGTCGTTCTACTGGCGTGATTCTCGGCCGCGCGGCACAGCTTCGCATCATTAGTTACGTGCGCTGCTCGACTGCGCGCTGATCGTAAACCGAGCTTGCAAAGTATACATCAGCCAAGAGAATTAAGAGTGCAGGAAATAGTGACAAGGACGAACAATGCCGGCGGACGGACGGACGGGCAGTCGACAGAAGGGCGTTCCGCGCCGTAATATACACAAGACAATACAACTTGGCTAAGCGCTGCATGCACTAAACTCCTGTCGACTGCGTGGCAAGGCAAATAGTCTGCCTGAGCAGGGTTTAGCTTTTGCGATATTATGCACAGATCTACAGAAGCTTCATTTGCCAAAATGTGATAAAGGACAAACTTAAAATATGTAGACAGAAATTATCTCTACAAACGTGGTTGGTAGGCCGATGTAGAGACGCAAGATCATCAGGCCTAAAAAGTCAGTGAGTTGGCATCATAAGGTTATGTCTCGGAGCGATCGGCCATTTATAGGTTTAAGGGTGCGGGGGCAGACCTACCATACACTAGAACAAAATAATTCTGGTATCCCAAGATACGTTGACTTCGTGTTCTCAGACTGCACACTACCATCATGTCATCGTACGTAAAGCGTCGCCCTGTGGGAGCTTTATAAGTTTCCTCTCAATATCGAACCCCGGGTTTAAAACCTTCCGATGTATAGGCATGTGCTTAGTGGACCTCCGTGTGAAGAATTTAGTCAGAGACTGATTGACGTAGAACACAGTCTTTTCACGCCGTGACACTGGAATCAAATCTTCTGGATGCCATTCATTACACGCATTATACGAATTCATTTCAAGCATACACATGCACTCATAGTCGTGTAGGCCTACATAGGGTATACCGAGTGTAATAGCTGAGATACTGTGCATTAGACTACTCTCAGTCTCAGTGCACTGCGCACACAAAATTATGGTCATAATGCTTAAACGTGCATAGCTGCTTGTGACCCCTTTTACATTAACTATACGAGTGTTCAATCTACGTTATATGTATACGTCAATCTATACAACACCTATTTGCTTGCAACGATTTAAACGCCAATGACCATCCGATATACATGTACGTCAACTGGCCGGCCCATGGCCTATGGTTATTTTGCATTGTATTGTATTTTTTGATATTTGTCGTTCAAGTCACCGAATGTGAAATATGTAAACTATAAAGCGAAGTATTAGATACATCGCAATACGCGCCTACAAGTCGCTGAAGATAGTCAGTCATCGAACACGACTAGATCGATCGAACTAAATAACAGCAGCATTAACTGAGTGCGATTCACTTTGTCGTTTTGGGAATCTGCAAGCTTCGACTAGAGCGTTTTTCAGCAATTTGTAGCGTTGGTACGAAGCAATAAGGTTCAGCTTAGCAGACTAGACCAGACTGACGCGCAGCAAGCCCATATAGATACACAATTGTACTCATCACCACTAGGAGAGCCACTTTCTAGACAAGGAACGAATGACCTTGAGTACGGTTGTACAACTGTCACACAAATTAATTATAACCACATAGCTGCTATAAGATCGGGGGGGGGGGGTACAAATAAAAAGGAATAGTTTGTTCAGTATGTATCAAACTGATGTAATGTTGCTTATTTACGCGTATAGGCCTATTAGTCGTGCACAATTAGCCTACGGGTAGACAAAATATAGAACTGGCGTGAAAAAAACGCAAAGTGTTTATTATGACAGCAAGCAGGCCACCAGCCACAGTGTGCAGATGCAAACACGTCAGCTGTTCTAGCCGACATGCGTGGATTTTTCCCGGCAAGTATAGGCCTGGGTGCAGTTTGCGCAGAGAGGGGCTTGCTTAGGCCTGAGAACCCCAAACAACACCTGCATATTTCACATGCACGTCATCAGAAATCAGAATCGACATGCTATACATGAATAGTAATTTGTCTAAGCTACATATTTATGATTGTACATTATCTCATCATCATTAAATTTTTACACTCTTCAATTCAATATCTGTGCTGATTTGAGCGATTTCATAAACGATTTAATTAGGGCAGGCTATTTGTCTGTAACAACCAGAATACTATCAAATTCGACACATGGCCTTCACCTTGTCAGTTAGATGGCTAAACGTAGTTTCACAGCTATGCGACGCATCCTACATATGAATGATCCCGATCTGGCAACGGTTCACAACGTTACACGACGGTCACTCATGCTGGCTGTTCATACACAGACTGCCAAACTGAACCCGGCCGGACAACATGTGTCAATTTTTGCTAGTGACAAACGCCGCTATAGTGACTCTACAGTGTACTGCTTTTTGGCGACATCGAATGCAGAATATGCAGACTACTGCGATCCCGTGGCGTGGCAGTTTCTCCACCAGTCTGTGTCACGCGGGCAACTTCCTTATACTCATTCGCCAGATGGTGCCACTTCGATGCGGCCGTTACTACATTACTGTAGCTAGTTGTTTATTTTTGTGTCGTGTGACAAACCAAAGGCATTAGTCTATTTATTTGCACTGTGTATCAAACACTTTCATATCATATCGGATTGTACAAGCGACGTACATGGACGTACCGCAGTTATGACAACTGTGTCTCTTGACAATTTTGACTGAGCGCTTTGAGAACCTGACTGGTCCAGCCGTCGACCAGTAAACAGCCTGACGCTGATCGTCGACGCTATCTGCTCGAGATCCGTTGAGAAAGACGAGATAACGACGACGACGACGACGACGTAGCGACGACGCACACTCCGTCGACGACATCCGCACAGCCACGTGAGCCACCGCTGACCGTGACGACTGCTCAGGCCAGTCTGGAAATAGTTCGGCGCCTTTATAAACTTGTCCCACGCGAAACTCGACAACGTCTCGGCCGCTGTCACTACGTACCGATCTTCCGTCGAATACTATTGCTGACAAGACCGTTACCGACGCTACGTCGTCGAACTCCAGCTGATTGTAGTAGTCACACGAAGTCGTTCTACGCGCGTCAAGAGTCGCCGACGTCACTATCGACAAAATACCAATGACCAAAAACCGTTGTTGTATTGACATCGCGTCACGGTAGTCAATTCGTGACCACCTGCATACCCTCGTCTACGTTCTGAATCTTGCTGCACTTGCTGCTAAGTGTCGAATGTTAGCCGCGTGCTGACTGCAGCATGTTACGCACTCGAGCGATGAATGCTAGTACTACACCCAGCCGTCGTCTGGGCCTAAACACTATAGCTTTATAGTAGTGTCAATGCACTCGCGCCCTCGCACGCACGACCTCACATTCTTACACTTGAATGATTAGCATATTATTCGTTACGCCGAAATGGACTTCATAAAAGTTGTCGCTAAGTGATTTGGCAGTCTTTCTCTCTACAGCGTGACGAATCTCACTCGCATACCGACAGCTGACAGTGAGACGATGTGCACCAACCTCATAGGCCTATACTAAACCTGTTGTAGCCTACTTAGACATCGTTTAATAGCTTTTCTAAATTATGCTGAAAGCCTGAAACGATTAGCCATGGGACAAACACATCGCCGATACGAAAATATTGTGGTTGTTTATACTGAACCGACCGTCTGGAACTCGCTTTTAGTCAAACCAAGAGATCTCAGCTGCAACGAAGAAACTTTCAATAATTGAAAACTTTTCTTGAGGCAGTATCATGTGTCCAGCCGCCAGAGTATTAGATGTGTATAT
>Ga0126335_1001680_pt1 | contig 12662 bp, 7 predicted proteins | sample OlaspJWI45metaG_FD_108409 | JGI IMG/M metagenome (GOLD analysis project Ga0126335, IMG submission 108409) | Marine gutless worms symbiont microbial communities from Oahu, Hawaii - Olavius sp. 1 OAHU.JWI-45 metaG | ecosystem: Host-associated > Annelida > Digestive system > Unclassified | place...
GTACATTGAGCCTTGGTGAGTGTTTGCTCTATGTGGTATAACATAAGGAGACAGATCACATATCCAGGCCTGTCTTAGCTTGCTAGCTGGCCCGCCATAGTGGAGACAGCTACAGTATTGATACACGTTGTTGTCCGTCTGTGTCGTGCATGAATGTCTTCCAAACTAAGCAACATAGAGCTGTCATTACTGTTAAACATGAGTAGGAAATTGTGGTTTCTAATTCAAAATGTACCGTTGGATGTGTGACTGCGAGTACAGTTCAGCCACTGCGGGTCATTCAGCTGTGTTGTGGTTTTGTTGTCTCTTTTAACTGCACTAGTCTTCGACAATGTAGGTAGATGACATTCCTTATATAGAGTGTTGGTCCTCGTTCATCCGGTGTCAAAACAGATTTGGCCACACACCGACGCCAGTCTCTTCTATTCACACATCTCTCTGATGCTTTCTCTCATGCCAGTTTTCCTTAAATCTGGCCTTATGGTATCAGTCCAGTTGGTTCTTGTTCTGTTCAGCTTTCAGTTTATCTTATATGGTGTTTGTTTTGGAACACTCATCGTAAACTGATGTTCCACAGTTTGGAGGTTCACTTATGGCAAAATAAGCTAGCTGACTGTTTGTCTGGATGTGTGGGTATCTGGGTGGATGACTGTTTTGTTCTCCAAACGGTATCTCAGGTCTGAGAAGGCCTACAAATGTCGAATTTGGCACAAAGGTGGCGTCTAGTACGAGAATGATGCACACACTTAGCTTTCTGAAAAAGTTCTTTAATTGTGGCAAAAAACGCAAAAAATAGGCCAAAAACTGCCAAAAGTAGGTACGTTTTTCTCCACATGCTTCCTCAGAAACCAAAAATAGTAGAAATGAAGAAATTGGCACAAACATAGCCCTTGATGGTGTGAGGATGATGCCCAAACTTTTTGTTTTTAAGTTATGTATTTTTTAAATATTTAATTGTGGCAAAACTATCAACCAAAAACTGGCAAACAGTAAAAAAAATGCCAGTTTCTTTTCCAATTGCACAGTGGTGCCACGTATACACTCAAACAGCATTTACGTGGCGCCACCATGCGAGTGGATTCTTAGCATGCTACCTCAAACAGTGCAGAGCACTGAGGACCCTGTGGCGATAGTCATGTTGTGCAGCTGAGAGCTGTATATTGTCGGTTCGGTGGAATTTGTTGATTGTACAGAACTGTCAGTGACCCTGCAAGGTCCGATGTGAAACTAAGGTCAGAACTTGATCATAATCGCAAGATCGGCACATCTCGACTTGATGAGGTATTGACAATAGAGAACATCGTGAAACAAGAGTAGAAGCTTTGGGCACACTCTAGGCCGCATCAGATGTGTAAGATGTGGACTGTTGTAACCATACTGACGTGTAATGTCAGTCTGTCTCTCGATGTCTGCATTGTGCAAAAACAGCTGAAATACATAAAGGTCCTGTTTGGGGTGAAGACTCTTGGGGACCCAAGTAACATTGTGTTAGATGGGGGTCTCAGTCCTCTAACAGGGAGAGGAATGTCGCACATTGTACCATTCAGGCAGATATGATTCCGTTTGTCAGTCAAACAAAAACTTTGTCCTGCTTTCACACTTCACATAACAAATTGCCTATAACCTGCATCTGTATACTTTGATTATCTGAAGCATTTGAGAGACTACAGTTGCCCACAGTTAGCATATGAGCCACAACAGAGCATAGTGTCTAGTGGTGTTTGTGTGTGGTGTGACTGCCAGGTGATCAACAAGTACGCTGACCTGCAGGAGACCAGTGAGTCTACTGGCTGTCAGCTCGACGCAGGTGATGACAGTCACAGCGATGATGACATCTGTCAGAAACTGTCACCTAATATTGACGATATTTTTACATCGACGGACAATGTTGAAGGTAATGGTAATGACTAGTGTTTGGGTGAATTTTTTATGTGATTTCATGGAAGAGCTGATTAGATTTTGGGTTGACGTCGATCCTGGGAGAGAGTTTTATCATTTGACGTTACTTTGCAGGATTGGTGAGTTTTTTACGTTGAGATTGGGCTAGTATTAGTCTGTATGTAATGTGGCGTAATAATATTGGAGTAAGCTGATTTTATAGCTGCCTGATGCAGTGCATTGGTGGAGCATTTGCTATGGTGACGTGGCTGTCTTTGTGTCTGTCATGTTGATGTATTGTGCCCAAACGACTGAGTCGATCATCATGCGACCTTCACCAGATTGTAGCCCAGCCATTCTAGTTTTCCATACCATATGCAATGTTGAAATATTATGTGCGCATCCCGGCATTTTGTCAGCGATATTTGACCCTTTTGTATTTTATATATATTTTATGTGATTTTAGTGGGATATTTTCGAGAATTATTTTAACATTTATTAGTCAGATATTTATGCATGTTGCAGTGCATAAACAATGTTGCTATGGAGTGTCTGCAGCAATGGAAACCCAGGAAAAACTTGAATTCTTCTTAATTTAATTGTCCTACTGAAAATACTGTAGTTGTCCAAAGAAATGACCACAGCAACCTCCAGCAATAAATATGATAGTTATTTTACCATGCAGTAGAGGGTTAGAAAGCTGAATTGGCTTAAGCCTTGCACGGAACTTTTTTGTTTTCTATATCATTTCCATTACTACATTTTTCTTTTTAGTTGTCCTAGAGGTTTTTACTTAGGCCACTTAAAAAATTTCTCAGGTATGTATGTATGTATTATCATTGTGCAGTTGCGTAATTCATTGGTTAGTACGTCTGTAGCAGAGATTCAGTCATGACGTCTGTGAGTGACCTATGTCCTGTGTAGTGTGGAATGAATACAAAGCACACTTACTTGACTGGCATGTAATGTTAGGCCGCATCAAATGCACACACTGTGGACTATTGTGATTGATGATCCCGGGTGTCCGTCTGTCGTGCAGCTTCACTGTGCAAACATGGCTGAATGAATCAAGTTTCTGCTTGGGGAGCAGACTGTTGGGGATGCAAGGAACATTGTGTGTCTGTTAGATGGGAGTCGCGATCCCACGGATTTGATGTGGCCTTCAAGAAATTACTTTGGCTTGTTGTTACTGCTGCTGTTACTGCTAGTGGCTGTGTTGCAGATACAACTGAGCAGAGTGCAGTTGCTGCAACAGTAGAGTTGTCAGATGTTGATGAAAGTGTCACAGTGCATGTTGACACCAGTGTGACAGACCAGAGAGAACAAAGTGACACTGTCAGTGCCGTTTCATGTGTCGATAGACCAGCGACAGTTGTGAGTCACCCTGCAGTGGTGGCAGAAGCAACCAGTACTAGCACTGTAGATGAGTGTGCCACTGTGTCTGAATGTCCATCATCCAGCGCTGTTATTGGCGACATGATTCCGGTTGTCAGTCATACTGTCAGCCAGTCAGTGCAGCATGACGTCATCTGTGTTGACAGTGATGTCTCATCACGAGCAGTGTCAGTGCCCGGGTTACAGCGAGTGTCAGTGTCGGCTGATACAGCAGCTGTGAGTGATGTGTTGGCAGTGATTGACATCATTGATGATGACAGTGATAATGACGACATCGTAGTGGGTGAAGCAGGAATTGTTGTGAGTAAGAGACAGGAAACAGCAGTGAGTGCAGGTCAGAATACTGATGCACTGCAGACAGTTGTGCAGCAAGCACTGGCACGTGTCACTCCATCACCACACGACACTAGCTCAGTGTCAACTAGCTGTCATGTACTACTTGCATCACAAGCACATGTAGCATCACAGACCACACAAACTGAAACCTCCCACACAACTGACACTGGTAGCCAGTCACGGGTCACATGTCACCGCCATGACACGAGCACATCAGTGTGTCAATCAGATGTGCCGACGGCTCGTGTTATTGGTCACATTGTTAACATGAGATGCTCATCTCCACCGATGACTACTGCAGCACACACAACTGCGACTACTGCAACTCACTGTAACACAGCAGTAATGGCCAGTTCAGCGGCACACTCAGTCACTACTTCCACAACTAGTACTGCTACATCTGCTGTGGTTGTGGTCAACTCGCCAGTAACTGGAGTAACAACCACTTTCACATCAAAGTCAGCTGTGGGTTCAGTGTCCACAATGGCAGCACGGGCAGCATGTACAAATGTCTCGTCAGTAGCAAAGAATGGCAGCACAGCGTCGAGGCGGTTGACATCAGCTGTACGTCGGCCTGCTGCCCCACGGGCCTCGCGACCACGCCGTGTGGCTGTTCTACGCCCAAAAGATCTGTATGAAATCAGTAGCCAGATTGTGGCTGAAGTGTTGCACTGGAACAAGCAGTCACCTGTACCGGACGTGATTACATGTGATGATGATGATGGCGGAGTTGTTGACGATGATTGTTCTAACAGTGACGATGTAGTGGTCATTGACAAGCCAGTCTCAGACGTGAGTAGACGGACAGCTGGTACCACTCGCACAGACACTAGTGGACATTTAGTCCCAGCGACCAGTAAACATTTGGTCTCATGTACGAGTAGACACAGAACCACTGTGCCTCATGCAGATACCAGCAGGTGTTCAAACAGTAATGCTCACTCAGAAGACACCAGTGGACATGTCGTCAAAGTTACCGGTGAATGTAGAGCCAGAGTGACTCACATAGGCACAAGTGGGCATGCAGTTCCATTTACCAGTGGACATAGATCGGATACCACTCACGCTGACACTGGCCAACATTTAGTACCAGGGACCAGTGGACGTGTTGTCCCATACGCCAGCAGACGTAGATATAGAGTCGATGTGACTCAGCCAGGCACTGGCAGACGTAAGGCCCTGTGTACCAATAAACATGCAGTCTCAGAGATGAGCAATCATACAGCCAGCACTGCTCGTCAGTCTGGAGCAGCACAGCAGGCTTCATTGAGTGCCAGTGCTGCTGGTAATTGTGCTTCATCAAGGAAACTGTTACTGATTCCTGATTCATCATCAAAACCACCGTGGTGCAGTGACATCAGTCCATCAGATGACGTTGAGGTTGTGGATGCTGATAACACTGTCATCTGTTGTGATGAAGATTCACATGATGCTGCACTGGAAATGACTTCTGTCGATACAGTTCCACATAGTCGTATCACGGCGGCTGATGTCAATGATGATGATGTCTTGATGTGTGACACGCCAGGTCTGAGTGAAAGTGCAGTGAGATGGCATGTCAGCCAGTCGAAGAGTGTGCATGATGTGACAGCATCTCGTCACAGTGGGTCACACCATATCAATGCCAATCATGCTATATCGTCAGCTGCTAATGTGCCTTGGCCGCCACCAGCAGTGCCTGCTTCGCCAGTGCCTGATGATGTGATTCTTGTGGAACCTGACAATCCATCTTCGTCAGTAGCCAGTGAGATGGCTCAGGGAAATTTCATCGTTCTGGATTAGTATTTTGTATCTCTACGTGTAGGCATTCATTATATAGCTGAACAACATTTGAATTGAACAGTTTTGCTGCAAAGTTAGAATGAAAAAAATCAATCAGTCGTCACATATTTTTCACACATGTACGATGCACTCGTGTGGTGTGTCAGAGCAATCAGAAAATCACAGGTTTCACTTCGTTATCTTTTCACTTTCATATAACAACTCCCTGCAAGTAGGGCTGTTGGATTTGAGCATTAATGAATTTGTTAGCTGTTAAGAATTAATTGCAAATTACCATGTATCCAGTTTATCGAAGTGGTCTAATAGTTATTGTGTTTAGAGAATTTATGATGACTTTAAACCCTTGTAAGTCGAGTGAACTATTTTTTGATGTATGATCGACGTTCTTTAGTAGGTCCTTTATGTGCAAGACTACAATTCTACACCATGTCTCAGAAAAAAGCTACATTGGCGATAACTGTATGAAATTTGCTTCAGATGCATTTAATATTTTCCAGCACACCTGGAGTATGTTGCTGCACTACCTTGGGAACTTCAAATTTGTTAAATATTGCGACAGAGAAACTAAAACATCGTATTCTATGTGACAAAAAATGAACACATTGGTGGCATACTGTCATAGCAGTTGCTTATGTGTCCATATATTTCTGTATGCGTGATAAAAGATGTTCCCGCCACTCGTCAACTGCTTTCTCGATGATGCTGTTGTCAGTGCCTTGCAAACACTCAGCAGTCACTGCTTCAGTTCATCAATGCGGTGCACCCGCAACTGATAAAATGTTTCCAGATGACACCCCATATCTTGTAGTAGATAGGTTGAAGGCCATGGCTGTTCGTTGGCCACAGATCTGGTCGAATGAAAGAGGTGTTGTCTGATTGTACAGTGTCGCATGCCCGATGTGCAGGATGCTGTTAATGTTTAGGGCTGTTTCGATAAAACTGTCTGCTACTTTAAAGAATATTTAACAGGAATCAAAAAATGAAGTAGTAAGTAAGTTAGCAATGAGTAAGTTAGCCAAATGCAATAAAATGAGCACATGTAAAAAGTCAGTGCATTTTTATTCCTCTTGATTTGCACGAAATTTTTGAGTTCCCAAGGTGTGGTAGGAAATATTGTATCACGTTGTAGCAAATTTCATATTCTTCCTAGCGGCTAGCAGTGGAAGAATGTTGAAATCTTAAGATCTCACAAAGTTATCATCAAATTTTGGCAGCTTGTGGTTATGATTTGTGACACCCCAGTTACAAATGCACACACAAAGCCTGACAGCTTTTGAGCGGTTTACAATGTCAGCTCAGCTGGTCACTCAGTCATCATTTTTATTTGTTTCATCTGTTTGTTTCATCATATATGCCCATTGTATATGTCCTGTGGAGAAACTGGACAAGGCCCCTGGGACTGAGGCAGTTCGGTTTAAGAGGTAGATGATCTGGGATCAGCAGAGTCCAGGCAGAATGTTGCTGTGAGGCATTCCATGCAGACAGTGGGCTGTTACTGAGATTCTGGAAGTTTGAGGTTGTTGGGATTATTTTGGTCGAATGTTAAGATGCTGCAGGAGTGAATTCGTGTCCAATGCATAAACTGCCCAGCTGTATTCTACCATTTTTGGTCATTCATCATCAATATGCAGTGTGCACAGTTAGGCAGGGTGCTTATCTTGCTCTAATAGCCGTCGTATTTCTTTTGTGCACGTTGTTCTGTGAACTTGTAGCACTGACTGCTGTGTTTGCTTAAACGTGTTGTACTTTCATACTTTCTTATTGCACATAGTAGTTTACGTGTACTTCACTTATTTTCAAGCATAGTTTATTGTTTTCATTGTGTCTTGTACAGCAATGTTTGGAGCAACATTATCTGTTATGTGCATTTATAATTTACAGTACACTGATTTTAAAGTTCTAACTATATACGATGCTCTGAATGCTACGTGTTTGACTCGCTCGAAGCACGTTAATAACATTGCTTGCTGAAAACGAAATACAAACTGCTGGCGTTTGTGTTTGTGTCAAGTTTCTTTGTGACATTTTTGGCGTTTTTGTATGCTGTAATAACTGGGTTTGCAATAACATTGTGTGAATATCTTTATATTGCGTAGTATGGCTGCCTGAGCTTTGTGTACTTTGGAAGTATATTGAATATTTTGTTTAGTTTAGTAGCATAGTTTATTATTGATCCACTGATTTAAGATGAATCGCGTTTTCATTAATGTTTTCATGTGTTAGTAATTTGTGTGAAATTGTGTCTGGAGAGATCTGAAGATTTTACGTGTTTACTCGCGAACTTGTGAAGAAGTGACTGCCTACACTTTGATTTGGTTACTTACTTGGAAAAGTCATCTATTAAGTGAAAAATAAATTCGAGCAATCCAGCATCGATAGTGTTTGTATATGGTTGCCTTTTGATCGCGCTTTGTTTTCTGCCTTGACTTTGAAACTGACTATCTTTGATACGTGACTTGACCTACACGTATTTAGTATAGAGATATACGCTACATGCGTGCCAGAGATGAAAAATCGTAGGTCAAAGACAGCCGGGCGTTCATGAAGTTGCAGCCCGAGCAGGAGACTGAGACGGACAGACAGAATGATGAATGCATTACCACACTGCCATGCGCGCGGTAACTAGAACATCATGCAACAAGTACTATAGTAACTAGAGCAGCTTTGTTAATAGGCCTATTCCCTCTTTTACTCCCAGTAATTAGATGAGATCGTGCGCGGAGTTTGAGGGATGCCTGGTTTAGTGGCCTTTTAGCGTTACGACATCCGGCAAGGAGACGAGACGGAGTTGGTCTATTCTAAGCCCCGGAACCCATACGGAGCATGTTTTGTTTTAGGCCTTCTGGTGACTGTCCCATGATGTGTAGCTGCCGAGTGTTGCCGAATGGTTCCAAATCGCCCCTCCCTGTCCCAACAGATATCAGATGTTGGTTCGCAGCACTTGTTTGTGGTGCTGCTGCTTGCTCGCTACGTGGAGAAACCCAGTTGTGAGCTAGCGTATTGATGAGTGACGACGGCGCCGTGTATTGATTGCACGCCAGTGCGCTGTGCACAGTGTCTCTAGATACGCACGTCGCACTGTGTTACTGTACCACAGGCAGTCGCATGCATCATCTTTGTAAGCAGCCAGTCTAGGCCTACGTTATCCAGCAGTAGATGTCAGCGTTCGAGAACTGACTGACGACTGTAAGGTCAACAACGTAGACACGAGAAACGTGACGTGTCACAAATGAAGCCCACATCTGGTCGAGTTGTGTTATCGAAATCATCAACGCCAGAAGGAAGCGACTGCTAGTTGCGGGGACTGCTGCAATGGCGGATGCTGTGATTAGCGATGTCGTTCGATGGCTGATGCTGGTCATTGTGATAGGCCTACAGACAGTGGCAGTGCAAGGCCATGCTGACCCGACAGACGACGACGAACATCATCACTCAGCGACTAACGTCTGGACGAGCTCACGACATCACCATGACTATGTACGTACGTTGCTTTGTTGCCTACCACTGAGTTGACAAGTTAACATTCAACGCTTATGACTCTGTCGTCGAGTTAGGCCTATTTGTCAACTGGTACTGTCTCACGCTGTCGCTGTCTATTGAAATACTGTACTGGTGTATTGTATGGAAGTGTACGTCCGGCGAGGAGCGATGTTATAACACCGGTCAGTGCTGCCCTGGTTTCGTCTGCGCCGCCTCACACAAAGGTTTGCATCGTTTTCGATTTTCTAACATGGCACTACGCTGCATTCAGTAGGACTATGTAGAGAAACGATTTTCATGGATTAGCAATATATTTTGCTTTACACATATGCTTCATCCGTTCGCCTATTCTTTCTCTGTTTGGCACGCAGTGTTAAGTTTACATACTTTAATGAGAACTTGGACAGTTAGAAATTATGAACGTTATCGCTGAAACCAGGGATTAGACCCGAAGTGTGACATATGGGTGATACTGTAAGTAACTGTCTGCGGATATTTCATCGCCAATTTCGTCAGTTTAGTCCAAATGTCGCGAGGCGCAACAACTAAATTATCGTGACGTAATCGTACTTGTGTGACTGGATGTGTAGTTGGTGTTGGACGAGAGTTAGCAGGTATGTGTACGAAGCATAACAGTTTTCAGGGGCGCTGTAATGGTGTAAGTCATGACGACTGCAGTACACGATGCATGTCTGACCAGTGTTACAGTTCGTCGACCGATGATTACGTACTGCATCAACCGAAGCTCGGCCTTGGTACGTCATATTGTACATTGTCGTCGTGCAACAACAGAAACTATACCACTGTATGTTTGGCCACAGCTTTTGCAATATTATTATTATTGTGACCGCTTGTCGTAATATTTTTATGACTTTGCCCGCTTATATAGGCGAAGGAGGCAATATGCAATCCGGTTGTGATGTCTGTGGTTCGGTCAGTCAGTCAGTCAGTCATTTCAGTTGAAAGCAGAAACCAATAATATACTACTAACTCATTTATTTTACAGCCGCCATAAGGAAACATTATCAAGTTTTGTCTTGTATTCTGCGGACAGAACGAATGCCATAGGCAATACAGGCCAACTATTGCTATTGGCGTCACAGTGTTACCCTTTGAAATACAACTAGAAAATGTGGCAGTTAAGATATATTGCCACTTATAGCCACCGGCTTGTCGCGCCCGAAAACATCCGACATTTTAAATTGCAGTACGCAGCAACAAGACACGTTTAATGACGACAGTCATTTGTAGTAACTGAATTCATGTCAGCAAGCATCAACAACTAATTTCTCGACCGCAAACGGCGACACGGACTCCACCGCCTAAAAACCTTAAGTGTCATCAACATAGCCACGTGCCATTAGCACACGCACGTGCTCATGCGCTGTGATGCGCAGTGAAGCTGGACTCACTGATACACCGTAATATGACTTACTTAACTCGTGATGGATGTCGTTTAACTTAAAGTCAGGTCACGTGACTTAGGTCACGTTCCTCTGACCTAGTTTAGCATTTGTAGATATTATTGTAGATATTAAAAAATTTGCGAAATTTTAAAGCAGGTTGCGTGACTATGTCCTATTTCGACCTACTTTTGTATTGCATATTTTCTACTTCTTACAATCTATCTATGTGCGAAATATGAATCCTATAGCTTTAGCCATTTCATAGTTACTCACATCGGTCCAAAAATTTAAAATGTAGCCACGTGACCTAGCTTTGTCCGCTAACCTTGTTTTGCGCTGCAGCAGTGACCATTCCGAAAACATAAACGAATTTCTAAAATTTAAAAGTAGGTCAATGTGACCTAGATTATCCTCTTTTGACCTATTTATATACTGCTGGTTTTCTACTTACACTGTATCTACAGGGTGGGCCAAATTAAACGAGGCCACTTATTTCAGTAGCTTGTAACTCAAGACAGACCAGACCTAAAGCACTTTTGGCAAACTTCAACATCATTTCGTTCTTAGTCAGTATCTGTCATTTTTAGCTATTAATTTAAAAAAGTGCTGCGGCGCCATCTAGCAAATGAAAATGACCATGACAACATTTCTGCCCTTATTAAACAGTACAAAAAACGTAAAACGTTTTCATTTACTTAAATTTTTGACACCGGTGATGGTAGGAATTAACTACTTCACAATGATGTCAGTCATTATTGTTATTTGTTAAATTAACTGTGATTTTTAAAACTTTTTTACGATCGTTATTTGTTACCATGCCTTTCATTCACCAGATGACGTTACTTTATTTTGCGTAAGTAATGTACGTAGATTTGTGTTGTCATGTTAAGAATTAATTGGCCTTGTCTTTTGTCAAAATAGTGAAGATCCGAGCAGCACTTCTGAAGTTAAGCTTATTAGCTAAAATGCGTGGTTCCGTTTAATTTAGCCCACCCTGTACATGCTCAATTTGAAGCCTGTAGCTTTAGCCGTTACAGATAAGAGTTATTCTCAGCGATCCTCAAATTTAAAAAAATGTAGCCATGTGATATAGTTTTCAACTCGTTTGCACCATCTTGTGAAACTTGAACGCAATTTGTCCACGTGCAGCTGAGTTAGAGCGACGTAAACGTTTTTCCACGTGTCGCTCTTTGGATGCAATTTTTAAGCAAAAGTTACTCAAGAGTTTGGGACCCTAGCTGCATGGGGTCCATGGCATATTACAGGACAGACATCAGTGCTACACAAATTCGCTTTAGGCTTTTGTCGCTCCATTTTGAATCAGAACGCTTGGAAGGCGAGTGGTGTCGAAGATCGAGGCAAGCTTTCGCACTTTTTGATCCTCTGTGACAAAAGGTCGGGCTGGTCTATACGAATTATCCGTGCCACACATAAGTTCTATAGTTTTTACCCGGCGGCGTTTGGCGGTCTGGTCACATGTTGGAAGGTTGACTAAAAGAAGAAGAAGATTCACCGGGTAAAACGTTGTTGCCGGCGGCTAAATTGCAGAGTTTCCGTAGTACTCTGCTGCTCGTCTGCCCTGTCCTTAACGTTCTTGTTTTCCGTTATCATTGCGACATTGTGTGTCCGATGTGACCGGTCGCCCCGGTGCTGTGAATCCTGCTGTAGGTTCGACATGGTTATATAGTCCAAACTCCACTTGTACGATTTGATGTGGACTTGTTGTACAACAAAGTATTCTACTGATTAAATACTCTATGTATGATGTAATGTGCGACGACAGCGATGTCAGTTAATGTAGTGACGCTGCAACATGGCTAAAATAAGTGTAAATGATGAAATCTAAATTGAAAGCTTGAGAAAAGAGAAAAAATGAGGTTCGAAGGAACTTAAATAATTTCCATCTAAAGGTCGGTCTAGCAGTGGACTTGATAGCTTGTTAAGACAAACTGATGCAACTGGGAATGATGATTGAAAAGTTGGCAGCGGACGTCTCAGGTCGGCGAGAACGTCAGTCAATCAAACATCATACAGGCAGAAGAGCTCATTTACAGTCAAGAAGATGCTCCCGGCACCAACAAAAGTCCACGGGAAATTGAACAAATCACGGGGGTTGCAAGAAGTTCCGTTGACTTACGTTCTCACGACCATATTGCAGCGTCACTAGTCACTATACATTAACTGACGTCGCACATTACGTCATGCATAGAGTATTTAATCAATAAAATACTTAATATTAACTTGTAATATTATAATGCTTGTTTGGCCTCAAATTTAGCGAAAAACTAGGTTTGAGGACAATACGATTTATTGATAATGCAGTAAGGCTTACTTTTTTGGCCCACCCTCTATAGATGCCCAGCTAGATGGGCAAAAGCACTAGTA
>Ga0126335_1001681_pt1 | contig 12661 bp, 9 predicted proteins | sample OlaspJWI45metaG_FD_108409 | JGI IMG/M metagenome (GOLD analysis project Ga0126335, IMG submission 108409) | Marine gutless worms symbiont microbial communities from Oahu, Hawaii - Olavius sp. 1 OAHU.JWI-45 metaG | ecosystem: Host-associated > Annelida > Digestive system > Unclassified | place...
CTTACTTTATGGGACTAAGGCATGCCCTATTACTTCGGCAATGAGGCATTCCCTACAATTCGCCCTTAACAGAGCTCTTTTTAAAATATTTGGTGCCCTGTCTAAAGACACGTACAAAGATATATGTGAATACTTCGGCATAATGCCAATGGATGAGCAGATCTCTGCTCGTCAGAGTAAATTTTACTTAAGATATTGTGCATCAGAAAGTGCTGTGTGTCATGCAGTCTCTAAATTGAGGTAGTTGGACAGTATGACATTCTATAGCTAATGATTGTTTTGCTCTGTACATGTCTTACTTCGTCATGCTGTGCATGTTGACTACTATTCGTATTTATAGTTAAGTTGTTTAATTTTTTGTTTCTTTTGCTACCAGATATATTCTTCTGGTGAAATAAAGATATATATAATTGATATGACTGTATTTTTATCTCTGAGTTAATCTGTATGCCTTTGTTGAATGTTGATTACAATACATTTAAACGTGTGACTAGGAATCCGTCTACCAACAGAGGCATTGGGGCCCCGGCATGGTGAAGTGCGTAGTGCCCACCAGATGCTTAATGCGGCCCTGTCTGTCACTGCCGCAGATGACAGCAGTGAGCAAAGGGGAATTACTTCAAACAGTGTTGTTGTTTTCAACAGCGACTTTAATGATCATGATGTGATTTGGGAGTGCGGACTGCGGAAGATCTTCAAGAGTCTTCCACAAGGTTACGTTTAGACACTGATGTGAGTGAGAACACTCACACACACTCACACAGGTTGCATGTTACTGTGTGTGCTTTCAGGAACGGCGAGCGTTAGAACGAAAGATCTCGGAATTAGAAGAAGATGTTAAGGTTTGCAGTTAACGTGCTGAAACGCGTATATATAGAATAGTAGTGTTGGCCAAGTTGCTCTATGCTTGCCTAGCCTGGTGGGGATTAGCCACAACTTCTGACAAACAGCGCATCGAAGCATTTGTCCGTCGAGGTGTTCGGCTCAGGTACACTGACTTAACTTGTTGAAGACGCCAACGAAAGTCTGTTTAGAAGGATCAGGTACAACAAGCATCACGTCTTGCAACATTTCCTTCCAGACCACAACAGCTACAGTGCTCGACCTCGATGTCACACCTTCATCTTGCCCACAAAAACTGACGATCGTAACTTTATAACAAAAAACATTTGTTTACTAACATTTGTTGCTCTTGCTTTTATATTTTTATTCTTCTTAAAATGTGGTTTTTACACTTTCCCAATGTATTCAGTTGCGTTCTCGCCAGCAGAATAATAAAGCATTGATTGATTGATTGATTGATTTGTTATTTTACTATGTCGTTAGGCGGCGTTGAATGCGTGAGATGTGGGACTATTGCGGTCGATGATTTTAGTCTGTCAGTCAGTCTATCTGTCACGTGGCTTCACTGTACAAACACGGTAGCATGGATCGAGGTTCTGCTTTGGGTGGAGATAGCGACTCAAGAAACGTTTGTTAAAATTGTGATATTAATTGCAGGCACAATGGCCTTACTAGCCCCTTGCTGTGGGTGTCAAAAACAGTGTTCCGCAAGATGGCAACCATCATAGAAATCCATCCTTCATCCATAACTACAATATTTTGGACGCAGGTTTTGGTATGCCATAAAAAGCAGGCGACTTTTTCGTTATAGTTTAGAAAACATCATCAACTCAAAATGCAGCCATGTGATAAACTACCTGTGATTGGTCCGTGGGAATGCCAGGGTCGTGGCTTGCCCTGAGGCAGGCGCCATCTTGCCGTTCACTGTTTCTGTCGGACACTGATCTCCATGTAGAAATCGGCCAGTAATGCATCTGGGTAAATAAATATTCTTTTGTCTATGATTGCAGGTAGTTGAAGCACTGCGAGCCGAGAATCAGAGGCTTCGCAGTGAGAATGGAGCTTTGATCAGAGTCATCAGCAAACTGTCTAAGTCATGATGTCGGTGATGACGATGACGTTATCAAGTCACATGAACTGTGAAGTCAGTAGTAGTGAGTGTTGTGTTCAGTGTTGGACTATTGCAACTACGTGTTACGCGGAGCCGGCAGTTGTATTTCGACCTTCTGGTGCACATCGTTAGCGGAGACTGTTGCCCTGTAGTTGGGGCCAGTTTGTCGAATTTCATCTGTGGGGCTCAGAGTTTTCAGTGTCAGTAGTGACTGTTCTATGCCAGGATTACCCAAGTAATGAGAATTAACGTGGCATATGGAATCTGGTAGATAACCCACCTGATCTGTGTTGGGTCCGAATTTTACATACTTAATTCAGCTTTACAGTGTTTCAGCGAGTGCTGTTGGATGTAGCAGTACTGTCCTGTGTGTGGTCTAGCTGTTTTTATACGTCGGCGACTCTGATCTTCTTAATGTAATGTAATGGTGCTATTGAGTGTGCGAGTGGAGTAAGCCACGTCTCTGTGTCATAACAGCTGTCTCTGTTGCTGTGACATTACTGCCATAACGTTTCAGATTTTGTCGGCTTATTTGGCTGCATTGAATGCATGAGACTATTGCGATCGGTGATCCTATAGCGTAGTTTGTCTGTCAGTCTGTCTAGATGCAACTGCACCCACATAAGTCGTTGAACGGTTCGAGTTCCTGTTTGGGTTGGAGAATCTTGGGGATCCAAGAAGCATTATGTTAGCCATAAGGTAAGGTGGCTTTAAAATAAATGTTTGATGTTACAAAACTGTGTAGCCATCTGGCAGATATTAACCCATATGGCCAGTGAATCCTGCTAATAATGTTGGAAAGGCCATTGTTGTGATTGGTCTCATTATCATTAGCTTGCCTTTTTTGCTGTCTAGAATATTGTTTTCATCTATAGCTTCTAAGTTTTTGTCTCGTAATACTTCATGGTGCAGTATTACACTGGCTGACTTAGTTTCGGCCACCTGATGCTCAATAATCGGCTCCAATGTACACCCAGCCATGGATCGAGAATGCAAATTTTACGATTTTTTTAAATTCGTTAAAAACCGTAATTTTTTAAAGTCATCGTTGCTTTGATTTGTTTAAATGTAACATTATTTACTATTTGGCCCCAAAACTGCGCATTTCCATTTGCTTTGATGTTAAATTGATATAGCTTTGTGAAATCTCAACCGAATTTTATAATTTTTGGCAGACTTGCACCTGAATTCATATACTGTCCACAGCACCTATTGCGCGTTTCTACACTATCTTGTAGAAATAATATTGTCCTTTTTCTGTGCTGTCTGAAGATGAAATTTGCTGCTGATAAATTATGTTGGCAAAAACTAAATAGTGTCAGTCACACAAAATTGTACAGATCAGTTTACAATCATTGTTCAGTATGTCCTCTCAGCCAAAAATTATATAATTTAGTTGAGATTTCACAAAGCTATATCAATTTAATGTGTGTCGTACATTTATTCGTAACACAGATCACTGCAAACTGCCTTTGCATTGTAGGTATTAACATAGTGCAAGCAGGCATAGATAAGTAGCCCAAGGTAATATTCCACCGAAAGGCCTGGCGAATTTTTACGATTTAAAAAAATAAATTTGCGAATTTTTGCAAATTTTTTAGTACAGGTTACGAATTCTGGATCTATGCACCCAGCCTACATACTGTGTAGTTTGTGTTTGTGTTTTTCGATTTAATGATTTTCATCGTCAACGTTGTGCAATTTCGGCCATGTATTTGTCAAAGCGTAACCAATCGTCTGCGTATAGAGTCGGTACACCGGTGTTTTTATCTAGCAAACTCGGTGGAGCTAGTCATGCAGAAGCCGTTCGAAATGCGCCTGCCTGTCTGTCTGTTAACCGGGGTGTCAGACATTACAACCGCTGGACACAGTCTTGTAATTTTGCACTCGGAGGCACACTGACCAACTCTGGTCACAAACCAAACCAAGAACTAGGTCACCCTGACCTACTTAAACCAGCTGAGCGATCACTGCCCGTCAGCGGCCTGTTAGTGATAGCTGTTGACGCGTTTGCAGTAACGTCTCACAGTTTGTCTGTTTAGGCCTATTGCTAGTCTATTCACCCCTCAACCTCCGCAGCCTCATCTGATTACTGATGTTATTGTTGGTCTGGAGTAAACGAGGGAACATTAACACAGCTGCTCTAATTACTATAGCACAGTGCAAAACTCTTGTTGCACGATGTTCTAGGCAGCTTATAGGTCCAGCAGATTGGGTTTTTGTCACACTGGGACCTTGACGCTGTGATTAGCCTAGAGGCGGTTGCCTACAGTTAACCTATAGTAGTTCATATTGTAACACAGTGGAGTGGTTCTGGTGGGACTAAAGCGTATCTCAGTGGCCAGCTGGCTTCCTTCAGTGCTTTGACGCTGTTGGTTGGGTCATCTGGCCTGTAAAAATCGTCCCCGAAATGACCTATAAAGTGTCGAGTGGGACATTAAACCTCTGCTAGTCTGTTTTCTGATCCAACTTGATAAAGCTTAGTAATGACATTTTTATGCCTCCACCCGTCTATATAGGCGAAAGAGGCAGTATTCAATCCGGTGGTGACGTCTGTGGTTCTGTCTGTCGGTGATTCTGTCTATGATAACCCCCGTAATCCAGAACGACTGAAGCTAGTTTTTGTATACCGGTGTTTCATTGTCACGTAATTGAGCAACGAGCACAATCTATTCAGCTGGTTACTGTTTGGAATATCGATGCCAGCCAGTTCCCATCCCAACAGATAGAGCAGATATGCGTATGCTTTTGACGCAACCCATAGACGGCTCTGGTCTTAGCTGCATAATGTGCGACTGTGCCTTTTGTAACGTGTCTCAGCTGTAAAAAAATATGCTTTACTAGACTGACTTGTAACAAATAGTCCAGACCTATTGCAGGGAGTGACACGTCTCACAATCTGCTTGTGCACTAGGCCTACAATGGTTGCGTTCACTGTTGTCGATGTTGTCGCAATAATTATTTAAATTATTAAAACGACATTTTAACGTTCGTTGGTTCTGCGCTTTCTACACTGTGTCTCAAAAAACGTCCCGTGTGTTGTCAGCTATAACTTTGTCAAATCTTGACCGATTTTTAAAATTCTTTTACTGCTAGAAAGCTTGTCAAATCGCTAGAAAAAAATGAAGTAATATCTTCCGCCAAACCTTAAGTGTATTGCTACACTACCTTGGGAATTTAAATGTTCAAATTTGCTGCAAATGAGAAAAATGCACTAATTTTTACATGCATCCATTTAATGTAACTCTCTTACTTACTTGCTTACTTACTTATTACGTTAGTTTGTGGTTCGTATTAAATATTTTTTGAAAAAGCACACTGTTTTATGTAAACAGGCCTAAAAGTTAACAGCGTCCTGTACACACTGTGCATACGACACTGTACGACTTTTCAGCTCTTCCACTGGACCAAATCTGTGACCATCGAGCAGCACCGACCTCCCTCTGGTCTACTGCAAAATATGCAGCATCATACAGCATCGAGTTTGTCATTCAACGTTAACGAATTGAAGTAGCGCTTCCTGGATGCCTAACGTGGCATTAACCACAGCATTACTGACAATGCAGTTGACAAGTGGCGAGGTCGTCTTTCACCATGTGTACGGCCAAATTATGGACATGCGAGCAACTGGTGTGACAGTATTAATATCCATATAGCCGTATGACATGTAATGTCTCATTTTTATTACATACATTGCAGTACAATTTTAAGTTGTATCTTTTGTAATTTATAACAAATTTGTACTTTTGACTTCCCAAGGTAGTGAAGCAACATACTGAAGGTGTGCTGGAAGATGATAACCCATTAGGAAACCTAAACTCCGGGCGCTCGCCCGGAGAACGGAGCTCATTGGAAGCGGCTGTTCCAACATCCTCCTAACGCCATTTTTAACTATCACTTCGCCCAAACCACACTTTTATTTCAGATTTCTAACACTAAAAAAGAAGAATTTGACCAGTATTATAATTTTTAAGTCTTCTTTTTCAGTGTTAGAAATCTGAAAGAAAAGTGTGGTTTGAGCGAAGTGATAGTTAAGAATGACGGCGGGAGGATGTTGGAACAGTCGGCCAGACTGTATTTTTAGCTTGACCAATCACATCGCTATAGCGTTTCCGCCATTGCCTCCTTTTAGACACACACAACGGTGTGTTTCGCCGACATACGGCAGCATCTAACTCGTCAATCCTGGCTCATTTTCGAAATGGAGGCCAGCAAAAGCCGTCAAATATCGACGACGAACGCGTGTCCAAATTTCAGCTTCAGGGGCCTTCGCAAAAAAATTTCGTTACGCTTTTTCGTGACGGATTTCGTGACTACTTCCGTCACGCTTATAAATTGCACACTAGTCAGCGGCAACCCAGTACGCGCACGGTCGAGTTTACTATGGCCGCAGCCGGCTGGGCCTCCGGCCTGACCCGGGCTGCGCCCGGAATAATATTTTGTAGCAAATTTTATGCCCTTTCTAGCAGTGAAAGAATTTTGAAAATCGGTTCAGATTTGACAGAGTTATAGCTGATAACATGCGGGACTTTTTTGAGACAGTGTAGTTTTCACCGTGTTTGGTATATCCACTCTCAGTTCCTGCGTGCAACGGCAAATAAGTAAATATTCCAATTAAACTGTGTCCAAGGGGAGCACAAACCTGCGCGCTGCCGCATTTTGCTGCTGTGGACAAGGTTGTATGTCACCACCTTCTAAGCATTTGTAGCGTTCGCCACAGTACATATTCCTACGAAGATACATCAATTTCTGACCGGTAGTTTTCGAGATTTTGTGCGGACAGACAGGCACACGCTCAGACACACAGACACCGCCACAAGCAATACAATACCTGCTTCCAACGTAGCTGGCGCGCAGGTAATTACTCGGAATCGCAGCGAAACTAAGTTAAATTAATAATCCAGGAAACGAAAACACAAAACACCGCATCACGTTAATACTTAAATTGTATCACTCTTCTGCGGCAAAACGTGAGTATACTAATTATTTACAGTAGGCTACATAGTAGGGGCCTACCAGTACGTGTAGTCTGAGTAATGCATAAATAGGCTACGTTTGCGGCCTTATTTCTAGACCTATCGGGGTCTAAAAGTAACGGAGCAAATCCCCCTATTTCCCCCTCCCCCTTTCTCTTCTTCCCTCCCCTTTCCGGTTCCCTCCCTCCTTCCCTTTCCTCCGTTTCCCTGTCTCCTTCACCCTTCCCCTTAATCTAGTTAGGGAATCTGGGGCAGCGCTGTAAACTCCCGCAGCGCCCAAACTAAACGGTTTTTGATGCGTTTAATGCCCAAATCTGTCGACTTTCAGATAGAGATATGTTTCTACTTTAATAGACCCGATCGTTGCGCTGTAATGGATAAATGTAATGAAACTAGTTTGCTTCGGATCAATCTCCCCCCCCCTCACGACTGAGTAAAATCTTCCAAGATTTTCCATGGAGCATTTGCTCCAAAGCTTGTATGGTGACGCCGCTGAGGCCTATAGTTAATGGCAAACGATGTGCGAATTGTGGCCTATCGATCGGAGAACATGTATTACACCACATACCGGTGGGTTAGCGTCGCGGTTTGACTCTTGGCCACTGCAGTTTCGGGTAGCGGGGCAGTTGCGGGCTAGCTGTGTACACCCAGTTGCCCAGTCAGCCAACCCTCGACCCATCCTGGCCCGCTATGTGCATCTTCTACGGCTGGCTACGGGCCGATGCATAATTTACATAAATTTACATATAAATACTAAATAATGTAAGTGTGGCCTATAACGTCTAGATATCTAGACACGTGCAGATCTACCGCCAATACTCGTACAAAGCAGCATTCAACACGCCGACTTCTGCTCATCTACGGTCTTGCACACGTTCACATGCAGCGCAGAACATTTCACGATCAAATGGCAGTGTTTAACGGAACGACCGTACGTGTAGGCTATATATCAAGGCTTAATATGCACGCAACAGCTTCAGCTTATCAAAAATAGCAGTAGTCTAGTCGTAATGGAAATTCAACGATATCTGCAGCTTCCAATAAAACTAAAGCACAAAGACAAACTGGCACTGTCATAATATCATTGTCTGCTTAATGGACTCACTTTTTGCTTATAGGTCTAAGGTGCCTGCTTTTGGGAGAACTACAGAACTAAACGGAAATCCGCTAATGGGACAGTACCCGAGTTTTGGACCGTCACTCGTTGACAACGTAAAAACACCAGCAACGTACACACTCAGAACGGAACGAAAACGGCACTAAGCACCATTCTACGGTCCAAAGCTGCGCAGAAAAATTCAAATGACTACCGACCAGAACAACACTGGGCCTACTGAGCGGAACATTCGTACAGCCTGAGGTCACAAACATCGGAGAACGAGCAACCGATGTTCGAGTAAATGGCACATCACCAAAATCGGGACAACGGTGCGGTAAAATAAATCTGTGCAGAAATGAGACAAAACACTGAGGAAAACGCAGAACATGGAGAGAGAATGTTGAAAGTGAGGTCCCGAGTTTGAGAACGCTGCTTTCATCTCACAATAAAAACTTCGGCTCATCTCATTATAAACTAATATTTCACAGATATTTTGCGAAAAAATCATCACCATGGCTCCTCCATATTCACGAATCCAGTAATTGCAAAAAAAACGGCTAATGCCCGTGAAGTCGAATACAATAGGCCTACTGTGGTAAGCAAGCGGTTACCCTTCTGCAGAATACAGAGCAGCAGGTGGCCCAGTAGACTATGTACAGCGTACTATAGAAACCATTTGGCAGTGTTAGCTGTTACTACGCCTCAGCAGTAGGCTGCACCGCATGAGATGCAGACTATTGTTACCGATGATCCATCCCGGTGTCTGTCTGTCAGTCTCTCTGTCACGCGGCTCCACTCGGCTTCACTGTGCAAAAACGGCTGAACGGATCAAGATCCTCTTTGACGTGAACACTCGCGGGGCCCAATGAAGATTGTGTTAGACGGGGTTCTGATCCTCCCACAGCGAGGGGAGAGGGATTCGATGCAGCCTTCGCCACATTACTTCGGCCTCTTGTCTTACAACTGGCTGATTTTTCGCTCTACCGCGGATTGCGTAACTCCTCCATAGACCTTCTGTTACAATACCCAAAGCTGCAATAGCACTGGCAATAACTATACTGCTGTATACTTCATGTGCGATTTGAAAATGCATGTACAAGAAAAATATATGAACTGATAACTAGACAGCCCTGAATCAGACAGTCGAGACGGGATATATTTCCTATCATAAACAATCTAGACAGACGTCGTCGTCAGTCGAATCTCAGAAGTCTTCGTTGTCGCGGTCCCCTCTGAGGCGTGACAGCCCGCCTCTCACCAGTACGCCGATACGTGTCCTGGCGGTAAGGGTTCGAGTAGGACCGCGAAAGCGTTGCTGTTTCCCCGTTGGGCGCCGCCACCAACTGAGGTTCGTCGCGACCCGGCCTGGGCGGCTCATGCTGCCCGGGAGAGGTGACGGGAACGGCAGCGGGCGGCGTGGAGGTCGACACCGTGGTTGATGGACTGTCCTCGAACGCAAAATGGACCCAAACCGGACTTTCCGTCACCCTGGGAGGTTCCTCAGGCACCGCTAGGGTTCCGTCTGTCGCAAGCGCCTCCTGAAGTCGTACCCAGATCGGACTCTGTTCCCGCGCGACGCTGTCCGGCGGCGGAGAGACTTCCACGTCGCCGAGAAGCAGTTCATCGCGCGCGGTCGCTGCAGGGGCGGGCGGTACGCGACCCAGTAGCGGGCTTTCCCGAGGAGACTCGACGTGAACGAAAACGGGACTGTCCCTCGGCGGCAGGTGGACTTGTCCCGGCTGAGGTGACGTCGGCGACGCAGGCTGGACTAGTTCCAGGGGGCTGGGAGGGCGGCGGGAAGGTCTGGGACGCTGTGCCCCGCGACGGGACACCTCCGGAGAGCCTGACGGCGGGGGATGGACACTGCCGCGACCGCTGTCGACGAAGCTCGCAGCCTCGCCGTTTGTCGTCGGCGGCGGGCGGCGACGGCGACGGTGTCTGGAGGAAACGGGCCGGACTCCGAGGTCACGGAGTTGACGACGATGTCGACAGAGAATCGCCATCAGATAAATGTTTACTAGCAACAGGACCGAGATTCCGCCGATCAGCAGCCCCGTGAGAAAATACAGGATGAATTTCTCACGATTATCTGCACTCAAACATTAATATTGACGGCTCACTACGTGGCTCAGTGGCTAGCGTCACTGCTTGTGGCCCAAGAGGTCGTGAGTTTGACGTTTCCCTGTGTTCCAGTTGCCCAGTGAAGCGTGACGGCTTGAACAGCTAACAGCTGTGATAGCTGTCACGTAGCGGTCTTGGGCAGTCTGTTTACTCACCGTGGTGATGCCTAGGCCAACTCAACCTTCCATCCATCCGGGGTCAGTAAATGAGGACCAGCTTCAGTTGGGAAGGCAAAGGCAGATATGGTTCATTCCATTCGTGGATAAACGCGCTGGTGTGCAGTGTGTGAAATCCCTCGACAACGCGTGCCATACCTGAGAACTTCTACAGTGAGGTTCCTTTACTAAGGAGCGCTATATCAAGTGTATGCCTTTAACTTTTACCTTTTACCTGTAATACACCGACACAGGCACGTAATTGTTTAGCATCAAGATACACACACTACAGGTAGACTACTGTATTCCACATTTTAGCTTCTATGTATTTCTTCCTTTTCTTGATAGACCACATATCGAGTGCATGAGATGCGGACTAATGCAGTCAATATTCCAGGCGTTCTTCAGTCTGTCTGTAACGCGGCTTCGCTGTGCAAATGCGGCTGAACACTGATCGAGGTCCTGCTTGGGGTGGAGACTCTGGAAATCCAAGAAACATTGTATTAGACGGCAGTCCCCATTTCCCCCACGGATTCGACGCGGCCTTCGCCAAATTACTATAAAAATAAAGGCGAGACCTTCGATATATCGTTTCGTGTGGACCCAGTCGGTCAGGAAGGCAGCCACAAATCGCTTGAATACGGCGACGAGACCCGGCTGAATAGTCGGCACCGCGACCGTACTAGTAGCCACTGACGTGTCACGCGCCACCTCTACGACCAATCAAAACATGCGATTAAGTAAGTAAAGTTAAACAGCGTATTACCACCTAGTTAAGACAAAATCGTAAGACGGAAAGTCTGGAACACGTGACAGACGACCTACATTACTTTGGCTTTTGGTGCAGTGGTGCACTATATAGTCGCATATGCTTACTTAGTTGCTTACTTGTCTAAACTCGCTGAACATTGAAGAAACTCAGCTATCGCTGACAAACCGCCCGACTAGCGCTTGTGCATATCATGACTTGCTGTCAAGAGCTGCCCTCCGGTGAACGACTGTGATTTATTGGCCCGATTTTCCGCCTTTACCTACTCATCTCCCATGTGACGCCCTCAATGAGGGATCCCCTCGAGCTATCAGGTTTATACTTGGTATGGAATAACTAGAATGTCTCGGCTACAATCTCGTGAACATTGCGTGATGATCGACTCAGTCGTTTTGGCACAATACATCAACGTGACAGACACACAGACAGCCACGTCGCCATAGCAAATGCCGCGTCAACGCACTGCGTCGGGCGGCAAAAATCAACTGAAAACGTCAGAAATGGAACGAAGCGTCACGCATTTGTTTTTCCTCATGCAGGTTCTCTGTTCCTCCGACACGTGTTACACTGAACCGTTTAGGCTCATACGCTGTTGCTATGGCCGTGGCGTTTAGAAATTCTCCCCGGCCAATGCCTCCTCGGACATGTACCCCATAGAACTGACACGCTAGTGTTAGACTCGTGAAGGGGACGGATAGGGCAATTTTCCCACGGGAAAATAGGGCAGGTGAGATATTCCGAGGAAGATTTCCGGAGACGTGTTAAATTAGTAGCGCCTACGAAGTCTACGCTACCCAGCGCTACAGTCTGCTAAGTTAACGACAAAACGGGGAATCGTAGACGAAGTCCATGGTAACGAACGAACGAACATGTTTACCGACAAAACGCGCCCGTGTTGCTTCAACTATGCATTACATGACTGCAATCACTACTAATGACAAAGTAGCCTACTTCAATAAGAAATTACTTACGGTGGTGGTAAGAACATTGGCACATTGCAAAATTGCAAACATATACACATGTGCGACTGTAATATTGTAATGTAAATATTTTTCACCACGCCAACCATAAAGTAAGCTAGACAACCTTAAGCATTCATAGCGAACTAGTTTTTACGCTAGCATTGCCGACGAATGAAACTATAAGTCGGAGGAGACACTCTCTTTTTGGCCACATCAGGCGTATGGATCAGGCTGCTCATGCCCACCAAGCCCTACATCTCTCAGTCACGTCGTGACAGGGCTCAGGACAGTTTGGCACCTGGAGGAGACAACCAGGTCGTCCGCGAAAATGCTGGGTGGAGCAGGTCACCACGAGCACAGGGCTCTCTCCTTCTGATGCTTGGAGTGTTGGGACGGATCGGTCAGCATGGAGGGCGCTACGACCCGTCGACGGTCAAGCGTAGAGAGAGTGAGTGAGTGAGCAGAGTTTAACGTCCCACTCGACACTTTATAGGTCATTTCAGGGACGATTTTTACAGGCCAAATGACCCAACCAACAGTGTCAAAGCACTGAAGGAAGCCAGTTGGCCACTGAGATAGGCTTCAGTCCCACCAGAACCACTCCACTGTGTTACAATATGAACTA
>Ga0126335_1001682_pt1 | contig 12660 bp, 9 predicted proteins | sample OlaspJWI45metaG_FD_108409 | JGI IMG/M metagenome (GOLD analysis project Ga0126335, IMG submission 108409) | Marine gutless worms symbiont microbial communities from Oahu, Hawaii - Olavius sp. 1 OAHU.JWI-45 metaG | ecosystem: Host-associated > Annelida > Digestive system > Unclassified | place...
GGGGAGAAGTGTTGGTCGGGCGAGCTGGCCGGTTTTTATGGCTTCATCCGGCCGGTCGGTCGGTCGTTGCGTTCTGTAGTTTATGCGATGCCACGACTAGGCGCAACGCACTGCTTCTTGGTCGAGTAGGCTTGACCAGCTGGAAATGCTATTGCCGCCCGTGCTGCTCCATAAACCACCCCGCCCGTTCCAGGGGAGGGGAGGGGAGGGGAGGAGGAGGCTGGACTCTGCACTCACGGTTCCCTTTCGAGTACTCCTGTAACAGTATACAACGATGTTTATTGCCTCCGGCGTCCTATATACGACTTTGACCGCAGTAGTTTTGTCCGGCCTTTATTGAAGAATTCTTTTTAGGTTGCGTGCTGCAACGGTCTAAAACCACGCGTGGCACGAACATAGAATAAATGCCAGTGAATGCGCCCTCGTTGATATAGTAAGTAAGTAAGTAAGTAAGTAAAACGTGAATTTATATAGCGCATATCATTTAAAAAACCTGTAATGCGCTGATATTTGGACATTAGACTGTTTCTATACAAGGCCTTTCTATTATTAACTACACATACACGCACTGTCACTAGAATATAGTGACAGTAGCCGCGCAACACCTGATGACACTACTCGCCGCACACGTGGGACTGTCTTTGCCTGCGCACTGGGCCAGGTACAGAAGCAGGCCTCAGCGCTGACTGATGTGGCATATCAAGTCTAGCTGCTGCCTCTGTTACTCAGCAGGTAAGGCAGAAAAGAAGGAGGGTTTCTACGATTATTGGCTATATAAATAGACTTTGGCATTGACGTTGGACGCTGGCTGGGACGTATTACGTGACATGCTGTTAATTAAAGTTTAAACGGCAGGTGCTTGTGTGTGCGGTTGTAGTCGTACGTGACATCGTTGCCATGGTTACCTCCTGCTCAACAAGGGGTCGCTCACACCTCGGCGTTCATGCAGAAAAGTCCGATAGAACGCAAAATACCACCCCCTGACCTCGTTTGTAGAACTTGCATTCTTTTCTTTCCTTAGCAACTTTGGTGTTCGAGATCATAATGGTTAGGGGCGGTTTGTTATCATTATTGCCCACATGGTTTTCACGTGTTCTTATAGATAGCGTTTTGTCTCTTTTAGTGCTTTCATTGTTCCTACTGTCATTGTGTCCTTGCTTGTCTGTCATGTACTTTGCATACGATTTTGTAATAAGTAAATAAATAAATAAATAAATATCAGCTGGACCCGTTCACATGAGCATACTAATCGGCCAACATGTTCTCCAACGTCGAGCACTTGTTGGACAGCAAACTGTAGCGTAACCGTGACGGTGTCTGGTGTGGGTCTCCGACGTTTGCTTTTTACACTAGAAGCGAGTGAGTGCGAGAGAGCCTTCACACCCGTCCAACATGTTGGACTCCACGCGCGACATCGCTAATGTCGTCCAACATGTTGGCGGGTGTGAAGGCACTATAGTTACTGTTATGTTAGGGTAGGGAGTAGTGGCAGGTATTTTTCTGACCAGTGGAGTCCTCGGACAGGTGACATAATTACATGTATAACTCTTAAATGTTACATGTAACGTCAGTTTAAGCTCCAGAACTCCAGCTTTGTCTTCACCATACAGTGCTAAATGGTGTGGTTGCCTGTGTGGTGAGCAGGTAGCGTCATCTCCGCATGGTCAGAACCATGTGGCTGGGTATGGCATGAAGATGTCTGGCGAGAAGATCAAGTATGAGGACAAGTTCGTCGTCGACGACCGGGCTGCCAAGTACTCTCCACGCCATCACCTCGACGAGAGGTCCTCGAGGATGAAGAGGGAAGACCAGAGGTTAAGAGAGGCGGAGGAGAGAGCCAGGTATGAAGAGAAGTTGAAGGCACAAGTAGACGATCGCCATCAGCGCTACCAGAGCTGGAGAGAGTTGGACGCCAAGGTGGCAGAGGAGCGACGGCTTGAGGAACAGAAACGTCAGGCAGCCAAGGATGAGGAATGGTATCATCGCGAAGAAATGCTGAAGAATGAAGAGAGATTGCGGTATCAGAGGGTGAACAAGTACGACAGTCAGCAGATGATTGGTCCGTCCGCCTCAGACAGGTCTGTGCTTTTGGTTGTGGTCAGTGCTGGGCACTACGGTAACTAGTGACTGCATGTAGGCCTACATGTAAAAGCAGCTTGCTTCTGTAATTGACAGATACTTTCAAAAATAGTTATCAGCTATCAGTTTCAACTACTTTTCTAGTTCCTACTTTTAGGCTGCATTGAATACCTGAGATGCAGACTATTGTTACCGTGATCGCGGTGTCTGTCTGTCAGGATATCAGGATGTCTGTCACACAGTTCAACTCGGCGGCGCGTGCTGTGTGTGCGGGCTCATTCGTTGCCATATCACTTTAGTTAAAGTCCATTTTATCCTTTTTTCTGCTTTTAAACACGTGCAACTACCGTTTGTGTTTAGTATTGAGTGAAGTTTCTGAAGTGAATAGCAATGCTGTTCGTCAGCAGAGCTGAGTCTTGGCAATTTAATTGAGCTAGTAGCAAATAACGCTCTTGCCAATAGCGATTTTCACGTGATTATTCTCCCCATAATTTGTCTCAACTCACAACAGGGAGGAATTCGAAACTTCATCTACTGCAAGACTATGATGGGTGGTTGATGCCGTAAACAATAGAATATTTATTTATCCAGATGCTTTATTGGCCGATTTCTACATAGAGATGAGTGACCCCCAGAAACAGTGTGTGGCAAGATGGCGCCTGTCTCGGGTAAGCCATGACCTTGGAACTCTCACGGACCAGTCGCCGGTCGTGGTTGCATTTGGAGTTGATAACGTTTTCTATAGGTCGTCTGCTTTATTACAGCATAGTGAGACCTGCATCCAAAATATTGTAGCTGTAGATAAAGGGTGGATTTCTGTGATGGTCGCCATGTTGGGTGGGGTACACTGTTTCTGCCGCCCAGGGAAAGCGACTAGTAAGCCGACGTGGTTGATGTCGCGTCATATTCGGGCAGTCAGAGGGGGAGTGCCGTGCGGAAGTGGGGAAGTGGGGGTGGTAGTGAGGAGGGCGGACCCTCTCTGAAAATTGATGGCAGTCGCAGCCGCAACTCTGCTGACGACTTCATGGTGCTCTGCACGTTGCTTGTTGTAATTTGCCATTTTATTTCGTGTTTCTGACAGAATTTATCCACCTAAAATTGGTTTTTAAAGCACTGTTGTTTTGATGCCGTGATTGGGCAGCCCCATACACTTTAGTAGGCAATATGCATATGCATGACGTGTTTCTTTGTCGTGCTTGGAGACACTGCAGCATTCATGTACGGGTATAAATTGGTCTCATTTCGTAAGCGTTATTAATTTCATCGATTTTCTGTGGGAGACCTGGTCAAACATGGATATTTGCTATTTAGCCTACTGTGGTTCTACTTACAGGCCCGAAGTTCACCGTGAGGTACGTGCAAGGCCGGCTTACAACGGTGATGGTGGATTGTATGACTTGACTAAACACCGAGATAGCCCGGCGACGGCACATCGTCCCGGCCCAGCGGGGCTGCTGCAGCAGAATGCCGTCAAGCCGCCTACGCAAGGCCGCAGTCAGCCTGGAGAGATGAACTTCAGCCTGTATGGTTACCTGCCGTACAATCCGATGTACATCTCGCACGAGAAGCTTAATCACGCGCTGGCGTCACCCGCCAAGGAAGAGTCGTCACGGACGGCCAGACAGGTTCCCCCGGCGGTGCCGCTGGACGGCGCTGATGAGGCTCCGGGCAAGCCGACGTCGGTGATCGTGGAGCATCGCGGCGCACCGCGTCACCAGCAAGCCCTGATCAGCGTCGACCCGTACCGCTGTCGTGGTAGCATCACACACGGCACAGCGGCTGGAGTGAAGCCCGTCAGTGCGGCCACCCCGCTCCGTCAGACAGGCACCTCAGCCGCTCAGCCGCTGCCGCCCAGGGACGAGGTTCCATCGTGGTCCAAGAAACCGACGTGCGTCGTCAACGGACTCTGCTGGACCGGCAGCCAGACTCTCCCGTCAGCTGGCAGGCCCGTATCTCCGCCCAGCAAGGTGGACCTCATCAGCCAGGGCCTGGTGCCGAACCCTCTGTACAGCTCGGCGGCCGTCGGAGCACACCGCAGCGTGACCGAAGTTCTGCCAAAGCCAGCCGTTGCTGGGGTGGATTACGCCATGGACATGTCGGCAAAACGGACCGCCGTTACGCGCTATGAGGCACCACCAAAGCGTTCCAGATGTGACGATGTACTGCCCGCTCAGTGGCCACCGCAGAGTCAAGGTCAAGGTCAGGGCCAAGGTCAAGGACCTCAGTCAGTGCCGTCATACATAGACAGTTTCAAGTCGTTTGTTGATCACGCTGTTCATTGTGCATTCATGAATGATGAGAAAAAAGACACAGCTGCACAAAGTGCTCCGCCTACTCAGTCTGCCGATAGTCAAAACACTGACGATCAGACCAAGCCACCACCCATGGGCTCGATCTTACACACTCTGGATGCTTCTCCTAAAACTCAGTCGCGCACATTGCCGCCCAAGACCGCATACTTGTCCACTTCCCAGTCTGATCCGACTTTGGCGGTGGCAGGGACTGAGCCAGGTGTGCATGATGGTGGAGCGGCATTTGTGTGCGAGAAGTTGGCTGTCTCGACCAGTGTTCAGTCTTTTTCATCACCCTCCCAGATGCCGTCACTGGCTGCTCCAACACAGCTGACGTCCACTAGTCCTGCCACCGCTAACAACGGACCACCACTTCTCGTGCCGCAATGTCCTATTGAGTCTGTCGACGATGATCACCCGTCAGTGACAGCTTCGCCAGCACTGAGCACAACTGCCGGCAGCGACAGGGTGCTTGGACGAGGTGGAGGTGACACGGACAGCGACACACTGAGTGCCAACAGCCCAGCGCCTGTACTGCTCCCCGCCGATGCCACACCGTCTACGACCAACGCCTGCAGTTCGAGTCTGCACCTCAAGAAGAACTGGCTACTGCGCTACTCCGATGAAGACCGCAAGAATGTAGTGACCATCTTCGACAATGGTGGCACTTCCAGGTCCTCTGACTTGTGCGATAAGTCGCAGGATGCTGCAGACGTGGACGAGAAGTCATCGGGTGATGTCTGGGGTACCAAACAGAAACAGACTAGTGAGAACAGCAGCGAAGATTCGACACCCGCCATCGACACAAAGGCCGTGAAACCGAGCTCGGAAAAACAGCGGCAGGATCTCAACAAAAAGGGATCGAGTAAGTTTGTTGCTGGGATTAGCAGAGAAGCAGAAGAGGCTAGTAAACTCACAGATGGAAAGGACAGCATCAAGAACTGTTTCATCAACTGTACATATGTGTCGGACAAAGATCAAGATGCCAGGTCTTTGAGACGTATTGCAAAGGAGTCTGGACTTGAGGAGAAAGACGCCCAGTCAAACACATCAAAGGAATCTGACGACTCACAGACGGTCTGCTATATGTTTGTTAATTGTCTAGTTTCTTTAAATCAAAGTTTTCTATTTCGCTTTTGCTATTTGGAGATACGTCTTAGGCATTTGTTTTTGTTTTTGTGTACCCGGTACATTTGTTTGGTTGTTGTGACTTGTGAGTTTGTTGACTTTCATATCAGTAAGTAAGTAAAACGTCGATTTATATAGCGCATTGTCGTAAAAAACCTCTAATGCGCAGTACAGTCAGTGGCCTGGAAAGGTCTTGTCTTAAATAATCTTGGGTGATTCGGTGGCTCAGTGGTTAGCTCATGGCCGTGGAGGTCAAGGGTTCGACGCTCATAGCTGCTGCACTCCAGTTGCCCCGAGAAGCGTGGTGGTTTTAAGCGATAACAACTGTGATATCCGTCACGTAGCAGTCCTGGGCAGACTGTTTACTGCTTACAGTGGTGCCTAGGCCAACTCAGCCGTCCATCCCTCCGGGGTCGATAAATGAAGACCAGCTTCGGCTGGGAAGGTAAAGGCAGGTATGGTTTATTCCATTCGTGATAAACACGTGGATGTGCATTGTGCAGGTAAAACTGAAATCCCTCGACAATGCATGCAGGGCGTGCCATACCTGAGCATCTTTGCAGTGACCTTTACCATTACCCTTACCAATAACCTATTGTGCGTTGGGTGTGTCGTTAAATTAAACTTGATGGCGCACTCGTTCAGCCAGTACAATCGTTGCTAAATTCATTCTCCCATTAAATGTTATTATTAAGCCTACTTATTTATTACTATGTATAGCATAATCACAACAAGCACATGACACGGCAACACAACAATGACTGTAGGCTAACTAAGTCAGTATTGGTACAGAAAATACACAACACAATAAAAACATTACATAGGGAATTAATAACAGTCATTGAATTTTGCTCTATTAATGAATGTCTTTTTGTGAAGTTGAGATTTAATAAAATTTAGACAAACCATGGCCTAGAGTTTGTAAATTATAACCAGAGAACTCAAGACTGCGGAGAAGATGATGCATGGCATGGTTCCCATAAGTTGCTTTATGAAACATTATCATCGTAATCTTAAAGCGCTAGACCATTTTTACCTGTGCACAAGCTATGCTGCAAGCAGGTATTGTTTTTGACTGTGTCTGTCTGTGTGTGACTTGGTAGGAATATGTCCCATAGTGAACGCCAGAAGTGGTTGGAAGTTGGTGACATTTGACCTTGACTGTCGACCTTAAGAGCTATTTTCGTATTTTTTCATACGAGGCTGTCATCTACCGTTACGAGTTTTGAATGCCTTAACCTAGCAACTTCATTTTCGGTGTGAAGGTATATATTCAGAATATCTAGGTCACCTTCAAGTTTCAAGGTCATCGGGTTAATCAAGGTTACAACAGCCAAAAATCGGTTGTGCCTTGGACAGTTTAATTTGAACTCTTGTAACTGAACTTATTTGGGCTCGCGTAAGGTTAAAAATGTCAAACAAATAGTACTGGGTACCATCTTTGAGATGACACAGTATGTAAACACTAACGATTAATACAAAGTCCCATGGACTACTGACTGCTACATGTGTCGATGACAGGGTAGCACAAAGGGCACAAAAAACTTGAAACGGAAAAGCTGTCGGGCCAAGAAGACGGTGGATGTTGTACCAGCAAAGAAGTCGAAGAGTTGGAGTTCCACAAGTCGCACATCATCACCTTGTCCTTCAGCCCACAGCAAAGCGTCCAGTGTGAGTATATTTTAAGTCAAATGTTAAACTCTACCAGCTCACTGACCTCGTCCTCCATTTGTAGTCAGGAACACTGATTCAGTGTGCAGTTAAACTTCGAGTACATTTAAAAATAAGTTCCATAGGTATAGTTGATGGTGTCAGTTTGTTGTAAACTGCTGATAAAACAAATTGTAAACTTATGATTAAATTATTGTTTCGTTTTTCATTTGTTTCAGAAATTACTTGCACGTGATTCAAATGATTATGAGGCATTCTAGCAGCATAAAATTGTACAAAAGTAGTCCTCATGTGTATATTATTTATCATCGTTCATCATCTTTCTTATTGCTGTTAACTGGCAGCAGATCTGTAGAAATTTTCTTCAAGCTTCTTTGCCTTCAGCAGCTGTCCTAAGTGTTTGGTAAAGGCAAAGGTAGAGAACACTTGTTATAGCACCTCTTTATGAGGTAACCTCGTCACTGAAGTGCTCAGGTATGTCACACGTTGTCAAGAGAGCACACCTGTCACCCATGTGTTTATTTATTCACAAATGGCTGTCATGCCTCATTGGGCTATTGGAGTGCAGGGGCCAAGCATTGAATTCATGACCTCTTGGGCTGTGAGCTATGAATGATACTAACCACTGAGTCGCCCAGTCACTGTTGTGCTGGAGTTATTGCTTTTTGTGCAGCATCTGCAGCTGTTGCTTTGTGGCTGAGACACTGTTTGCTTTTTTGCTTATTTCCATTAATAACTGAAGAACTGATAGGTGTGATGTGTATGTGAATAGTGCGCTGATGATGAAGATGTTTCATTAAAGAAAGTGAAACATGCCGGTGCAAAGTCTGGTATGTCATCTCTGCCTTCGTCAGACTGTGAACTCAAGATTGCGGCCCGACTCAAAGGCAAAGCACGAAGTAAGTCTCACAGGCTTTCTTCAGTACTGTGAAAATATAACCAGTAAGCAATAATCCTTGGGATTGGGCAGTTGTAGCTGTACAATCATTTGCTAGGCAAGACTCATTTCCAGGGGCTGCGTTGTGCTTTAACTGGTGATATGGCCACTGCGGATGTAGACATGACTGTTACTGTTTAACCATTTTGATAATAATTTGTTATTTATATCCATGCAGTTTGCATCATCTCTAGCCTTTGTATATTTGTATATACGTTTATACATCACACGGGTTTGTACTTTCTCATTGCGTGCAACTGTCTGTTGTATCTGTGCAGTTGGGAGTCTGCTGTCAATTCTGGAAAACAAGCCATTGAATCGGTGCACATCGGAAGCGCGCCGGAAAAAGACGCGCGAGCCATTTGTGCAAGATGGACCTTGTTATGACGTTACTCCGAAACTGTCAAAATGTCGTGAGTGTAAACTGTCGCAAGGACAACGCAATGGTAGCATTGCAGGCAGTCAGCTGGCAAACAACATCTTCTGCCGCTTTTATGCTTTCCGAAAGTAATTATCTTATTCATTGTTGCGTTAATTAACCTAGTAATATGTAGTTTTGTTATAAACGCAATAGTTTAAAATTATGACTAAACTTTGTATGAAAACCTGTTTTACCCAAGCTTCTGGAGGCTGTTGAATTTCCTGGCTGGATGGCGTAGTCACATAAGCCAACCAGTTTCCTTAGGTTTTGTTTTGACGTTATTTGTAATTGTCGTTTAGGATCATTATTTTTGTTTTTCGTGTTTTTTTGTGTATACGTGTATGTAGGCCTATATTGCTTGGTTGTTTGTCAGTTTCAGAGTGATTAAAGACCATATCCAAAATGACTTATCATGTGTTGAGTGGGGCATAAAAGTGCTTACTTACTTACGTACCTTATAATCTGTTCTTTGAGGTGCCCAAGATCAAGCACCTCAGAACTTATGTGTAAAAATATCTGGTATTACCAGAGTCTGTATGTGATTGAAAGCATTTGAGTGAGAATTGTATTAATGACTATTGTGAATGTCTGTTGGTGACAGGCTGTGCTACAGTGCCAAAGGTCTCATCACAGTGTCAGGATTCTGCAAGCCATCTGATGCGGATGCTGATGATATTGAGCTGTGGTTGCCAGTAACGAACAGCGAGCGATCACTGAGCATTGACACCGCTAAGTACATCGTCAGTCTGTTGTCTGACTGCTTCACGCAGCTGCTCGATGATGAGAACAAGGCATCCACACTCGACACCAGACATGGTACTACGTAAACCATTTTAACTGCAATTATAATAATACACCGGATCATTTGCGAGACAGCGTAGTAACCTGAAAAAAAGATAGTGAAAAAGAGATAGTGATAGAGATAGTGGAAAAGGTGATATGATATCTCTGGGCTACAGCAGACTTATTATTGTAATAATAATTATTGTTGTCATATTGTTATTTATTGTTGTTATTAATTGTTCTGAGTAATTTGTGAAACACGACTGTTAAATTTGAATAATGGATTTCTTCGTCTGCATTGCAGCATTGAAGGTTGTCTGGAAGCGAGCCATTCAGGGTGTGCGTGAGATGTGTGATGCATGTGATGCGACATTGTTCAATATTCATTGGACATGTGGCAAATGTGGCTTCGCTGTTTGCTCCGACTGCTACCGAGCCAAGCGAGTTCCTCCACCTTCAACTGCACCGCGCCGTGAGTCTGTCGAGTGGATGACGTGTAGCGCAAACCGGCAGAATCACGAACCAGACTCTCTGATGAGCACTCAGATCATTCCTAGTGATGGTAATGTGTTTGAGAATGCTATATGATGTTTGGTATTTTGAAATCTCTTATGACACATCCGTATTCAGTCTGTCAGTCACATATCAGTGATGGTTGTGCATAAGCAAGCATTTGGTATATAAAGTGTACAGCTGCTGCATCTTCAAAGGTTTGCTTAAAGACCTATAAAATTGTCGGTTGTTAACTCGTCTGGAAAATGACCGTGAAAATGGCTCCATTTGTAACTTTCTTGAATTTTTATATTTTCCTTTTTCATTCAGTAAAATTTGCAACACTTTAATGACATACCATCTCAATTAACTGAAATTTGATTGATGTGTCTTTTTTATGCCATATCTCACCTTTTGTTTCTTTACATACGTTTTCATGCCTGTATTATTCATGAGTAATTCATTTATTTTGCGATAGAAAGATGCTCTGGCGAAATTATATTTCTTTAGCTTGAAACACGCAAGACCTGATTTACAAATACCGTTTTTGTTTATGTGTAGTTTTGCCAGTTCTTGGTCGAATGCTGCATGACGTCATGGCAAAGTGGCACATTGCTGGTGGAGATTGGTTCCATCGACAGCCACCTCTGCCTATTGTTAACGGTCTCCGATCCACTGGGCCCAGAACGCCAAAGAACCGCAAGAAGAAATTGGCTAAGGAAGATGATGGATCAGTCGGACCGTCAATGCCACAGTCGTCTATGAATGAGGCTTCAGAGATGAATCCGAGCAAGGAGAATGGCATTGATGGGTATGTGAATGGTGACAGTCTTGACGTGGATGATTGTGGTGAATTGGGAGATCCTGGCAGTTGCTCGACAACGAAGCTTATTGACCACGGACGACTGCTGCATCTGTCAGAGACGCAAATCACACCAGAGGACATGCACATGTTCCAACGGCACTGGCAGAGCTCAATGCCCGTCCTTGTCACACGCCCACGGTCCTGGTTTCGCTCGGACATCTGGCGACCTTCCACTCTTGCACGGTGTGGAGGCTCTCCGGCGGTCGATGGCGTAACTGGGGTCGACGTTCCAGCGGCACGTTTCTGGGATCAGTTTGAGCATGGTCTGAAGAGTGCATCAGGCTTCCGGTTGAAGGACTGGCCCTGTGCAGACGACCTCCTTGCGTTCACGGCACATCTTCGTGACCTTGATGAACACCTTCCACTGCCAGAATACACACACACGACTGGAGCTCTGCATCTCGTCTCTCATGTTCCCGAGTACTTCGTTCGACCGGAGCTGTCTGTTCTGCGGCTGCATGCTGGGCAGAGTTCAACAGTCTGTGGACAGGTGGCGCCACTAACAAAGCTACGAGTTGATGTTGTTGACAATGTCAGTGCTGCGGTGTACGTCATTGAGAAGGATGATGATTCCCACAAGCACGGTTTGCATTAATTTGTTCATTAATTTATTTTCAGTACTTGTTAAAAACTATGGAGTGTCATCTCATTCTGCAGTGTTTCAGTAATGTTTTCATTTTTGTCTACAATAGATGATTCTTACATTTTGTAACTTATGCTTGACTGTTGCTTTTCTTGTTATTGTTTTAGTTACGGCAGCACTGGATGCGGCCGGCTGTGAAAAAATATCGATAAAGTCAGGCGACAAACCTGTTGCCGTTGTCTGGCATGTGTTCCGGCCACAAGATGCTGACAGAATCCGCAGTTTTGTCGACAAGGTCCATATACTTCAGCATTGGCATTGTGGTAGTGGTACTGAAGTAGTAATAGTAGTAGTAGTAGAGTGTATTGATAGAATTGGTATGCTTCACAGCATAAAGAAGTAGGCCTACATGTATGAATGTTAGTATCTTGGTCAGTTTGTATGCTGATATTTGATTTGAACATTAAGTGGCATATTGCCAGATAGTATTTGATTTTAGACGTAATGAACACGTTTGCTTGTCAAAAACTACAAACTTTGCGCAAAACATTCAAGGAAATGTTTTTGTTGTTTCAGATTTTTTTCTGAAAATGATGCTCAAAGTGGTATTTGTAACAGCTAACATTTCTACTGACTTTTGACATTCTGTTGTTGAGTAAGGGGTAGCCATGGCACTGATGGACAGTGTGCGTCAGATGATGCAGAAAATATCTTACTTTTGCAGTGTACCCGTGTGGCTGAGGGTGAGTTTTGATGTCTTGCAGGTCAGTGGAACATCCTCCAGTCGATCTGATTCTGTCATTGACTCTAGCTTGTATCTGGATTGCACCCTGAGAGCACGGCTGCTGGCTGAACATGCTGTTCAGTGTTGCACAATAGTCCAGCGACTCGGAGACATAGTACTTGTGCCTGCAATGTCACCATATCAGGTTTGTCAACAAACAAGCTAGCTTTTGGATCTGTGAATGAACTTCAAATGCCTTTGTTAGTTGCTACCTTTTGCAGCTTGATAGCAACTTATTTATCGCATTGCATTTTAAATTTGTTTACAGAGAATAGATTTTATTTACATATCATTCTGTTGTCTCTTTGCATTATATAGTCATGGTGATGTAATTATCATGGATGTTATTGTCATTATGTTAGTTATTTTGTTAACCGGAATATTTTCTGGATTTTTCAATAGACCATTCTCTGTTGATATATCTTTTGTTGGCACTAGTAATCATAATTATAGCAAGACTGCCCTTAAATAGTCAAAAGCAGACTACCTTGCATCATTTCTACATTCAGTCTTGTTGAAGAAAATATGTTTGTCTTTGTGTATTTACAGGTCTGTTCAGTTCAGAACTGTGTGCTGGCGAGTCGTGAGTTTATGTCTCCTGAAAGCCTATGCTACAGTCAGTGCAC
>Ga0126335_1001683_pt1 | contig 12659 bp, 8 predicted proteins | sample OlaspJWI45metaG_FD_108409 | JGI IMG/M metagenome (GOLD analysis project Ga0126335, IMG submission 108409) | Marine gutless worms symbiont microbial communities from Oahu, Hawaii - Olavius sp. 1 OAHU.JWI-45 metaG | ecosystem: Host-associated > Annelida > Digestive system > Unclassified | place...
ATTTTTTCAGCAACAGTTTTGAGCGTACAAGTCTTGCATTGTGGTTCGCTTCCGTCAGTTCTTGGGCACGACGCCTCTTGAAGCATTTCAGTCGGAGGTCGCGATGAATAATTCGCACGACGGTGGACTGAGCCACACCAGTCTCTCTGGATATCTGTCGGGTCGATCGATGAGTCTGAGGCTTGTCCTCTTGGCTGACAACAAGCTCCTCCACCACCGTTACATTCTCCTCTGTGCGTGCGCGCTTCGGTCTTCCACTGCCGGGCCGTCTGCTAGTGTTTCCCGTTTCACAAAGCTTCCTCAGCAAAACGTCGAGACCTCCCTTTGTCCAGTTTTTTCCTGGAAACTCTGACAATAGCCTTCGCGATCGATAGCCTTTAAACAGGTGTAGGTTTTTAACCAACGCCTTATCTTCTTCGCTAAATGGCATGTTATCACGAATTAGCCTAGTCTTGACAAAATTACAATTTTACAACAAGTTTTCGTCTGCTACAAAAATTATCTTTGTTTACAAAAATCCAAAGAATATTTAATATTAAGTCAAAATTGATTTAAATAAGTAGTCAATTTGGCATAAAAAGGCCACAAGAAGTTTTCATAACTGCATTTTTAGTAAAAAAAGAGCAATTTCTGAATGACAAAATTTCACGCGGTAGTGTAGCAACACTGTTAAGGTGTGGTGGAATATTTAATGATTACTTTATTGCAAATTTCCTAATGAGTCTGACAGTAAAAAATTTAGAAAATCGGTCAATATTTCGTGAAGTTACGGGCAAGAGTTTAGTGTCTTGTTTTTTTTGACTCACGGTGTAGATTACGAAAGAAGAGTTCATGTATTTACGTTAAGCAAATAAATCGCTTAGTTATAATGCACTCGTAAATGGCAGTTCTTAATTAAAAATGGAGTTGATTTTTTTCAAAAATTTCATCGTGACATTGGTGAGTGTGTCGTTCAAGAGGTGGCGCTTATAGAATTTGGAAACAATTTTGCATATATTCACACATTATTTTGTTAAACGATGCTCACATTCAGATAATAAGAAAAAAAACATGCGAGTAAATGAGGCATGATGATGATTAATACGATGCGTTAATTACTTTGCATGTTTAAGTGGTAGTATCACAAATGGAAAACAACAATTAAATTGCACAAATTGGCTGAAAAAGTCTATTTGTAAGAAAATATTTATTTTCCCCTATAAACCTTTAAAACCGACATTTAACTTTGTTACAATCGGTTTTACACAATGTGCAAGACTTCGCGCAGTTTTTGCTGCATTTTCTGTTATCTCTGTAGGCTACATAGAAGAAGTGTTAAATGATATCAGCAACTATACGGTGCTGCTATCTTTTGTACAGAGAAGTGCTCCAATGTTCCAATAAAAATGTCCACATTTTTAATATTTTTTTTCTGCAATTTCTACAAACTTTCACCGATTCCTATAAAATTTGGTACACAATATACTGAAACAATCTGCAACACAGCATTTATTGATTTGCCCACCTCGCCTGCATAATGTTGCCGCAGTGCCGCACTACCTTGAGAAATTTGCATTTTGTAATGATAATTCTGTCAACCAAATTTACACGTTACCATTGTGCAAACCAAAACAGATCTAAGCCTAATTACAGCAGGCATGCACAGTAGCCTCCTCCTTCAACCACACAGGCCTGAAGTATCGGCTTTCGTTTTCAAGTTTCAAAATTATTGTTCTAGCAGGTTTTTTTCATCATATCAGTCTAACTGTCCTAAAACTATGAATTATTTTTCCGAGGTAGTGTAGCAACAGTACGCAGGTGAGGTGGATATGTCAATAATCGTTGTGTTGTAAATTTCGTCAATATGTGGACGTTTTTCGGTACACAGTATAATACTGCGACCAACAACTACAGCGACGCCATCTGGCGATTGTCAATGTAATTTGTACACATTTGACATATTCCGCGATACATTCCGAAGGTGGCGATGTATCTTACAAGAGTTAATAATAACTGTATTGTGGATTTCTAGAAGTACAAATGTAACACGATTTTAGTAGTAAAAGAATTACTCAGCATACAATATCTATGCTATATATTTATTTGTATTTATTTATTATAGATTATGTTTCACACATCACGACATCATCGTAATGTATCGTAATACAGTCGCACACCGCTTTTTAGTTTTAGGCAGGGTTTGATTAACGGCGATTGTGAAATTATTACAAGGTTCATGATGATCGATATTTTTGTAGTGGTTGACAGGAACCTCTTGTCTGCCGCAAGTGAAAACTTAAATTAATTGCAGTTTGTAGAATTTGCACTATTTCAATGGAAATTAGTGCCGCGTTACCGATCCTATTATCTGATACAGAGGTGGACCGACACGTATCAATCGACAGTGACGTCGTGGACGTGTGTCGACAACACTATATGATTGACTTTAATCACTACACGTAACGCTGCACTGTGTTAATGGCCATTCAAAAATCAACAGAATCAAGAACCGAACCCCCCCCTCGTCTGGGACATAGCCGCACATGCAAATTTTGGGGCAGGTAGGTTCGGCGGCGGTTCTCCCCAAGTACGTGACTTTTTTTCTCCATCCTCTCCACGGGTCAAACTGCGGCTCCGGCGCACACGCTTAATAGCTCAAACGATGCGCTTTCGTGCTTTTTGGGGGTTAATTGGAGGCCATAAGCCTGGACAAATAGACTTAGGTGTTTCACGCTGCAGTAGCTCAATTGTCTGATGCACACATCAGTGTACTGGCAATGGGCATATTGCCTTGTTTGGACATGTCAACGTCACAGTAATGACAGATGTGGACGAAGCATCTGCAACGGTAAAAAAATCTTTCATTGGCCAGATTTCATCGTCACATTTCGAAGTCATTTAAGCAGCTTTGTTGATGAAACGCATCAACTAAAAAAATTAACATTTCCCAATATAGCGTAGCAACAGTCCATCTCACCTGCGTGCAACTGTAGACATGTCAATAAGTGTTGTGTTGCAAATTACTTCAGTATACTGTGTGCCAAATATTATGGAAATCAGTTAACATTTGAAGAAACTGCAGTAACGTAAAAAGTGAGCGTTTTTTTTAAAGAACACAGTGTATGTTGTGAACTAGCGGGCCACCACTGGACACACGTACTGGCTGTTTTGCGCCACCGTGTAGCCTATGCTGTGTGCGTACGTTGTCAGGTGGAGACGTTGGCGGTGGCTGATATTGATGTAGAGGGTGTACATAAAATCCCGCTGTGGATCATCATAATTTCAACCATTGCAGGACTTGTGCTGCTCGCAATCGTCATACTGCTGCTATGGAAGGTAACAAACACAGATTGATCATTCGCATTAACCTGTAGCCTAGTTAAATCGCGAATTTCAAGAAATTAAAAAAATCGTAAAATTAAAAAAATGTCGTCACAATAAGATCGAGTTAGGCTACTTATTGAGGTATAAGCTTGAATTTCAGAAAACAAAACTTTCATGGTGATGTTACATTGATCCCCAGGCCCCTAGGGGTAAATTAAAAGAATGACCTTTATACCGTCATTAGGGACAATTGTGTAAAACAAAATCGCTTTCTTTGTACGCCCACTCTGATCCCGGAAGTGGTTTACGCGCAGAAGCTTCACTGCCACCATAGTCTACGTAGTAGGCCTACACGGCAACATTGGACTGTAACTGTTACTGCTGTTAAGTCACTGGGCTCAGTGGGCTGTGCCTGCTAGCCCAGCCGGCTAGCCACTTGCGCGGCCCAGGTTCAGTCCTGGGTCCGGGCAAGTGGTTTTGCTCGGTTTGGCTGGGTTTGACGGGCATGCTATGAGAGTAAATTCTCAGACACCTATGGAGGATTTGTCTGTGTTTGAACGGTTCTGTGCAGTAGATTAAGCTTGACTCATGTTAATATAGCCGGACTTTCCTTTTTCTTTATACTGATATTTTGATCGCGCGCGTGCGTCTGTTGTTGCAGTGTGGGTTTTTCATACGTCATCGGCGGAGAAACATCGGCGAATACAAGGCTAAGATGCAGCGACAGTATCACGAGTAGCAGCTCAATAACCACGCTATAACCACGCCACATAGGCGCCACTTCAGTCAACGACTGTTCGGGGTGGGGGGGGCAAACGTGAACGCCACGAAAACGCTGGATGCAGTAGGCGTTCTCGTCCTGGGAGGTTTAGGAAAGCGCAAACCGCGCGTTTTTTCATCAGCGAAAGCGCGCACCAAATTCTGCTACCAATACACATTTTGGAGTAATTACTACAGCGTAAACTGTCGTTCAGGAAAGTGCTTATTGGCATCCGACAGGCTACACTTAACACAACATATCGCAAGGCGTGCAGCAGTGCAACCGCCAAACACCGTACATCCACTTGCGCTTACATTACTGCGGTGTCATTTTCGCAGTCACGGCCAGTTCGCAAGAACAGCAGCGAGAGAAGTCTGCATTTCTGCGACGCGTGTACACCGACTACTGCGCGGGACATCTGTCCGAAAAACAGTAGGCCTAGCACTACGCCGACTTGGAACGTGTGGCATACTGGTTGCCCCGTTGAGTTCGTGACATTTCCCGTGGAGTAGCTTTTGACGTAGGCCTATGTTTTACATTTCATCTATTTGTTTTTCTTTATTTCTCGTTTTACATATTGTAGTATAGGGGCCTACAATGCGCTTTTGTGACAAAACGTTCGTACGCCTTCATAGAATAATTGTGTGCTTTCGAATACGAAAAGTAACGTGCGGTTTGCGCTTAGCTTACATAATTGGCCCATCGTCCTACACGACTGGGGCTGGGTTACGTTGGTATATCCCCTCCGGCTGTGGGGGTTCAAAGATATCCACAGGTCCAATATTTTGTGACCCGACCTGACCGCGGGTCGACCCAACCCGTGATGGACACCTCCGTGCGGGTTTCGGGATATCACCAGTGGTGATAACTATTTCTGAAAATTTACACTCAGAATCCTGCGTTTTGGTCGATTACTGATTGAAAGAGAACTAGGCCTATATCCATGTAAACATGAGGGCCGATATTAGCATGTTCTGTGGCAGCATGAGCAGACACTGCAACATGTCCCATTGGGCAATGTCGTTTTTGGTCAACGTTTATATGAGTGTACTATATTCGTTAGCCTACCGTAAATCCTCCAATGGAAGCCGGGTCTTGAGCTGACTGTAGACAGTCATGGTAGCCTACTTTGGAAGATGAAGAAAATTAATGAACAACTGACATAAGACGACGACGACACAATAATACGAAGAGGATGTTTAGATAGAAACAAATTGTAATATCCGAAAGAATTAATTTCTATTTGACGACATTAAAAACTGATTAGGCCCCTACTGATTAGTCGCTAACTGATGTTTGCAAGAAATAGGCGTATAGGCCTACTCGTGTTTATGGGTTAACCACACAGGCCTGTGTACGTAGGCTATCATAGGCCAACTGAAATAGCAGAAGTTGACTTTAACAAAGGAACATTAGGTCTAGCCTACTAAGTGTAGCAAAATGTTAATATCATAGTGATGGAGATAACAGACCAATGTTATTCTTTAGTTTTGCGTGACTTATTTAGGCCTAGTTTTCGATATTATTTCGTGTCCGCCTTTTAGTTTTAGTTGTAAATTTTACACTTTTTAGTTTCAGTTTTTATTCAGTTTTCACTTTTTTCGTTTGTTTTGTATTTCGTTTAAGTTTTTAAAAATATTTGTTCACGTCACGCGTGACCGTAGCCATGAACACTAGTTGGTGCGGGTGTGGGCTCCAGGAGATTTTTCAGCAATGATGTATTGGTGATCGTTGATTGGTAAAAGGCAATGACCGAGTCTTCTGTTGACAGGTGCATGTGGATGACGTGGACGAACGTATTCTGATGATATTTATTTGTAAACGTAAACGATGACAGTAAATACAGGATCAACAAGGCTATCCAGCGCTTACAGCGACCCTAGCGAAAATAAAAGCAAACATAAAATAACACAGAACATATAGGCCTAATATGTTCTGTATGGTTCGTGTTCACTATTCACATCAGATAAGTGAAATGTGGCTGAAATAGCTGTAAAACACACTGTCCTACCTATCTCCCAGCTTTCTGCCCCAACGGTTGTTTAAGCACACTCTCTTGTACGAAGACACACGTTGTTCTGGATTTGGTTCATGCTCTATAGTTCTATGGTTTAACGGAACTGAAACTACCGAGCAGAAATATGCAATAGTCTACGATGACGAGAAAAAAATTAATGTGGAAAGTAAGCCTCAAGTGGAATGGGAGAGTAGTGAGAGTAAGGGAGTTATTAATTTAATGCGACGGTGAACGATGAAATCAGCGCATGTCATACAGGTGATTTTCGTTTTTAGTAGGCTTACTTATTCCTTTGTCGTCACTTTTACTTTTTATTTTTAGTTAACGGCGTCGCTAATTTTTCGTTAACGAGTATTTTCGTTTTCGTTTACCATACAAGACTCAAAAAGGAAAGATGAAAACGGATTCTGGTTCTACTCACACCTAGTGATCAGTGTTTTAGGCCTACCTCCCACAAGCGTAGGCCTACAGTAAGAGAATTTCATTTTGTTTGTGGCGATTTAGCGATTGTATGACTGAAGCGAAGAAGTTAGAACGTCAAGTTTCTCCTTATGATTAACTCCGTGGCAAAAAATGAGCCAGTAATGTGGATGTTTTAATACAAGCCGGGTCTCGGATAGATGCCCAGCCTCTATTACAAGCCAGGAGTCTAACTTAATTGTGCAATTAGAAGCCGGGGGCTTCTATTGGAGGATTTACTGTAGCCTATAGCCTATGTGTGCTTTGTGTTTGTTTTTACAACCCATGCATGTGTGCAATGACGGTTTTTCATTCGCTGCCTCAGGTAAGTTACTTATTTAATGTGTCCGCACGTCAATAGCTGGACGATTTAGTCCAGTGTTGTCTCGATAAATAATCGTATTTTGTGGCTATTGCCGTTTCATTTTCATACAGTACTTCGGAGCGAGTAGGATATAATTAGGCCTATATGGCCAGTAGATAGATGATGTCCGTTAATTGTTGTTCGTACACGATCGAATTGTTTCTTTCTTATTAATAAAATGTGAACAAATTTGGTCTTACTTAACACACACTGTCCTCTGCGTGCAACACCTAAGGTTCGTGTTTACCCTCTGATGCGCAGTTCTGTCCACCTATGCGTTAGGTGTGATACGTTCCCCAATGAGACGTCAAACTTTTCCCATCGCGGATCTGTAACAGATATCCCAGCATGCATTTACATTTGCATGTAACATTTCTCTTACAATAAATATTATCAGTCCAGCAGAGTTGACAACAGTGATTCGACAGTCTGTTTAAGACGACGCCACGGAGATGTTAATGGGTGCTAAGGCAGTGGTGTGGTGGTCATTCAGGAATGCACGGCTGATTGTGACGTGCTCAGTCGAAACTTCCACTGTACCAGCAAAGCAAGCACGTTGAGATGTCCAACTGTCACGTTTCGGTACTCATTTTTGAAATGCAAGTACGATGGAAACAGGGACGGAAGTGATCTCAAATGAAATGAATAAAACAACTTTATAAACATTTTAACAGTTCGCCGACTGTTTCACGCACGCAACTCATTAAATCAATTTTTGGCATTCCAGAAAACATTGCTCTATGCCAGTATTTGTACTTGTACTTTTAGTAATGGGTCATGTACTCGTAGGCTCATACTAAGACCTAAAGTACATGTACTTGTACTCGAACCTGAGATACTTGTACTCGCATTTAGCATACCTGAAACATCTCTGCTGGTTCAACCATGGTACCATTATGCTACATACACGATTCGACTTTTCGTATTTCAACGTCAACCATGGTACAACTATGCTTTACCACGGTATAGTCATGGCTGTACCATGTAGTCGTACCTTGGTGGGTATTATCACAGAACTCTTATACTGGTGAAATGGAGAGGTGACCAGAAGTATAGAAGAACGTATGTTATGCATGTTTTTCTATACTTACAGTGACTTTTCCATTCATACAAATACATTACTAAACTACATAAATGCCCTATTAAATAGGGAACGTATCTTGTCAACAATACTGCAGTTTTGGGACACAGCCAGACAACACGCCCGACCAGCTGAACGACGAGCCGCTCTCAAATGCCAAGCTCAGAAAACGACGTTACTATGCATGCCAGTTCAGAACATGATACTTCAGATGCATATCTAGTCTTGGGGGGGCATTACAGCAGAAAACAATGTCATGAAGTAAACAGACTGTCATCATAAGGCAGCACAAGTTTGCAATGTGACGAACCACATAAACAAGCCTTCCTTGTCATACTTCTTTCACCAGAGTCCAACGCAAGATTCACTCCACCGGAATAATCATACGAAAGTTCTGTATCAGCTGGAATGTCACTGAGTGCAAACATGGCAACCCGTGGAATAGCATTCTCCACCCTGACCGGCTGAATGTAAAGATTCGGCTGACAGGAATGGTTGATAAATCGACCAACGTTTCCGAAATAAGTGGCATCGACGTACGTTGTTAGCGACTTCGTTCCGAAATGTTCCCGCATAGTTAGGATGTAGTTATGATTCGCCGGGTTGGAATTCCGTGCCCGCCGCCTTGCTGCGTCGTCAGAAAGTAGCTCGCCAGAATATTCACACACAAAGCTTCCACGTGTGATCGCCTGCATGTAGAAATTATCACGATGAAATTTTGCGAAATTTCACTTTATAAAATTTTAAATTAAAAAGCCACTTCTAAAAAAGTTCAGTGAAACTGGTAACTTAAGAGTAACATTTAAATAAAATAAAGTTGCCTGTGCTCGTCTCTAATGTGCTAATAATGCTAAATAAACACTGACTGGATTAATGCGAAAAGAGAACTTTTATCAAGTACAAATGTACAAAGTACGTTGGTGCACCACAATGTGCTTCAGTTGAAATAACACTTGGGCCTCATTGGCATGCAGGGGCATTTCAAAAGTGGGGGACCTATTTCCTCACCCCATTCCCTTCCCTCCCCTTTTCGTATCCCTCCCTTCTTCTCCTTCCCTTTCCCAAGAGGTCCCCACCCAACCCCCTAAACAGATGTGAAGTCTGGGGGAGCACCGTAAGTTCCCCCAGTGAGTCTGGGCCAAAGCTTACAAACGACTTGGTGCATATTTGAGCCAAAAGATCAGCTCTGGTGGCAACAATTTTTGCAGATTTTCTTAGGAATAAGAAGTAAGTTTTGTGCTCATAAAAACATGTTTTTTTTTTAAATTCTTTGCACGTATATATTAGCATGTCACAATGGCTATCACGCGTCATTTGCATAATGTTAATTAGCAGGATAACAGACAGTTAAATTTTAATGGTTGTTACATGCCTATTGTGTGGCAATTAGGCCCTATCAGACCTCCATGCTATGTATTTCGTGAATTTTCTGTTGAAGTTTACATTGACACCTGGAGACAACTTAACTGAAAATTTCACCCTCTACCTGCAGGGACCGAACTCCAACGCCCTTGTGACCAGATGCAAAAACCAGCAGCATTGTGGTGACTCCATGTTGTACTACACGGTTAGAGCACGAATTTCCACAAAAGCAGTCATCGTTGCACTCAAAAACTGGCCTCAGTGTATCTGTATAAGGCACAATGTCCAGCAAATGGTGACAGAAGTCGTATGCAGGACCGAATCTGCTGAGGCAAGAACAGCTATTTGATAGATAGCAATTTTCTTCTTTGCAGCTGCAACCCACATACTGCTCAATCAGCTCTGCCACACGATCTGCTGCCAGGTTGGATATGTTTGATTTTGTGTACTGCAACACAAAAAAACAAGCAATATATTGGTAACGATGCTCTGCTTGCTGTTGGTGTGAATGTTAACAAAGTGACATGGCATAATAGCTACGCTGAGGTAATCCTCCAAACAGAGGGACCAGATTTATTATGAAAACACCAAAAATATCCATCGTTTCATTACAGTGTTATTATTTGGTTGTATGGAATTTCATCAACTTCAGTCCTGCGCCACTTCTGTCTTAGTCACTATGGTCCTTCAGTCCATTCCAGGAAGATTTACAGGATATGAAAGTCAGAGTCACTATCAGCTTTTTATTAAATATTATATTTATTTACATATAACAAATCTCGCAAAACCTACCGGTACAGCATTTTGTAAAGACAAATTTTTCACAACTTCTCTGGATTTAGCTACTCCCATAGGCCAAGGACCAAAGAAGCTTAGCCTTGGACAGATCTGGCTAAGTCACGGACCGATCTGATAGTCACTTTGGTCCTTAGGACAAAATGACTAAGACTGAAGTGGCAAGAACCAAAGTGGATGGGCGCATCAATCTTAGACCGAAGTGATCATGGACTGAAGTGGCACAGGACTGAAGATGATGCACACCCATCAAGTGTAACTGTTAAGGTTGGGGTAAGGCTAAGCGTTAGGCAGCGCGTACGTACATACAAAATTACTTACACAACAAAAAACCACTAGATAATTTGGGACTGCCATTCAGACGATTACCTGAAAGCAGCTAACCATGTGATAGCATATTGCCCTAAGGATGCCACTGAAGTGTACTTCATAATTGTAGCGATTTCCTGTGATTTTTGCAGTATACAAATCATATAATGTTGCGAAAAGACGGCAAATAAACTGTTGGACATGCATTGAATAATAGCAGGTAAACAGTCTGCTTTAAGGGACGGAATCATGTGTGAAACTCAGTGTCATCATATTTTGTGAGTAGATCTACTTATTCTTTTACATCATGTCGTCTGTTTGTGTTCGTTAATCTCTAAATTTCAAGAAATATCATGTAATTATCTGCACGAACCGCCATTGTGTAAATTTTGTGAAAGCAAAGTTCAGCATTTGATCGCTCAAAATCGGCGGTTCAGGTTTAAACTCAAGTTCAAGGCGGAAAGAGTTTATTTAAAAATAGTGCAACGCGCAATTGCCGTAAACTGCGGCCATTTGATCGAGTTCAACGCTGAACCGCGATGGTGCAAACGGCCCTTAGTGTGCCACCTTTATCCGCATCAGCAACTGCATCCGCACTTTAATTGCTAGAACAACCGTATTTTACCGATGGTCTCCTATTTCTAGTGGCGGTAGGTGTGTTGTGCTAATACAAATACCATAAAGTCAAGAAGTCCGCTGTCCTGTAAGCAGACGTTGTCATCCACTTTTACCGGCACGGTCTCTCGACCAGCACTTATATCGCTGTGAGAACGTAAATAAACCGCCGCCATGTTTAGCAACATAAAAATCTTATTGCTCCGTTTAACAACGATTAGGGCTGTGCAAATCCAACTTTTACTGCTGGACCCATACCCTTCTAGGTGACGATGCAATTGCCCGTACCCGTAGCTTACCCGTACGATTATCATTACCGCTGAGATTTTGGCGATGTTATGGGTAAGGGTCGGATTCAGTTTAGGTATAGGGTTGTGGTTTCATCATCATGTACAATAGAAAGAAATCATGCCAGAATCAGTGTGTGCCATGGAGCTTGCATCCGTACTGCCGTCTTACCTCTTAATTGTCGTCGTATTTTAGTGCTATATCTCGGATACAGAAGGGTTTGCTTCCGTTTTCTCCATGTGATGTGATGCTAATACTAATTGTGAAGTTGCTTGTATAGGCAGGGGCGGATCTATAGCGGGGCTTTGCTTTTCTCTCCCCCTCTCCCATAAGCCACTACGGAAAAAAATACAGCATTATTTCTCAGCCCACGTAACCCCGCCAACCAAAAAGTGTGAGGTTAAGAAATTATAAGCTCGCTTCGCTCGCAGTCTTTTGTTTCCGGGCTTACTTGTAAAACCTCAACACCCTAGACACCCAGTGCGGGTAGGGGACGACAGAGCAGGGCATAGAAAAGTAGTTCCGGCATAATGTGTCTCGCGCAGGGCCCCGAGTACCTAAATGCGGCCTTAAACTCAGAATGGTGTTTAAACATAGTTATGTAAACAAGTATATTATATTCATGTGAAACTATAGCCAATTTCTATGTCACTCGACGGTGTTCACAGGGACTAGGTATGTGAACTCTAGTGCTATATAGCATGCCTGAAAAATCAGAAACATTATCTACCAGAACAGGTCTGCAGAGTAATGACTGTTTCCACGTTAATGTCATGTCGAATAATGGTGGATGTGAAAATAACACGCAAAGAATGAATTAGGAAAACAAAAGCAGTTTTTTTCGGAGGCCTTAAGATATTTGGAATAACGGCTTTGACTAGAGCTGTGTCGGTATCGGTTTTTTTTAAGTCGGTATCGGTTTTCGTTCTTTTGGTCGGTTTTTTCAAAAGTCGGTATCGGTTTCGGTATCGGTTTTTCAAAATAACGCGATATCGGTTTCGGTTTTTCCGCACGAACCTATACCATTGCTTATCGAATAACACCATCGCTGACAACTATACGCCCTCCCCTTTCCCCCGAATGGGGTTTGGGCCCTCGAATTTGCATTACAAATTGCGGCCATAAGAGATAGGGATATTGTTACAATAGACAACCTATAGGAACACACCATCATTCTATCGAACTGCGCCTTCCCCTTCTCCCACAATGGGGAATGGGGTCCCAAAAATTTGCATTGCGATTTGCGGCCAAACAGTAACAGCTAGCGACATAGTTACTATAGACAGCCTGCCACCATCGCTGTCAA
>Ga0126335_1001684_pt1 | contig 12659 bp, 9 predicted proteins | sample OlaspJWI45metaG_FD_108409 | JGI IMG/M metagenome (GOLD analysis project Ga0126335, IMG submission 108409) | Marine gutless worms symbiont microbial communities from Oahu, Hawaii - Olavius sp. 1 OAHU.JWI-45 metaG | ecosystem: Host-associated > Annelida > Digestive system > Unclassified | place...
ATATAAATGTATAATGTAGCATATAAACGTCGCATGAATTACAATAGTGACATAAAGTAATATGACCAAAGTTAAATATAATTATAACTACATTGTAATTGAAATTATGTCTTAAATATAAGTTGTATTCACTATTTCCGTATTCTATTAACAACTGTGGCAACAGCAGGTGTAATATACTGTGGAATGTGTACGGTCACGTGGTTATCGCCGTCGACCAATCACATGCATTCCGCATCTTCCTTTCCGCATTTTATTTTCCGCATTCTGCAATTCCGCATTTTATAGACACCCTTACTTTAGTATACTATCACAAATCAAGTACCGCGGTATACCCGGTACACATTAGTTGGTTGCTGTATTCTCAGCACTAAACAGAGAAACTGCAGCATTGTTCACAAACTTTCACGGTAAATACCGTAGACAAAATTTTGAGTACCGCCCATCCCTAATTATCCATTGCATACTACGCCTACAACCAGAAGACTCGAACTCGACCATGCTGTTTTATCTTCATTCCACCGTAATCAAAAACATCCATTTAATGCTTTGATCAATAAGCTACAGCAACCTACACAAAAACGTTTAATAAACTTACTTCAGCAATTCGAAAAAATACAATTAATCGACAAAAGAATAATATATAAAATCACATTTCAGTCAAAGTATATTTATTTGTTTACAAAAATAACGTAAACTTTCTTAGTCTAGAGCTGCGCGGTCCGACAAATACAATTTTTATAACCGTTTCGACTTTAACAGCGTAATTGATGATTATACGAATACACGCAATAGCAACTGTTTTCATGAGCATATACATGCACAAAGTACACGTTTCAAAGTCAGTGACTTTAGTCGACGGTCGGGAAGACCGAGTTACGACGTGTAAGCTCGATAGTTTTGCACTATGTGGGACTAAGCAAAAAGGCCGATCAGACAAACGCATTGCCAAATGATCTCATAATTTACTTATTCAAATAATTTAAATGACGAAACAAAAGTTATACCGCACAACAGCCAGATGCCGCCTCTGGAACAGTCTGCCGCCCGATGTCACCTCAGCTTCAACGCTGCCTTTCGAAACCGCCTCAAAACTATTTTCCCGATCATTTCCTTCCTACCTGTTTTTCGGTTTCTAGTTCTGCACACCGTATATAGTAGTGGTTTAGCAGTATTTGTACTTTAGGCCACTCTAAATAACTCTTAATGTAATGTAATGTGACAGCTCTGTATTACTATATGCAAAATGTATCACACAGCCTACAGTGACCAACCGGAGCTGCTGAACAAGTCATAATCACCTATTCACCTAGTTTTTCTTCTAGCTGATGCTAACTTGGATACTTTACATATCCGATCATTTCAGATCAACCTGAATGTCTGATGAAGTGTTACACTTCAAATTTCCTCCCAAGCTGAGCGGCCATCTACAGAGACAGAACTTAGCAAAGCCTATGCTATGCCTACATTCTCATATTTAGAAAATATTACGGCAATAGTTACAGAAATTTTTTTACAAAGTAAGACATTTTCTGAATATTATGGTTAACTTTTAACCTTCACATTACAACATAACACATTTCCAACACAGAACATTAGCATTATTCAAGATCATACTGTTGTCTGTTTCAGCTACAAAAATCAAAGTAGAAAATAAATTTCTAAAATTTTCAATATTAAACCTAACTTATTACATAACTATTTCACAAAAACACAAGATAAAATAATGCATTCTGATTACATAACAAACAGCAGCAACATTTCAGTCTACACGGAAACATGATATGATGATGTGATGTCACTATGCAGACAAAACTGACTGGCCAGTTTTTCAACGATACATGGTGTCAACATGGCTGGATAAACTTGGTGCCAAACGTACCATGGCACAGAGTCGCCTGCCGCAGAGGGGCCCTGCACACCAAGAAAAAAATGACGGTCTTCAATTGTCATTCATCTACAGCATCTTTTACATCACTGAAGTGTCAGGCAAGTCACTGTGAGTCCTTAAAATGCGGAAAAACCCTTTGGCAGCCGTGCTCTGCACTGGACGCCACGGGGTAGCTTACAGCACTCCCCAGAGACCGTCTAGCTGATAGGCAAGGGGCTGGCTTGCTAATGAAGTCCAAACTTCCTATGTGCCACAAAGCAATTTAAGAAAGTTATTATGCAGCCACTGAGAATTATGGCAAACACACATCAGCCAGCAAAACCTTGCTTGAAAGGGCAAGTAGTAAGGGTAGGGTAGGGGTAAAAACCACAGAGTGAAGGCCACCATTTACATTTGGCATCGGGAACCCCAAGAGTAAAATCTGGCCCCGGATGTCAGTTGACATTAGAGCTGGGTCGATATTGCCTTTTCCGATATCGATATTTACCGACATTTCTGAGCCAAAAATATTGGCGATATCGATATTATTTACTGCAGCACTCTTTGGCCTACTCATACTCGAAAACGTTGAAAAAATGCCTATTTTTCGCCTTTTACCCCAGACACCAGACGACGACGTCAGTATAATCTACGACGTCCACGCTGTGGCATTCTAGGTCTTAGTATTTTTTAGCAATGGGCAATTCTGTCATTTTTATGTCAAATACTATGTAGTCAATCGTTACAGTTTCATACCGCATCGTCAACTTACGGACTGGATCAGTAGATGTATCGCATTGCCAAATGAAATACTCAGTTTTACTCATACGCTTATTTTTCTCATCAAACAGTCGGGAAAATGTAAGAAAATATCAAAAATTACCGATATTTTAGCATCCACCGGTACAACATCAACACATAAAAAATGATACCTAAAATGCTGATATCTATATGATACCGATAATATGGCCATCGGCGATATATCAGCAATATTTCAATATATTGACCCAGCTCTAGTCGATATTGTTTATGCCGCACTCGACTTACAATGCGACATCAAAGACAAGTCTTTTCAACCCTCGACTGCATTGGTACTGATAAGCACAACTGAATGACAAGATAAAACATGCAGCAAACGCTCATCAAATGATTTAACATCATCATGTAGCAAATGTAGCCAATTTACATGGACTTTGTGACAACAAAACTGATGTTACATTGGTCCAGAATGTACACATGCTGTCACTTATGTGCTGTCACTGATTGCGACTGTTCAGAAAATAACTCAAAGCACACTTTTTTCAGTTTGGCATTTGATGTCAGTTTACGATGTTAATGACTATGTAATGCACCTATGTCCTATCAAAGTAACTGGTGCACTATAAATCTAATGATGATGATGACAAATGATACAGCAGCAAGAGACTTATGACATAGCCAGTTCTGTGCTGTGAGCCTATCAAGATGGAAATAATGGTAGTACAAACCTACAACACAACATTAAAACACGCGAGAACATCGTATCGATCACAGCTCAATTACAGCAATTACAGAATGCGTGCCTATCTTCTGTCGGTAAAATCAAAGCATCAAAATTTAGTTTCTATGGAGTTCTGCTAAACATAATTCCAGCTATTAATGCACATGTTCTATGTATATCAAAGCCTAATTCATATCACCTCGCAACTTCATACCATACCTACTACAACAATGCCACGACCTCCAGCTTACAAAACAAGTTTGTTAAAGCAGAGTACGAAAAACTAAAATGTGTAGAAAATGATCCAGAAAAAGAAAAATGCATGGATTTATGTTGTTCATATTAATTAATTGCTATTATTATTTAATACCACTACCAACTAATATCAAAAGAAGAGCAGTGTATGCAAACCTGCCACATGGAATCAATACGTACCTTATTATACCTCACCTAGCTTCAACTATCAAACTGTAAAATAAAAAAGGTCATTTCAGGTACCAATGGTACCAATGACTTCCTATTAACTAACTTACATTGTATCTTGCACCATCTTCAGAGATTATTGTTCAAATTTTTGCTGCTGATAGGCTATATTCTGTTTAACAAATTTGTTTGGGGGGGGATCCCAAATCTACAACCACAAAAGTTGGCATGAATCAGTGTCGTGTCATATGGGGCAAACTGCATTTCGATATCTTGTATCATTTCTTTTTTGACACGAATGATCAAGTGTGACGGGCAGACAAACGGAATTTTGATGGCAACAGCATGCGTCTGACGTCTAAAAATGAACAAATAACAGATTTCTATGGGTTGCAAGATGATGAGAGCCACCGAGATGCAAATAAGCGACTAGAAATGTGAACCTTTAGTGGTCTGAGGCAACCAATGACTGCTGAGAGAAAACGTAAGCAGTAGTCCAGGCAAGACATCTAGAACACAAGAAATACATCATACCATAAGTCTGCTGACAATAAAAACTACATTAGTTGGTTGTTGTATTCTCAGCACCAAACAGAGAAACTGTAGCACAGTTCACAAATGGCTAGACCACAGAGTGCATGAAATTACATCAAACACAACCATACATTAATTTTCCTTAAAGTTTTGATCTCCACCAGAGACCTTCATCAGACACACAAGACAGAGGTGGAGGAAACAACAAACAAACAATTCACAAGAAGTCAGCATCTATCCAATTTTTATAAATCAGCTTTGACTGACCATGCAAGTCATGATAACCATGTGATCAACTGGCCAGCATCTACAATCCCCTAAAGGGAGTCTGACTGCAGTACCAGATGGATCAAAGAAACAGTACACAGCCGGAAGAAAGGAGAGATGGTGTTCTACGAACCGGGACGAGGGCAGCTACACACTGAGCCGCACATACAACCGATTTCTTGCCACGTTGCATCACTACTGTGGCAAGAACAGGTAGAACTGAACAAGCTACATCTGATGAAGATCTCTGATAGAGATCGAAACATCATGGAAAATTAATGTACGGTCGTGTTTGCTGTAAATTTTATACGAATGTTTTACCAACCTAAGGAATATGTTTAATAGACCACAGAGTGGTTATGGCCAAGTTTACTGTGAAGAACAGTGATATGGATGCTACAAATTTGTCTAAAAAACTTAAACTTCACAAATAAACTAAATGTTCATAGAAAAGCATTCACTGTTGTAAATGTCCTGCCATACATCATGCATGGCATGGTCCAAGCACACGTTTTACTGTCTCCATCATATCCGTTCCAACATTTAATCAGCATTTAACTTAAAAAGTGTCTTGATATACCAGACCATATAGAGCACATATACTTCTGGTGCAATGCTCTATAAAATCCAAACTGCCCGATAACCAGATATAAACAGAGAGAACTTCTAGAAACATTTTCCGGTTTTAAACCACAAACTTTTGTAAACTGTGCATGTATGTATCTAGACATGTAAGGGTAGCCACTATCACTGTCAGCAACAGCACTATGACCTAAGGCAGCCGAGTTGCTAAAGTCTTACGTCCCACATCACACATAACAGGTTACTTCAAAGACGAGTCTTTCCAGGCAATCACCTGCAACAAAAAGCAAAGAAATGAAATAGCAAATGACCTCAAACACAATGTTTTTGCACACAAACAGAAAACAGCACGACCCTGGTTTTGCAGCCTTTCACGATGTCTGGCCAGGAAAAAGAGTGGCTCTACTCTCAAAAGCCCGGAGACCACAAATGGCCTGGATTCGATGGTTTTTCTCAGGTCAAAAGAGAAATTGGCCAGAGTACACTACGGGCAAAGCAGTGGTGTAGTTTAATCAGCGAGACTGCAATTAGCGGAGTACCTAGTAACATCGATTCTCGGCAGATTCAATGTATGGCAAATTTGTCCAACGCACAATGAATGCTGCGAATTTATCTATGCCTCTGATGCTAATCCTCCTTTAACCATTCATTTACCTTTACCTTCAAGGCTAGCGCCGAGGCCAAATAAACCATCCAATCTATTTCACACAAAATGTGCTGTAGATAAAAAGTTGCCAAGCACCAAAGTGTTAGTCCAATTCTGTCTACATATTCTCAAGTTAAATAGGCCATATCTACAGAGTAATCTTTCTGCATAATACAGTGTCAGGTCCGAAGTGACCACGGTTTAATATGGGACAGAAAATGCTAAATGCCAGCCAGTGCCATACGTGAAGTGACTCTCGACTCGTTACATTCTCAGACTGCTCTCAACAATAGCCAGATTGCTGTGTGAGTGACGTTATGATCAGTGACGAACCGATCTTCGGTTTCACCCTCGCCACGTGTCAGCCATGCGTGAAACACACGCATCACAAACCAAATAACAACTGAACCTCTACAGCATTTTTAATGTCAAGAACAAAGCCTACACATTTCAGAAACAACCAGTCATTTTCTTCTCCAAGTAAACTTGCAACTATCGACGCCAATTTACAGAATAATTGCCAAATCATTCATCTTTTGATAAATCAAACTTTGAAGCAGCAATGTTAACAAATCACACTTGCAATTTTGCATCCATATAAACAGTCTCTTAAGATCAGTGAATGAGGCAAAAAGTTATTCCAGTCACAAATGTAACACTGCTGCAGACAATTTAGTTCATAAAATACGTTAAACATATCAAATGGTAATAAAATACGTTAATTCAGTAAGTTCAAAAATAATCCTGTATGGGAGAGAGTAAAGCATAGAAAGTCATTCTGAAACAGTCAAATAGCAGAATAGTATGAATGCTTAGTAGTATGATGCTTAATAGTATCATTATGCAGGACTGCATAACGAACGGGCATCTAACGATAGAATTAAGTGTGATACTGATTCGTAGTCTCCATACCGCATTCTGCAAGCACTGAGAACTATTTGCCGCAGACCGGCAGCATGCTGGCATACTGTGTCTATTCACTGGCACTCTCAATCACTAGCACCAGTGCACCATCTAAAACAGATTCCATCCAGCCAAACAAAGCACAAACCAGACAGTTCAAACAGTTCAAAAGTACAAACTGTACATTTACAGTTTAGCAGATCCGCTTCTAGAAAACAATTAACTGTCAGATCAAGATAATTAAGTTACAGAAGCAACACACCATACAACTGTGGACTCCGCAGATCAGAACCATCACTCACTTTCAGACATGCTGCTGGATTCGGATTTGAGATGCTACAATCAACAAACTAAAAGAAAATGTCAGTTGGCTTCCTATCGCTCACAGCATTACATTACATGGAATATACATATGCGTAGTCAGCGAACTGATAACGACCAACGTAAACAATCAATCGACGAGTCTCTGTCTCATACATATGCAACATGCAAGCATCCCTCCATTAAACTCTCTCCTGGATAAATGGATGAGCCAGAGCGTGATTGATTGACAGCCGCTTGGCTGGGTCCAGCACCAGGATCTTCTCGAGAAAATCCTTGAGCTGTGTGACCTTGCGAAGCTGATCTTCAGGCATTCGCTGGCCACCCACCAAGTCGGCGAGCAGGTCCTTGCTGGGACTAATGGTGCTCATCACCGTCACTTTCTCCTGCACACAATTTGTGCAAACCTGTTACCAAAATGATACGCTAAAGATTTTGCAGTGCTGTAGTCAAACAACAAACTGCAGTTAAACATGTGCATGATATTATTATGCTAGCATGTCTTTCACAAACTAAACAACCAAAAAGCACCTATTTTGACAGATCAAAATCAATTTTAAAATGCAGCAAATAAGCAATTAATTGGTGACTCGATGTCATAGTGAGTTAGCATCGCAGCTTTCGGCCTAAGAGGTTGTGACTTCGATGTTCATAGCCTGCTGCATTTCCAGTTGTCTGGTGAGGCTTGACAGTCTCAGCAGCTAATAACTAATTTCCGTCACATAGCAGTCCTGTGCAGACTGTTTGCTCATCACGGTCGTGCCTAAGCCAACTCAGCCTTCCATCCCTCTGGAGTCGGTAAATGAGGACCAGCTTTGGCAGGGAAGACAAAGGTTCATCCCATTCGTGGCTAAACACGTAGGTGGCAGGTAAAACTGGTGATCCCTTGCACGCCATACCTTCGCGCCTCTGAGATGGAGTTGGCCGATAAAGAGGTGCTATATCCAGTGTCATCTACCTTTTTACTGCTGCATTGTCACTTGAGGTCGCCTAACATGTCAACCTAATTATCAATACAAGTTTGATGGAGTCAGATTAGGTGTCTGTCTAGAAGTAGAAAGAAAGCTCAGCAGTGTAATACTTCCCTACTGAGTGGTCAAATAATAAGTAACTAGCAATCTAGCAACAAGCTTTCAGTGATTGTAGCACACAACATGCACAGACAGACCCTCTGGGTGACTTTGTCGACTTCGTGGTAGAGGAAGTTGAAGTTTGAGTCAAAATGATTCTCGCGGAACGTGCCCTTGCGGATGAGCCGGTTGGGTAGTTTGCCCTTCAGATCCATGATGAGTTTCAGCATTTCATTGTTAGACTTGCCGGGGAACATGATACGGCCAGTGTACAGTTCGTAGACAGTGACTGCAGTCGACCACAGGTCTATGCCGTGGTCGTAGCCCATACCAATAACTGTAACAACACCACACATCGCATGACTTTAAAACATTTCTTGGAATCATCATCAGTTTCATATCAAGGTCCATATCATTACTCCAGTTCCATGGCCACAACAAACGATGTGCCAACAATCCTTGACAGAGAAATGGTTAGTAGGGATGTACCAGACAGGGATTTTCACTATACGACCGGATCGGAATTTACTGGATACCAGATACTGGCATAAGGACTGTAAGACACACTGACAACTGAGTTGAGGCAACTACACTGTCTGAGTGAGCACTCGATAGTTTGAGGACAAAACTAGTTTAACTCGGACACCCAGACTGCTGCATGAGTGGAGTCACAAGTTTCATGTTTGAGTCTGTGATGTCCTGGTTCCAATCCACGATGCAGCAATGGAGTCAACTGACTATTCTGAGTAATCAACAACATAATTAAGCAAGTAAAATTATCCAGTTTTTTGACCATCAGGAAGCGGAATTGGATAGTGAGAAGTGACTGGATATCCAGCTGGAAACAGACACAATAGGATATCTGGTATACCCTTAATAGTTAGACTGTTAGTAACGGCAGAGTTGGAAAGAAGAGAAAACAAGGAAATCTCACAGAGACATACAAAATCCTGACAAGCAAAGAAAAAGTTGACCGGAACTGTTTCTTCACACTAGAAAGAATCTGCACAAAATGAAAAGAAAGGAGTTCAAACTCTACGCTAGTGTGTAAACAGACCAACTTACTGATTTCCGGAGCGCGGTAGAATCGACTGACGAGATAAGGTGTGATGTCCATCTCTGAGACATGTGATGCAGAACCAAAGTCACACAGCTTCAGCATCAGCTTCGACTCATTTATCTATACACACGCAACACACGTAGCTTGCTTGTTAATGGTACACATACGCAGTAGGCTAAGAAGTGGCAAATATTGAAACAAATCAATTTACTAAATCATCTTCACTGATGCATTGCACTGCTCCATGCCATCCATGCTGACTTTTGGTAACCTCTGGTGTCCAAAGCTCTGAAGAGATACAGCAGTGTCTTCCTACAGGTATCTGTGACAGCCAGGTGCAGCAAGGTTGGAAAACCTTCAGATAATTCCAAGGTTTGACTAAAGTTCGACCTAAGTCTACTAGTCTAACTTAGGCATTTGTATCTTCACGCATCGACTACTGCAACTCACTGCTGTCTGGCATTACTGTCAGCCTGGTTTAATGTTTTTAGGTTGTCCAAAATGCTGCCACATGCCTCGTTACTGGCATTTGCCGGTGCAAGCACATCTTGCCAGTCTTGAGACAACTCCACTGGCTGCCAGTGCGGCAGCGCACTCAACTTAAGATGGCCGTCCTGGTCTACAAGTAATTGAATGCCTTGTCACCGCAGTACCTGATGAACAACTGCCAAATCATCACAACTACTGGCTGCCGACAACTTCAATCATCTAAAGTTGCTACGTGCGATGTCCCTAGAACCTGCACAAGTCTGGGCGATCGATCCTTCACTGTTGCTGGTCTACGTCTCTGGAGTAATCTACCACTTTATCTCTGTGATTCTGAGCTAACTCTTCTCAAGGTTTCGCCAATTACTGAAAATGCATTTGTTTGGCTGACGATTGCTGTGCCTAGTAACCTAAGTTTTTAGATTTTTAGTGCGCTTTACAAATGTACTTACTGGCTAACTTACTTAAGTTTATCCTACAAAATTCGATGTAGCTGCCATTGTTTACCTTACCTAGCAGCAGCAACTTAACAACAGAAATGTAACAGGAAAACCAGAAAATGTGGAGCTTAAAACACGTGATCATTGACATGACGCAAGGTTCTCACAAGAATGTTGTCTGGCTTTATGTCGGCGTGAAGAACGCTACAGCGTTTCATCAGTTTCAGAGCGAGAAACAACTGTTGAGTGTATGAGCGTACAGCCTTGATATGAAGACCAATGTCTTTGCCGTACTTCTTTAATACCTCACGCAGATTCATGCTGCACAGCAGATAAACAGACTACAGTTAGTTACTGGCACCACTACTATTATTGCAGCATCTTGGCACAAGTTATTACTGTGCCTCTAAGCAGTATAATTCGCTACCGGCATATTGCATTATGCCTTATAGCTAGTTATGTAGCAGACCTGGCAGAAGTAATAATAATAATAACAATAAACAGATTTGTATAGCGCCATAAGGTCTAACATCACAAAGACACACTATACAGTACATAGACGTTGCAAAACACATTTAAACACTACTTAGTTCTAACCAAACTATAGCACAAAGAACTTTTACAACCATGTACGATGTACAAATGACTACTAGTTTATAGTAAACAACAACGTAACACAACTAACGCTGGTTCAGTCAGCTTTTATAACGTCTGGTGTCAGGAAACAATGTGGGAAATTCTACAGCTCTTAAGGACCACACATGGCCTTAACTGAAAGTAAGTAAGTACTGTATATACTCGCCTATAAGCCGTCCCACATATAAGCCAACCCCCATTACCACGGCCGAAACAACAACAACAACAACCGTTTAACGGCCTTTGTTCTGGGACAACTTGGTTAGGCTGGTACCAGAAACAACACTGCCTTCTGCCTTAGCATAGGGCTGTGCTGCATACAGGCTGGGTTTCCCTACCTCCTGTCTTCTGGATTTTTATGGAGCAGGGGAAGATAATGGAGGCAGAGGTACCGACAGTCCGGGTGGGTGCCACCCCAACCGGACTAATGGCGCCCCCACCCCCACGACCGAAAATCTAGCAAAAATTAGTGACCTGCATATAAGCCAGTCGAGAAAACTGGTGATAAATAAGTAGCCTAGATCAGTGCCAAGAACAACTATAGCAGCGTGCAGTGTGCCCTACTAAGTTTCTTTTACACAAAGGTGCGTGTCAACCGACAGCTTGGCCTTGGCTGAATGACAGGCGTTGCATGGTCCGAGAGTTGGAATGATGTCACGTTACAGTGACTGACAACTGCTATACAGCTGCAGCAGTCCGTGGGTGGTCATTAAGGACACCACTGTCGCTCACTTCCCACACATTCACACAGTTCCTAGTGGCCTACTAATGGTTCATACTGTGGGCGTGCCACCCACAGTGAACATCGCTGAGAGACAGCTATGACGTTAAATGTTTACTCTGGCTGTGTGGCACGACCCGCGTATAAGCCAACTCCCAAAACTTTAGTGTCAAAATTAGTCCAAAAACTGTTGACTTATATGTCAGTATATGCGGTAAGTACATTTGTAAATGTACCTAAAAAATCAGTCACTACGTGCCGCAACCTTCAGCCAAACAAAATGTGTTTTCAGTAATTGGCGAAACTCAAGAAGTGTTAGTTCAGAATCCCGCAGATGAACTGGTAGATTGTTCCACACACATGGACCAGTGATGGTGAAGAATCAAATTGATTGCCCAGACTTGAGTGGGTTCTAGGGACGTTGCATGTAGCAACATTAGATGATAGGAAGTAATAACAAACCTGGCTCAGCTCCAGCCTTTACATTCATATCAAATACAGGGACCAGACCAGCTAAAGCAAACTGACTAACTGTGTGCTTCTCTTGTCCACTTGTGCATTATGCATGCAATTCTTGTTCTGCAAGTAACTGAATTTTTAGAACAAATAAAAACAATAGTGACCACGAATATGAAATAAACAATGCTTGAGCACTTAATTTCTTCTGTACATGGCAAGTGATCGGGTTACTTTATCAACATGATGCAACCTGCGCAATAACACAAAATGGTATTGAGATACCTGAGAGACTCGAGGACAAGACAGAGATGGTTTTTGTGGTAGAAATGACGAAACAGACGCAGACAGTGAAATTTGTCCTCGTGGTCGGCATCGTTCAAGCGCTTGAGAAACTCGAGCTCCTTCAAACCAGTCTTGTGCCTGAACAAAATATGTATTACAAACCGTCAGCTTGTTCAAGTAGATAGATAGATAGATAAACTTATTTGTATAGCGCCTATATATTCAAAAGATTCTCTAAGCGCTTCGGTGGCCAAACAGATGGGTTTTCAAAGACTTTTTAAAAGAGTCAAAGGTAAGTCCCGGCCGCCGTAATCCAGGTGGAAGGTCGTTCCATAGTCGGGGACCAGCGGCCGAGAAAACTCCTGTCACCGAGTTTGTTATGCGTCCGTGGCACGAACAGCTTCCGCATGTCATTCGAGTTAGAGCGCAGTGGCCGACGACCAGCGTCCGACAGAAGACAGCAGTCGTCAGCCAGGTAC
>Ga0126335_1001685_pt1 | contig 12655 bp, 7 predicted proteins | sample OlaspJWI45metaG_FD_108409 | JGI IMG/M metagenome (GOLD analysis project Ga0126335, IMG submission 108409) | Marine gutless worms symbiont microbial communities from Oahu, Hawaii - Olavius sp. 1 OAHU.JWI-45 metaG | ecosystem: Host-associated > Annelida > Digestive system > Unclassified | place...
AGGTTTGGTATTTTCTAGACATAACATTTTTCTACTTGAAATTTTTATTTTTGTATTTCGACAACTTCTTTGCAGTTTATTCCACTACTATTTGTGCTACAACGTAAGGTTTTTGTTGCCAGTATTAATGTTAAACTTTTTGAGTAGTACCGTTTAGTGACACCTACTTGCAGCACTTCTGATGCAGGTCAACACAAACAAAATGTGCATTTATGTGCAGTCTAAAAAATCAGTCGTTTGCAAAATACACATTTTGTGCATATCATTTTTGTGGTGTCCAGTTTGCGTAATGTGTACAGCTGTACATTTTTTTCACAGATATGCTACCTTCTCAGTTTGAACGTCAGCTGTCTGAGTGTGTACTGTTGACATAGTGGTGATACTTCATTGGCTTTCTACACCTTTGTGGATAGGTCAAAGCGGCATTCACTCGGTCATACAACAAATCTTTTCATTTGACGCCATACTCAACTGGTGCCGCGCCCAAGAAACGTGGCCGGCAAGCAGCTGGAGTCGATGATGAAGCTGAGGACATGTATGATGAAGCAGAACAACATGCAGGGGATGAGAAGCGAGACAGTGATGACAATGATAATGACATTACAGCCGACAGGATGATTGTGGTACTGTGAGATTTGTGATTTTGTGTTAACGGTTAAATACAAAATAGCAGTATTGTTAGTTGGCTTGCTAATGTAATGGCATGTCAGATGTTGCCGCATACAGGCTAGAAACTGTAAAATATTGGAACATGCACTGACATTGCCAAGTGCTATTTTCTCAATTTTGCTGAGTTAACTCGTTGTCCCTTAAAGATGGATGTTAGGTGGGAAACGCATTTAATTGTTAAATAATGTAACTGTTAATTAGTTTTTAAATTTGATCATTAATTTTTAGTTAAGGCCTTATCAGAATGAAAACAAATGCTTGATTTTTAATTGAGATTAACTGTCAATTAATTGTTAATTTTTTTAAACTAACTATCAATTTCTTTAAACTAGTGATTTCTATGATGCCTATTACGAGTGCACTGAGTGCATCCGGTATTTAGATGGAAATTGTCTTGATTGTTTGTTATTGCTTTCAAAACATTTATGCATTGGCCAATGCTGCCACCTGGTGACTACTGGAAGGTTTGATTTCATCAAGGCCACTTATATTGTTAGCAGTAAAAGATGTTTATACCATTATTTTATTTATCATTATTGTTGTCTTTATTATAATTGCTGTGGTTACTGTTTGATAGACGAAGAAAGTTGTCAAGAAAGCGAAAGGTGATCAGTCTTCGTCCAAGTCCAGTCCAGCCGTGGGTGAGAAAGGCGCCGATAAGGTGAAAGGTCGGGGCAAAGGAAGCAGTCAACGCAAGAGTAAAAAGTGAACATTATGTCTCTGAATGTTAACTGTTGCTGTAATGTCTGCTGTTGATGCGTATCATGTTTACATCTGGTAATTATTAATTTTCATGTAACTGTGTGTCGTACTAAGCTGCCGTCATCTGCAGCAATCGTATTTGCTAAGGTGTTGGGGAGTTTTGGCATAGTTGTTCTCTTCCTGGTTGGCATCAGCTCTCGCTGTCATTATAAATCTTGTTGTGCAGCATTGTTAGTGTCGGTAACAGCCCTTGCGAATTTACAGCTATTTATTATTTAATTGTTTTACTATTTCATTGGATATTCAGTTCATTTTTCATTAGAATTATCTTCATTTATTGTACATTATAGTGCAACTTTGCGACGTGTGTGCAAACGTGGCCTCCATTCTATCCACATGTATTTCAGTTCATTTTCATCAGCCGAAAGCAGTCTGCGGAAATGTGACTCGACTTTATGACAGTTTCTACTACGTGGGGATAGTCATTTGATTATACTAGGTGGGGATAGTCATTTGATTGCAAGATCATTTCAGATGACAACAACGTTATCACTATATCTACTGCACAGTGTTAAATTTAATCTGATATGATGTAATTGTATTCTTGGAAAAGAAATAAGCCAAGTTATATAGTATACTGTGTCATGTCTTGAGTTTAGAGTTTAGCAGAAACTGATATCAGTGTGTGCTGCACGTTTGTGCTGTGCAATCCCGGGCATTACTGGACTCTGCGAATGAATGCATAGGCGAAAGACCTATTAATAATCTTTAGCAAAACAAAACATCAGTTATGCTTATGTAAATTTTTGACTGCATCATGTGGTGATGAACAGGTGTCTGTAGCACAGTTAGCACTTATTCGGCTTGTCTCTGTGTAGTGCACAAAATATGGCATCACTAAACGGAGAAGCACTTCTGTCATTCTGTAGCGATTTCGACAGAGACCAATTTTACAGTTAATTTCTAAGCTGTGAATGTGCAGGGTACTAAAGTTGTTTTTAAATAAATATAAATAATTACAGCTGTTTTCGATTTCTTATGCCATGATTTATCGCTTTATTCGTTTATGCATCCTCATTTTCATGTCGCGTGCTATAAGCTTACTACTAAGCTAGACAGTCATACTAGTCAGCTTTTCATTGGGCGTCAAGCACTTGCATGGGGCCCTCCTTTCACTGTTACGTTCAGAAATGAACGCTAGAGAAACCAGTCGTATCGAATCGTATGTGACGCCTGTGTCGGTAACTGCTGATTCACGCGCCGCAGTGGCACTAGTGGCAGCAGCTTACGACGTCCATACGACTGACTTGCAACTAGTCGCTTGTGTCTAACGACTGGTCAGCGACGCTGCGATCCACGAAGCGAACCGGGACACGGTCGCCTGGAGTTAATAACGTACGCAACATCGGCTGAAGTTCCACGCCTGGATAGACTTCCAGTTTAAAGTTGATCAATGTCTGACAAACACACGACACAATGGCGATATCGTTAAATATCGCAACGGCTCTCACAGTTGCAGAAAAGTGCGACAAACTCATTGTCGTTCTGTCTGTTTTACGCCTAGACTCCACGAAAAATAACTAGAAAGTCGACTTGTACTGAAACGCGATAGAAAAAGTTGAGAACGCAGCATGCTATAAAACGACACTAGGCCTAATTGCTTGAAGAATTGATAGTTGCGATAAATGTATCTACGGCTGTAATTATAATAAATAAAAGATTTCGAGTACAGGCCTGATAGTACCTTGATTAGAATTGTTGTCAGTTCCATCACGGCTATTCGTCGACCTGTACAAAAACAGTAAAAAAATTACTAAATACCAGCTAACGCCTCCACGACGGTAGGCATGGTAGTTTTTAAAACCATTAAAATTTAGGTAGGAAGCAAGTCAACACAGAAACCAAAGCAACTTCAGTCTTCCTTGTAAAAGAACATTACTTACTTATTGGACAATATTTACTGCTACACTAAGAAGCTAACCGATGCAACTCCTGCTGCCGAAGCCGAAAGGCAGACATGCAAACGGATGTTTGAGCGACTGTGAGCGCGTCGTCGAGCGCATCCAACGTTCAGGCAAGAATCTGTCAGCATCCTCGAACACATCGGGGTCACGGGACGCGACGTACTGGTTCATCACTATCAGCGTCTGTACCAACAAATAGTAACATTGACGGCGACGACAGTACAATGCAGTTGAATACATACAATAGTTATAAACGTGTGGTAGTAGCAGTTATAGGCCTACCTTCAGATTTTAACCACGGGAATTGTTCGAACCCCTGACTTATCTGGGGATATTTCAATTGGCATGTTTTTGTATTTTGATAGGCGCTAGGTGGGCAAGGACGATTTAAACCAGTTCAAAAATTGGGATAAGCTCTGGATGAATTCTCCATATTAACACAAATGTCATCATTAGAACTCATGACCCAGGTGGGCTCACTGTTAAGGCCAGTGATTCCTCTCCACTCCGTCTTGTCCAATGCCAGTTGGACAGCCATTATTATAAATTATAAAGGCGCACCAATCCGCCTATGTATCTACAGTGTATTATCTAATTACAGAAATTATAACAAAAATCGCAATTTTCGGCGACGTATGCACCTGCTTCGGGACGAAGAATCCGCCGATGGCGCTGTCTTCGTCCAGAACGCGACAATTCATCGTAACCGCCGGATACAATCTGCACGGCCAAGCCACACTGGCTACATTGTTTGTTGTGGTGCGTTTGGTCTTCTGTATGTTTCTATATACCGGTAGTTAATCCTCGATTACAGCAAGCCCATAGGCTAACTGTATGTACATGTATGTACAAGAATCATTCGCGGCATCAGGAAAATAAAAATACGCCAATGTTCCAATCCAGAAACAAGTCTCATAATGTTCATTGTCCAAGTTCTTGAACAACCGAGTACACGAGGCTCAGATAAAAAGCCATGTGGCAAAAGTGACTAAGATGTTTGTTTTAAGTGGCGTTCAACAAATAGGCTAGTTAGACAGCATGTCCTACCGCATGGCTTCTTTGATGACGCAGTTGAGGTATTTGAACTGTGAACAGTCGGTTGCAGCGGCTGCAGCGACAGGCTGACGCTGTTGTTTGGCGTCGCTGACCTCAGAGTACAGACGCTGTTGAACGTCGGGGTGTGTAGCCAGCAGGTGCACGAGAAAACAGTACGTGTTGGCCGTCTGTTGAAATAATTATACAAAAAAGTTATTTATTGCTTTGGCAATTTCACCGCCTCGGAAATTATGATTCTTTGTAAACAGAATAGAAAATGCATTCCATGCGGCCAATTGCGATCGATGATCCCGTAGCATGGTGTGTCAGGCTGTTTGTCAGTCAGACTCTCACGCCGCTGCTCTGTACAAAACGGCTGAACGGATCAAAGTCGAAGGCACATTGTATTAGATGGGGTTCCTACGACGTCAGCAAGAGAGAAGGGGAAAGTTTTGCCCATTATAAAGTATACTGTATATTGCTCATATTCGATGCGGCCTTCTACTAACTACTACTCTAGCATCTTGTTATATTTTGAGCGCACGCCAACTTTCGTACTTAGGCAATGCATCAAAGAGACGGAAAAAACAACACCAGTTCAGCTGCATCGTTCAGAAGCATCATAAGAAGAAATTTACTTTTTGCAATAAAGAAGGAATATTATACTAAACGAAGGCTTGAATAGTCTACAGTGAGTTGTGTTCAATCGTACCGTATCGGTGCCGGCAATGAGCAGATCAAGCAAGACCGAGTTTATCTCGTGCATGTCAATGTCTCGGTTTCGCAGCAGACGCGTGAGAAATAATCCGCCTCCACCGCGGCTGTCGTTCTGCTGTAGAGACGCCAGTCTCTCGTTGATGAGTTCTGTCGCTGAAACATTTTCGCAATTTACAGACGCTGACCTTTCTGATCTTAGCTAATATCTGTTCGTGTCAAACAGAATTGTAATAAACGAAGAATGTCGTTTACAGTAATGCATTGTGAGGCGTAGGTCTACCGATAAAATTAAGTAGGGCTATATTGTAGACACATTATTCCGGGCGCACCCCCGGCCGGCTGCGGCCATAGTAAACTCGCCCGTGCGCGTACTGGTTTGCCGCTCACTAGTGTGCAATTTATAAGCGTGACAGAAGTAGTCACGAAATCAGTCACGAAAAAGCGTAACAAATTTTTTTGGCGAAGGCCTCTGAAGCTGAAATTTGGACACGCGATCGTCGTCGGTATTTGACGTCTTTTGCTGGTCTCCATTTTGAAAATTAGCCAGGATTGACAGAGTTAGATGCTGCGGAATGTCGGCGAAACACACCGTTGTGTGTGTCTAAAAGGAGTCAATGGCGGAAACGCTATAGCGATGTGATTAGTCAAGCTATACAGTCTGGCCGGCTGTTCCAACATCCTCTCGCCGCCATTTTTAACTATCACTTCGCTCAAACTACACTTTTCTTTCAGATTTCTAACACTAAAAAGAATTAAAAATTATAATACTAGTCAAATTCTTCGTTTTTAGTGTTAGAAATCTGAAAGAAAAATGTGCTTTGAGCGAAGTAATAGTTAAAAATGGCGGCGAGAGGATGTTGGAACAGTCGTTTCCAATGAGCTCCGCTCTCCGGGCGCGCGCCAGGGGTTTAGGTTTCCTAATGGGTTATACTGGACACAACTCTAAAAAGTAACATATCGCTACGGAGTATATACTGTGACTCAAAAAAACTTCCCACATTGTAATCGGCCCTTAACTTTGTTACATCTTAGTGCATTTTCAAAATTCACATTGGTGAATAAAGGTGAATGTAAAATAATTTCGTCTTTGGATTGCTGCAAAGAGTATGAAATGTCCAACAAAACATAATGAAAAGTTTTTGAGACACAGCGTAACAATTAATAATTAGTAAAAAAATTATTACTACGGTATTGCATGTCTACTATACTTTACACTACTTATACTATTGCTGGATTATTACCGATGTTGAAAAGTTGATCCCAGGCGTCCGTGTGTCTGCGCCAGTAGGACGTATTGAGCGCTCTGTGCAGCCTGTCTCCCACTATGAGATACAGCGACGAGTCCATCATCTCATTCATTGCTTCGATGAACTGACTGGTGCGAGCTGGTACGAATAGCTGCAGACAGCCAAGCCGCGTCTCAAACAGAAAAGATCCCGACGCTGCGACACATCATGATGCGTCAATCAAAATATCAATCAGTCAATCAGTAGCCTACAATAAAAATTGTGTATATTCGAGTTACATCAAAGCTACTAAAGTAACGCAAATTTTATTTAGACCATTATAACAAATTAAGTTTACACTACACTACGTTACAATTAATGCTCTAAAATATAATAACGAACTGCTACAGTTATAGTTTGGTGACAGTTTTAAGAAACAAAAACTGCAAATACTCAAGAAGATTTTTAATACGGCAAAGACAACAGTTCGAGTTACGCCATCTCTATGGCCTATGTCGGCACCACAGGCGATACAGCGCTGTTAGGTAAGTATAGTATTAGTGTTGATCAATGCCGTTCCGTCACTCCGTGCCAAGTTTTGTTAATTTGTACTTGTGAAAAGCGAATCGATGGTACGCGGTGGAGTCTTACCTTCGAGTGTCCAGCGATGGACGTAACTGGTCAGCTGGTCGACGACTGCACGGTCTCCGCCAGATTCACGGACGTCGCGAAGACGTGAGATGAAGTCATCAGTTACAGATGCGATGGGCGCCGTTAGCTGACTGACCATGTCTCGAGATAGTAACTCACCCGCCAGTACTTGACGCTGTCGCTGCCACTGCTCCCCTTGTCTGCACCGAAACAAAACATTTACCACCACCCCGGAAGAAGTCACAGTTTCCCCCTAGCCAGAAATTTAACTTACAATTTAAATGCGATTTTTTTGTTTTCATAATATTTAGCCTATACTCTGTGTTTCATCTTACAGAGTTGCTTTTCTGTCGGAACTGTGCAGTTACCAACCACACATAGACTACGTGTGAGTGTTACGCCTGCGCACGAGCGTACGCACTGATTGTTAGGCATAATGTACGAATCAATATACTAGACTACCGGGTGAGTCACAAAGTAACCCCTTACGTACTCGACCTTAACTTTGTCAATATTTTAACCGATTTTTAAAATTCGTTAATCACCGTACGGGAGAGCCTAGAGTGCAACATAAAATCTACACCAAAAGCCGTATAATAGCCTACTTGTCACCACACCTAAAGTATCTTGCCGCACTACCATGGGCAGTCAAAACTAAAAAGTTCAAATTTGTAAAAAAAAAACCCTGCAAACTTAATGTCAAGGTTACAGTACTGTCAGTACACTATACTATAAAAACGTCAGCCAAAAATTTCGAGAATAACTTCAAGAGGGAAGACATGTCATAATCTTACACGATGAAGAGTCCTGGCGGTCTGGCCGCCGACCGCATGTAGAGAGTCCATGACGGAAGTCCAGGGCGGTGTGGATAACGTCCTTCACTGCGAAAGACCTGCTCGATAATGTCAGCGTCGGACACATGCAACTGCCACTTTCCACCCCACTTCTCACGAAACATCTTCCCGTACTTGCGATGTAACTCCATCTGCAGACCAACAACAACATGTCAGAATTAACGCTGCTGATTGGGTTCATTCATTCCTTCATACAGTATTACATTACACAGGAAAAGCTTACAAACACACAACTCACAGAAATTAAAACCCACAGCTTATAAAATGCAAAAATCACACAATAAAGCAGATGGTAAAAACGTCACTCCTGTTGAACTAGACTCAATCCATTTAGGGAGGCGAGAACGTTCGTTCATAGTTTAATAATTCTGTCAATTCACGATCAATCAATCAATCAATCACGAAATTCAGAGGCGCTTGGTGCATGGCCACTAGGATAGCATGATGATGTACTGTGAGCACTAAAGGTAGAATTAAAAAGTAAGAACATTTTTTAAATTCACAAAATGTCTGCATGTAACATGACGCTGCATGGAAGACTGTTCCAGACGGTTGGCTCTGAGACACGTAAGGCACGCTTGCTGATCTCGGTCCACGCATACGGGGCGCGAAGCATGGCGGCGCCGAGCATGATCCCAGACAGTGGCTGTTTGAAAGTGGTTGAACAAGTGAGCACAGGTAGGCCTACACAGGAAACGAGGTGGTCCGGATTCTGAAACTTGTAAGCGGGGAGTGCTCAGAGGTGATACGCTCCTTGACTGGAAGCCAGCGTACCTGGAGTAACACTTCCTGGTTTACTTGGTTCTTTGCTTGTTTTATGCACGTTCTCATGTGGGTAACGCGAACGGTATGCGAAAGTACTATGCTAAATCGTTTTCGTCCGTGCTAGTACTGTGAAATGACAATGCCTTTTTATTGACGTAAAAGCGCCGCAAATGAAAGGCAATGCAGCCGGCATTAATCATACGATCAGACGAAATGCACCTTCCACGCGCGTGTTTTGTTACGTTTATGCCCGGCGCTTGACAGAAGGTTGAGTTTCAGGTTTCAGAAACTAAGCGATGAGAATTGACTGTGTGCCCGATGTGGAGAGGATTCAGTAAGTCAGCGCTGATTTTTTAGTCGCGACAGTCATTTTGGAGACACGTCTTTCCGCGCCATTGCACTGGTACTCACAGCACAGCCAAACTTTCAACGGCCAATAAAAACACTAATAAAACAAATTAAAAAACTAAACTCAAGCATAAACATCGACCAACATGCCCAGTGGGCATGCTGGTCGATGTTTATGCTTGAGTTGCCCACAGTTGCCCACACTTCAGCCGTAAGAACTGATTGTTATGCCCATTCGTGATACGCGAAGTAGCACAGAACAATTTAGATATTATTCACGTATGCTTTTATCGTTTGCCTTCCAGACAAACAAGAAACTCAGCTATCGCTGACAAACCGCCCGACGCTTGTGCACGCCATGCTGTGCTGTCAAGAGCTGCCCTCTGGTGAATGACTGCGATTTATTGGTTTTCCGACTTTTGACTACCTTTCTCTCATTTGACACCCACAATGAGGGGGATCCCCTCGAGCTATCGGGTTCATATTTGATACGGGAAAACTAGAATGGCTGGGCTACAATCTGGTGAAGGTCGCATGGTGATCGACTCAATCGTTTGGGCACAATACATTAACGTGACAGACACACACAGATAGCCACGTCGCCATAGCAAATGCAGCGTCAACACACTGCGTCGGGCGGCAAAAAGTCGCCGGAGGCATTATGTTTTAGGGCGTGCACGCTGTGTGTCCGTGATTCTGTCGCGTTGTCCCAACCGCAGCGACGTTGACAGTAAATTTGTACTGACCAATTACGTTCGACTACAGGTTTTAATCTTGCAGTTTTTCAACGCAGCCTGACGGGAATTTGCGAAAACTTTGAAGTTTAAGCAAACATTTCAGAGAGCGCGGACGGACTGGCGGAGGCATACGCGTCATCGATTTGTCGTCGACTTTTATCAGCTGTAGCTTCTTCACGAGCTGCGGTTGAACAACGCCACGTACGTGATGCTGACGATGATGATGTAAGTGACAAGAAATGACAATAATTATGCATCGATTGGTTTACAAATGAACGCCGGCGAAAGACTGATGTTGACAAACTTGACGTCACGTGTTAATAATTGATAGACATGCACCAATAACGTCGTACGGTCACCACTGCGCCGCCGTGAGCATAACATATTGCAAATTACGATCAAGAGACGCTGACTACATCGCTACAGCACTAATAACACGGTAGTAAGTCACGTGAGGTGACATACAGGCTCAGTAAATAACAACGTGACGTTTTCGTTGTGACTCACTCAATATTTGACTGTTACTCGTCACCGACACGCCGCGCCTCGCTTTTTTCTTCTAAAATATTTCAAACCTGTGACGTTCGCTCTCAGAGCGATTCATAAATGTACTTACTAACCTACTTACTTACTTATCAAAAATTGGCTATATGTCGCTTCACAAATTATTCTTCATTATTATACAATTATTGGTATAGCAGATTACCTGGATTGCCTTAAACCGTGAATGACTCTTAACATACATTTCTGTCTGCAAAAAATAGGTATGCCAATGCAACGCCATAACTGAGTAAATTGCATATCGTGTCTCAAATACGAGTCTAAATACATTTTAAATAAATTGAAAAATTTGATTAACAATATTTGACGCAAAACTTGATATAATAAATTGTTAATCAAACTTTTATATAATAGATCTATATCAAAATCTTTATTTAGATCTCATTTTCTTTAAAATTAGATTAATTACGCAACCGGATAGAGATAGTTATGAGAATAGCAGCTATACGGCATGTACAAATGCGTAGACTGTGTGTCTATTGTAAATTTTTATTGCTGTAAATTTAGGTTTTCTGCCAAATATGATTCATGCAAAATTATTATAATTGGTCGTTTATCGAAATGAGGATGCAAAGTTGCAAAATTAGTTTTATAACAACAGCGGAAAACAAAAATTAAGCAATCATTAAATAAGTATTATTACTCAGATATTTCTTACAGTCCTCTAAAATGAATTGGTCAAACTACTGCATTATTTTTATGCGTGACATTAATACTAAACTAAAATATTATACTAAGCACAGCAATCATGAGTATTGTCGACCTGGACCAAGTGCATCTGACCGCGGTTCTCCTTCTTCAGATACGTCAGGAAGTTGCCGATAAGCGGCCAGCCGGACGGTCCGTCAAGCTCAGACATCGGGCGGACGTGTGAGGCGTTGGACGTGTGACGCAGGTCGCTGTCGAGCATCGTTGGAATCTTGTAGACGTCATTGTCGTTGAGGTCTGCGGGCGAGTGGGTCTGTGTGTCGGTCGACGAGTGCCATGGCAGGCTGTGTTGGCTGGTCGTTGCCGGTCGCGTCGCCGTCAACGCTGCGACCGAGCGCCGCCATCTCAGCGTCGTTTTCATCGTCGTCGTGTGCGAACTTCTTGCCAACCTCGCGCGGTTTTATACGCGCCGTCGGTCGACTGCCGACCGGTACTAATCGTTCGGTGGCCCGTCATTGCGGTATGCGGGCGCCGTGGCATGCGTACGCGGGTTAACAAGTGCTATGAGGAGTGTGGCGAAGGATCGCCAGCGAACGTTAAACGTTTTTCGACGACAGACTGGCGCTGAGGTCGCCTGGTGCAGCGTCAGAGTTGATGTTACGGACTCGATGACCCATGAACTGGCGCCGCTGTTGCTGCTGCTGCTGTCGACAGACGAATGGTGATGATGTCGAAGTTGTCATCGCGGTCGTCGTCTTAACGACATCTCTCCCTGGCTCTCGGTTTTCCTTTCTTCTAACTAACTGAGCAACGGCAGCGACCTCTTTCCTCTCTCGTTGACTTCTACTGGCGAGCAGTATCCTAACGATGGCGATTGACGTGTCCTAAAATGATGACGTCACTTCATCATCATCATCTTTTTCTTCTTCCAGATTAGGTACCATCTCGGTGGAGCAATATCACACCGCAAACACGGCACGAAAATGAGAACATAATCTTGTCAAAACGAAATTCTGTCAGAACGATAGCCAATTTGCCGTTAGAGATTTTGCAGACTCGCAGTAACTCTATTACCCTAACCCTGGTTCTAAGCACAGAGATTCGTTTTAATTGGAATTCGCTGTGACGGAAATTCGCTCGGACAAGTATTCGTTTTCGACGCGCGTTCGTTCTGACAGAACTTTTGGAGAGATAAAACTTGGAGCACTGTAAAAATCTGGAAATGTTGTGCTGCGGAAAGCTGTCCTAGATACGGAACAGTAGCCACAGGGAAATCTCGGTCGCTGATAGAAGGCGTCGCGACTGGCAATGACATCGGCTAGTTAAGATTGTCTGCAAGGTGCGACGGTACGTACTGCATCGTGCCGATACGTGCAAGGGCTGCGAACATGAGAGAACCTGTGTATAGTCCGTGTACCGTGCCGACAGATTTAGTAGCAATTTTTACATACGCACTTACATTTTTGTAAACTACCGGACATCTTTTTTATTGCCAGCTGAGCTTATCTTCACTCTCACTGTCTTTACTCCTCGCTGTTGACGCTCTGCAGGCATATGCGTTTACTTTTAAGCGTAAATCATTGGTGCTGGTAGGCTACACCCGCCGTAGTAATGCGGATTTCCTTCACCAACTCTGAAACTTGTTTTTCTGAACACATGCACTTTAACGTCAACGTAAAATTTGTAGGGCGCCGCTATACGACACGTCTAGGAGCGCCAACAGTAGTCAGTGGTAAGCACGATCAAAAAGTACACTTTTGAGTCGTTTTCTGAACGTA
>Ga0126335_1001686_pt1 | contig 12654 bp, 8 predicted proteins | sample OlaspJWI45metaG_FD_108409 | JGI IMG/M metagenome (GOLD analysis project Ga0126335, IMG submission 108409) | Marine gutless worms symbiont microbial communities from Oahu, Hawaii - Olavius sp. 1 OAHU.JWI-45 metaG | ecosystem: Host-associated > Annelida > Digestive system > Unclassified | place...
GGCAAAAACGCAACAAGAGGCTAAAGTAATGTGGCGAAGGCTGCATCGAATCCTGTGGCGCCATCTGGCGAACGAGCCGGTTCGCTATGAGATCATCGATCGCAGTAGTGCGCATCTCTTGTATTCGATGCGGCCTAAAGTACGCCGTCGTCGCGCTGCGGCAGTTAAAGTGGCAGGTGTGTGTGTGTGTATGTCGGGTGACGCGATAAGTTGAGTTCTAGTAGGCTGTATAAACGCGAAGATGAATTGACGCCTGTCAGTGACGTCGGCAGTCCACGACTATGCGTGCAAGTGCAGATGACGCTACGGATTACATCTGGCAATGAAAGATATGTAGCCAGATGACATTAGCCCATGGACGCGGACGAACGGCGCCCTATTGCTCGTCCGGAGATTGACAAACAGTTGGACTCGACGAGCCGGCGGACGGGAAGCGGTCGCCATGGCAACGCCGGATGTATATACAGGATGTTTTTATTCCACTCAAGCTGTGGTCTTCTGCACGATATCATGCTGCTATGATCACATACGTGATGTTGACTGGAGTGTCCACCTAGTGCTTCCACTAGTCGAGTATTGGCGACGAACTGCGTGGACTGCTGTACTCTGGCCACTTCAGTCTCCACTTACTTCCTTGATCAAAGAAAGAACCATACGGAAACATAAACACAAACATAAACAAGTTGTCTAGCTAAGTAATTCGGCAAAGGCCGCGTCGAACCCCCTCCCCCACTCCCATCTAATACAGCGTTCTTTTGGTTGCTAGAAGTTTCCACCCCAAACAGGAGGTCAATCCGTTCAGCCGTGTTTGCACATCCAGCCCAAACAGACAGACAGACGGATGGACGGAATTGCGATGGCAATATGGGCGTCTAACGATGCGCGCTAAAACTCTATTGCGAATGAATTTAGGGCTTGGAAGGGAGCGATTAAACTCCAGTTAAACTGTATCCGAGGGGAGCGCAAACCTGCGCGCGGCCGTTTTTCGCTGACTTAACCTTAAAACTCGAAGATGTCTAGATACTCTGAAGGTGTATCTCCACATCGAAAATGAAGTTGCTAGGTCAAGCCATTGTAAAGGTATAACCGGAGTTGAAAAAAATACAAAAATAGCTATAAAGGTCAAAGGTCAACGTCAAAATTGTCATCAAATTCTAAGCAGTTATAGCGTATACCATGGGGCATATTCCTACCAAGTTACATTAATTTCTGACAGCGGTTTTTGAGATTTTGTGCCGACAGACAGACACATAGACGCACATACAGACCGACGCCGCCAAAAACAATACCAGCTCGCAGCAGAGCTGGCACGAAGGTAGTTATTCTGGCGTATCAGTCGTTTTGTTGTGTTTTCGTTTAGTTTCTGCTGCGCGTTTGGTGGCCGACATCTTCAGTCGTCGGCGTACTGAGTTGTGCCGTAGTGCCTGGCGTTGATCGTTCCTATAAACGCCGGTCGGGGTAATTTGCAGCTGCGGCGTGGGTGGCACGAGTAAGGGATCAGTGACGTATCGAGGTATAGCGTTAGGTTGAAAGCTTGCCATCTCGACTTGACAGCGAGCGGTCGCATCTGTCTTGCTGACTGCTGAGACTAGTGTCGGTGCGTCGTCGTTCGTCACTGCATCAGTTCCTTGCTTGCTATACGCGGGCGCACGTCGCGTCACATCGCCCTGTATTAAGTCCAGATCCCACTTGTACGATTTGTTGTGGATTTGCTATGGACACGTACAGTCACAGGCCTACTGACCAACATTTCAACAATTTTGGCTATGCGTGATTACAATTTTAATGTTTTAGCCGCTTGTTGCACGATTAATGTAGCATCTGCTGTAGCTATGCTATATTTACATACTGCAGCAACTGTGTGCTCATTCAAGCGCGTATCCGTCACCAAAACCAAATTCCTAGACGTCATTAGCTGTGGCACTGACCATTATCAAAGAATAATTAAACTGTGTCCGAGGGGGAGCACAAATCTGTGCGCTGCCGCTATTTTGCGAGCGTGACTTTGAGATTAACCCCCTGACCTTGAAACTCGAAGATAGATGTACCTTCACACTCAAAATGAAGCTGCTAGCTTAAGATTCAAAACTTAGAGCTTGAATTCAGAAAAATATGAAAATATATCTCCAGGTCAAAGGTCAAGGTCAAAGTGCCAAAAGTGCCGAATTACTTTGAGCATTATCGTGACGCATATTCCGATTAAACCTCAGCAATTTCCGACCAGTAGTTTTACTCCTATCTCCAAACTGAAAATGAAGTTGCTGGGTCAAGCCATTCGAAAGATATAGCCTGAATTAGAAAAATACGAAAATAGCTTTCAAGGTCAGATGTCATCAACTTCCAACCACTTCTAGCATTCACCATAGGACATATTTCTACCAAGTTAAATCAATTTTCGACCAGTAGTTTTGAGATTTTTGCGGACAGACAGACTCACAGAGAGACACACAGACGCCAACAAAAACAATACCTGCTCGCAGCATAGTTGGCGCGCAGGTAATAAGATTTGATGCGCGAAAGCGCCTATGTTCTGATGTGTGTTTGGCTACAACACTACAACAGATCGTACAAGTGGAGTCTGGACTTTACAACGAGCCGCTTATTTCGACGCCACAACCAGTCCAGTCTCCGTAGCCGTTAGATTTTCTCATACTGGACGAACAAACAAGCCGCCCATGGGCAGTAACGCTCAGCTGGCTTAAGTAGGTCACGGTGACCTAGTTTTGGTGTGGTGTGTTTGGTTTCGGCAAGTCGGAGGAATTGAGGTGTTGGAAAAAGGGCAAACAGAATGAACAACGACATCTGCTGCAAGCCGTGCATGTCACAGACGAGCAGACGGTACGACCAGATTCAGTATATGCCTCTTTCGCCGTCAAGCTGGCAGGAGCATAAAATGTTAGGAATGTCCGTTTTAAACCGTGACATAACAGTTGGCGACCGCTGCTGGTGCCCAAGTTGAGCCTCAATTCGTCGACGACACGAGGCGCCGCCGCTGTCACCTAACTTGCACATCCATTTGCGTCGTCGTGAGTCGACGATCTCAGCAGACGGCAGTGTGATTTACGCTCACGAAACTGAAATGCCAGAAACGTAAAGGAAGAAAACAAACATGAAATTGAAGTATCAGTGACCATACAGACTGACGCAGTTGTGTACTTTCAGCCAAAAATGCGTTTGTGCGCATCAGTCAAAGTCTGTAACGTTGAAATAATTCATCCCGACGACCTCTAGCCATTACAACTGCTTTACTCTGCTTATTTTCTATTATTTTTAACCACTTGGATCTATACTACCAGGGGTGAAAAACAAAAAAAAGTAGAAAAAAGTAATAATAATGGCAGTCCTCATTCTTGCCGTTGTGGCAGTTTAGTTGACGCCACTGGTAGGCTATACACGGCCTAGTGTGCAAGCATGTCCCGAGCGGAACTGTGAGACATCACGTTTTAAACGAGTGCATCAGCCGTGCCTTCAGTTCAGCGGGCATTCCGGTGAAGAAGGAACCAGCCGGTCTTGTTCAAAGTGACGGAAAACGCCCCGATGGCTGCACTCTTATTCCATGGCGCTGGGGATGACCTTTGGCATGGGATGTCACAGTCTGCAGCACGGTAGCTGCTTCCTACATGACCGCGGCAAGTCATACAGCAGGCGCGGTCGCTGAACAAGCTGCCGACAGGAAATGTTCAAAATACACTGAACTGTCTTCCACTCATGAGTTTCAGCCAGTGGCAGTTGAGTCACACACGCCACTGAGCGACACCACGGCTTCTTTTCTCGAAGAACTGGGCCTCAAAATCACAGAGCGTTCAGGCGAACCATCAGAGACCCAGTTTCTCTTCCAAAGAGTTAGCATGCTGGTACAACGTTTCAACTCCGTTTTATTCCGAGAAACTTTCTTAGATGAGGACGACACAGGCACGTAGCCATTCCAACCTGCTTTTATGTTTTTAACATTTTTGCTTTTAACTACCAGGATCCTTACTACCGGGGGTATTAAAAATATTTAAAAATAAAAATAATAATAATAATAAATGTCTATATTACAGTTGCACACAGAACTCTGCAAAGGACAATCGGGCAATAGGCTTAACACGTGTAATAGAACACAGAGCATCAGATGTGAGATGAACATAACATAACATACGCAGTTTAGCACAGTAATATACACGCTGCCAAATAGCGGCGCAAGGCTTAGTCAGTAAATTAACAATTGTACAAACCGAAACAACAATCAAACGCATAATATAACATAAAACATAACTGAATAATGGTAAATATTTACAAATATGCATTCACTTGTTGGCGCCGCCCGGGGATCGAACCCGGGACCTTTCTACCCCAAGTCTGACACTCTAACCACTACTCCATATATCGAGTTACCTCTACTTTTACCCCTCCCTTTAGTGTCGTCGGGCGGTGGCGTTTTTTTTCGCACATCGTATTGTTTACACCCCCAGGACATCAGTAACGTCCCTAACAGCTCGATCGTCAGTTACATTTCGTACGTTCCAGCGGACGGCGCAAACATACAAATGAATCTACGATGCTTGGTGTTGGCTGTTGCGGGCACGTCGAGCAGTTTGGGTCTGTTGTGGATCCTCGGGGTGACGTAAACTGTTGGACAGCAGCGGCGGGCGCTCATGCGGAGCGGAACTGATGTCCGACTGGACTGCACTGGAAGAGAGAGAGAGAGAGAGAGAGAGAGAGAGAGATGTCTGTGCGCGGTATGTCTGTCTGCCCAGTAAATCAGCATATGGCGTAGTCGGTTAGTGTCGGTCGCGCTCACCCGCGGCGGTACTCCTCACAACTGCACGTTCGGGTAGCAGCTGTGGGTTAGCTGTGTACGCCCACTTGCCCAGTGAAGCGTGATGATTTGAACAGCTAACAACGTAACGGTCCTCAGCAGACTGTTTGCTCACGGTTGTTGTACCCAGGCCAACTCAGCCTACCATCCCTCCAGTGTCGGTAAATGAGGATCAGTTTCGGCTGGGAAAGCAAAGACAGGTATGGTGCATTCCGTTCGCGGTGTGCTTGCCGTGATGTTAGCCAAGAATCTAGTCGCACGGACGCCGCTCCAGCGCTGGTTGTGATAAAGATTGCTTATGTTATAAACTTGGCGAGGGCAGGCTGAACGACCCGTAGCGTGGTTAGTGGTTACCTTCAATCCGTCGCGGTTATCGGTCTCTGTAAATTAATGTTTGATGTACGACCTGGTGAAATGTGGATGACTGCGTGCTGTCACGCCTGGTAGACAAGAGCCCAGCTATACCGCAGAGATATCGTTTCGAGCTTTGTTCGGGGCGATACATCTTGTCGCCGTGGTGTGTCACATATGGTTTACTATGACGATGGGTAGTGACGCTCATCTGGCATCTGTCAATTCTTGTCTTCATCACTTGCGCCTGTAGATGAGATCCGTTAAACGATTTGTCGACGTCTGGCGTATTGTAATTGGACCACGTCGTTAGCGCTTCTCATCAGTGATGGGTCGTTTATCGCAGTTTCACTAATTCGTCGCCCGTCCAGCACTAAGTTGTCATGTACGCTGGCCGCCGGTATAACACGTCATGGCGCGTACCGTGTAGACTGGACAACGTGATTTCTCGTCAAGAAATCGATGTCGTGCGGCCTCGTGGCGTCGTTGTGCGACGTCTGACCTCGATCAGTCTGCTAAGATATATGTTAGCCGACGTACCGCGCCGCGCGTTCGGCAGATGGCTCCCGCCGATGCCAAGACCCTGACCGCGGCCGGCGTCTCTGATTGTGCCGCGCGGTCTGCGGGCGGCTGTCAAATACGTGCCGGGACGGTTGTCGATTCCCTCGGGTCTGTCTCGCCACGTCATGCGCGCATGGCCGGCTGACCGGATGAATAAAAACGCGCCGACGGCGTCGCTGTCTGGCGCTGGGCTGCCGACCGACGGACGAAAATACGCAAACTTGTATGCGCAACCGTGATCGCGTCGACGACCGACGGCGGCCAGCAGCGACGCTGAATTAACGACGGCTCAACGGGACGTTTGTCCGTCTAGACCAGACCGTCCCCATCCCGGCCCAGCTGCAAGCGACGGGGATGGTAGACGGCGGAGTGCCTGATGGTGGTCTACTATAGAACAGTGCGTTGTCGTCATGGCAGCCGTTATGGGACCATCTTTACATGCGGCGTGCCGTGGCGGCATCCGTTGCATCGTCAAACTGGCTGCTGCATTTTTGTCTCGACAATAAATCGAGGTATTCATCGAGCCGCGTTGGGACATTAGCGTCGACAAGTGCCACGTCAGTGTCGCTTGAGTCGCGTTAAGAACAATTGTCGAAGAGCACGTACACCTGTACTCTTCAGTTAGTCGGTTTTTGCCGCCCGACGCATTGAGTTAAGGCGGCTATTGCTGTGGCGACGTGGCTGTCTGTGTGTCTGTCACGCTGATGTATTGTGCCCAAACGACTGAGTCGGTCATTATGCGATCTTCACCAGATTGTAGACCAGCCATTCTAGTTTTACCACACCAAATATGAACCCGATAGCTCGAGGGGTCTGACGGCGTCACATGGGAGAGGGGTATGTAAAAGTCGCAAAATCCGGCCACTAAATCGCAGTCATTCGCCAGAGGGCAGCTTACGACAGCACAACATCGGCGTGCTCCGAGCGTCAGGCGGTTTGTCAGCGATACCTGAGCGAGCTTCTTGTCTACTTGACGTTCTTACCGTATAGCGTATGTGAACATGTGCGCGGCGTCTAGGAAACTTGTTAGACTTGTAGGTGGATAGGGCTTGACCTTAACGGCCGAGAGAGTAACAAGTTGTCAACGACGGCCGCGTCGAATGTGCCGCCACCTGGCAAATGCGAACGAGTCAGAACAGTCGTATTTGTATACCCCAGTCCGCTTCGCCTATAGGGGAGCGGTCACCCCACCTATACAGTGTTCCGTGGGTCCTCAAGTCTCCACCCAACAGGATGTCAATCCGTTCAGCCATTTCTGCGCAGCTCAGCATGGTTGGCCCATGTACGACCATGATAACGACTCAGTTGTACCATGCTAGGACCATGGTCTAGCCGGGCTAGTTTGCAATCCGAAATGTATCATAACAGCGTTGAGTGTCTACTTTGTTTTCTATTCATTGCTTGAGCGCGTGTCTGGCTCGCCAGCGGCAGAACAACAACTGTGTGTGGCCCCTGGTGTAATAAACAAATCGACGGGGCGAGTTGAGTTTTTGCGGCCAGATAGACCTGATAGTCAGTAAGTAAACGAAGAGAACGCGCTCGCGGTTTGTGCCTACGCCCGAACGAGCAGTGCGCAATACTGCACATGTTCGTTCGTGACGATTTAGTGAAGTAACAGCTGTCTGTCTGTTCGATTGACTGTGTCGACACGACTCAGCCGGTGTAGCCGAGTCCATCTTATCAGTCCAGTCACTCTGACGAATTGCGCAACTACATGTACATATGTAACACACATTTCGCAGATGCTTTGTCTTTTTGAATGCCATAGCGCTGTCTATAGTGCCCGAAGCCGTGGCGCTCTGCGTAATAAGTCATTTCTGAAATGTGAAAAAATAAAGGTCATACACTTGATATAGCGCGATTAGTTTCCTTAGTGAGGAACGTCACTACAGAAGCGCTTAGGTATGGCACATATTGTCGAGGGATTTCACAGTTTTACCTGCACAGCCACGCGTTCATCTACAAATGGAATGAACCACACCTGCCTTAGCCTTCCCAGCCGACCCCGGAAGGATGGAAGGCTGAGTTGGCCTAGGCACCACCACAAAATATTACTGTTTTTCACTCACGTCGTGCACGATTTGACTTACTTGACGCTTGTTCGAGCCTCTGCGTAGTAACCTTGGGCAAGTTATTTACACCTATGCGCCCCTGTCGCCAAGCAGTTTGTACTGGCTTGACAGCTGGGAACTAAACAGACACACCACGCGATGCACTAGCCCCGTATATCCGTGGTCTCGCAGTGTAAGCTGGTGCCTGGCCAAGGACTATTGGAATGGAGATGAGCGCCGCCCACTGGTTCTTGTTCTTGACTTTTGTAGTCATGGTAGCTGTCAGTAGCAGCGCAACACACAGACCTGTTTTTGGCGGCATCTGTCTGCCTGTGTGACTGTCCGCACAAAATCTCGAAAACCACTGGTCAGAAATTGATGTAACTTGGTAGGAACGGTGAAGTGAACGTTAGAAGTGTTCGGAAGTTGGTGACGTTTGACCTTGACCTTTGACCCTGAGAGCTATTTTGGTAGTTTTCAACTCAGGCTATAATTTTTGAGTGGCTTGACCTAGCAACTTCATTTTCAGTTTGGAGATACATCTTCAGAATATCTTGGTCACGGTTCATTTTCAAGGTCATTGGTAAGGTCAAGGTCACGGCAGAGAAAAAGCGGTAGCGTGCAACTCAAAAACGGCCGACCGGAAATTGCTGGGGCTTGATCGGAATATCTGTTACAATAACGCTCGAAGTAACTCAGAGCTTTTGACATTTTGACCTTGAGACATATTTTCGTATTTTTAATTGTTTCTGAAATGAGCAAATGACGTGGTAGGGACGACATTCCACTGCTGCCATCTAGCGGCTGTGAGTGATGTGTAAAAAACGAATTATTCCGCTGTAATGACAAAAACAAACGCGCGTCGACGTTGGAGAAGAAACGATTTGTGCACGACTTGCGAACAGTCTGCTTGCTGGCATTTCCATTACATGTAGGCCTACACCTGCACTGGCTCTACTATATGTATGGTGTGTACAAGTGGTGCAGACCGTGAGGCCTACACGAGAACATGTTGCAGTCAGTGGCGTATCTAGTGGTATATGCGCCAAACTCAGTAATGTTAGTCGTTGACGTTGAGTTTTGAGACCGTTGAACGCTTGTGTAGTTGATGATATGTACACTGGATACAGAGTGTCACCGAACAAACTGTTAGAGGCATTGGTCTTTCGCAAATGTTCACTATACCGAGTGGGCCAAAAAACCGTCCTCTTGAGCCAGTTATCAGATTTTAACGTTAAGTTAGAAGTAAAATTCAAGATGCATTCTGAACATTAAACCTTTTTTGACAAACCAACATGACTTTTGAACAGATATGAGATTTATGCGACTGGTGTCGTTTGAATAAAAACGACCCAACTCTACAGAAAACACAACGACATTACATCACCATGATGTTCATTTGGCTCGGTATTATCTTTCGTGAAAATTTCATGGAAGATAAGTTGACGGTGTTGTGTTGTGATCTTCCGTGAAACTTTCACAGCACCAGCTTTGTCTGTTGGCGTTATTTTCCGTGAAAGTTGACTAAGTTAAGATTTTTATTCCTTTTGTTGAGTTTTCTGTTCACCGATTTGTTGACAAGCATGCTCTTCACGTGCACAGGAAAAAATCTTTCTTTAAATTTGTTTGTCAAAGTAAGGGATGAAGTATAAAACGTATTTTATCAAGAAGTAAGCTGTTGGCTCTGTTGAAGATCAGTGCAAAATGCAGAAGTCGAACGCGGTTGAACAGAAGACTGGTGCAGAACGACCGCAGCCTGCCAGATCAGAACAGAATTACAGGCATGTGACAGAGCTAATATGCAGTCAAGAAGGCAACACAGGGTCTAGCAGAAGTTCAAGAGAAATGATAAACCTGACATTGACATCTGTCAGCTCTGGCTGCTGCGAGAAACTGTCATGGACACAAACGCGTCATCGCTAATGTATTTTCCCGTTGTGCAAAAATGATTCTGAGGTGCTTCGATTATATCGTAATATTTCTGTTTAAAATCTTAACACACTTATCAAGTTTTGGTTTCATCTTGCGTAGAAAGAAACGACGGTAGAAATGCTGTTTTGCAAATACAGCTAAACATGTACACGTGCAGTATAAACAGCTTAATCCGAGGGGTCGGTTTTATGGCCTACTCTGTACATGCGAGTTTCGTGATAATTGTTAGCTGTGGCTTTGTCTTTTGCAATTTACCTCGACATCTTGAGTCCTTGGCCTTGGTCTTGGATCCCAAGTTCTTGTTAACATATTTACATACCTGACATGGAATCAAGACAAAAGTCTGCCGCGAGGGCGGGGCCACCGAGCCGGCACTTTCTCTCTCTGAGCTTCGCTTATCATCATCAAGTCCAAGCTCCACTTGTTGGATTTGTTGTCGACTTGCTGTAGACTTTTAACCAAGGCTACGCATGATGACAGTTCGATTTCTTAGCCGCTTGTTGGTATTATTGGCATCGATCGTGATCCGCTGCGGCTACGTAATTTTTACCTTCGCGCCAGCTATGCTGCGAGCAGGTATTGTTTTTGGCGGCGTGTGTCTGTCTGTGTGACTGTCCGCGCAAAATCTCGAAAATGCACTGGTCAGAAATTGATGTAACTTGGTAGGAACGGTGAAGTGAACGTTAGAAGTGTTTGGAAGTTGATAACATTTGACCTTCAACTTTAACCCTGTCCAGTGTCCAGTGACTGACTGCCGGACAGCCAGGTGCTCGCAGGCCGTGAAATGATGTCATCTTTCATCTTATACCATCACACACAGGTCAGGCCTACCCAAGACACCGTATGATGCCACATCGTAAGGCCCAATTTGCATTTCACCGACTAGTTGCCCCGTTGCAAGTCTCTCAACGCGTGGGTGTGCAGGTAAAACTGTGAGATCTCTTGAAAACGCATTCCATACATGCTGCTTTGCTGTGACAAGTGCCCTCTGACTTTTGTCTTTGACTTTTTTCGCCCGTCGACTTGTCGCTGACTTCTGGCCGCCGTAACAAGTTAGCTGGAAGTCGGTCGGCAACGAGTCGTGATTTGTCGTATCTTGTCGTGTGTCGTGTTTGGTATGAATTAAACATGTATCAGCCAACACAGGTCGCTGACTGTTGACGTTGTATAGCGGCACGTGATCACTCATCAGCGCATCACGTAGGCCTATAGACGTTGTGAGATATATTTTGTGCGACGATATCGACAGTTGGCGTAGTTCAAGCGTGATATTGTTGACCATCGCAGCAGCAGCGGTATTCGTAGCCTAGTTTAGTACCCAAGTATGGGTCGTGTGCTTCGATCGGCAAGACAGCGCAGGTCACGTCACTGATGACGTGCGACTACTTCCGGTCAATTAACAAGGAATATATATCAACTAGACAAATATCTTTTATTAATCGGTTGACAGCAATCTCTGCTGTGTATTTTAATGCAAACGTCACAATCCTAGGACAAACCTAATTGCATGGCGAACTTTGTGCCATTTATTCTGGAACACCCTGTATAGGCCTATACATGTATTTTCTAGATATTGTCTGATGCTGACGGGGGGTGATGGCTGGTAACGTCGAGGTTGTCCTGCTATCAGTGTTCTACCAGAGACAGCCTCGTAGGCTACTACGCTGCATAGCCATGGCTGTGCTTGGCGCATCACATCACATTGTAGCAGCGTTAATTTGCCGATCAGTCGCCGGACGTCGCGCCCGACCAAATCAAATCAACTTCTGATGTGTCCGTCTACAGACGTCGTCGTTATGTACCCACTCCGTATAGGAAAGAGAGCAGTATGCTTCGCTGCCTGTCCGTTCGTCCGTCTGTCTGTCTGTCCCTCGTGGGTTTCTAATTATTGTGAGACGCAAAGGAAGGCGTGACAAGTTGGCGGTTTGCATAATTAGTTTAGTTCTCCTGATGGACGCATTTGACTGGGTCAAAGGTCGAGGTCATGTCATCACATGAAGTACAACGATATTTTACAGATATCAGTTTTTCAGTAGTGCACTGAAATTTACTCTTCGGTTCCATTTTTGTCAAACTTTTAAAAAGCATCATAATTGCACACTTGGCTTCATACTGCGCGTATATGAGCGAGATTTGCGTTTATGTAGGCCTAGCTAAGTACACGTTTATAATGAAACGTGTCATATTGCGTATATTATAATATAAAGGTTGTTGTTTTGGTGCGCACATCTACGCAAGACAGAGTGTACTGTGTAAGAGCGAGCGCCTGGCGTTTCTGCCCATCGTGTATGTCTGATTGCTTATTTACGACATGAAAGAGAACCGATATAATCTCATCCACTCTGTAATTCTAACGATATACGTTCAGCGTATAAGTGAAATTCTCCGGGGCCATCATAGCTGTCGGTCGGCTAGTATTCTTCACTAGTCGTCCGCCAGACGAGTTATCGTCCCATCATATATGACGGATATCGTGCCGGAGTATATCTTCCTTTGATGTCAGTGGTGTGACTGAGTATACTGTACACTTCGTGGCCGGTGTGGGGAGGACTGTCGTGGCGGGCGTGAGCGGTGGGCGGCGACTGTAATGCTGCAGGCGGAGCTTAGAACACAGACGCCGCCGCTGCCATGAGCATAGGTTAGCAATGGCATTGGAGCTCAGAAAGTCAAAGAATCTAGACACTGGATGACGATGCTGGCATGCTGCACAATGAAACTTAGTGGATTGCCGTGGACCATTGCTGAAACAGGCGACTGTGTTCCTCTGTTGGTAGCAATAAACTTTAAAAAATATCGTCTGTTTAACTATAGGTGATATAGCAAACAAAACGAGTGTGATTGGAGATAGCAAATCTAGTGCTGATTTTAAAGGTATTGTCAAAAAGTCTGTTTTTTTGTATAAATCGGTTAGAACCCAACACTTCTACTGATATAATCTCTGACTTCCTGAAATCTAAC
>Ga0126335_1001687_pt1 | contig 12649 bp, 12 predicted proteins | sample OlaspJWI45metaG_FD_108409 | JGI IMG/M metagenome (GOLD analysis project Ga0126335, IMG submission 108409) | Marine gutless worms symbiont microbial communities from Oahu, Hawaii - Olavius sp. 1 OAHU.JWI-45 metaG | ecosystem: Host-associated > Annelida > Digestive system > Unclassified | place...
CTGCAGACTGACATTGGCAGGTGTCAACTCTGTGGTATACGGTAACGCTAAAAGGCTACAATGTTTACATTGCGCCCGTCACAATGACGTCACATTCTGCATACAAGTAAGCAAGTTTTTAAATTTTTTAACTCGATTAGTCGTCTGCTAATCGATCGGTTCGACTAGTGGAAAAATCGACTCGACTCGATCGACTGGATCGACTAGTCGATGATTTTTCGATCGACTCGACTTGGCAGATTTTCGATCGACTCCATCGACTCCATCGATCAACTATGGGGTCTAATCTGCATGCACAGCAACAGCACCACACGTCACAGACACATGCAGACTTACGCCTATCCACAGAAAGTATGCAAAAATCCACATCCATCAACACACATGGAGATGCACAGAATACTGCAGACACTTGTGCAAAGTACACAAGTGTCCACTTGTGCAAAGTACACAAGTGTCCACTTTATTCAAGACATGTTCAGATTCTGTGGACTGCCACATGCAGAACCATGCGGTGCGTGTGCAGTGCAGCATCAACACAGCAATATGTTTTTGTGTGTTAAATTAATCCGGTTACATGCGTATCCATGCACGTTTCCATTCAGTACCGTACCATTTCGTGAGAAAACGTGTGGTACCAAGTGCAGTGTGGATGGGGCTTAACTCTGTAGACAAAGCTAATTTTACCAGCTTCAGTATTACACCTACACATAATTCAACGATTTATTTTACGAGTGACACAAAACAATTAATCACAATTAATCAGTGCAGTAATGAACAACAAAGTCAAACAAACAGCAAAAACAGAAAGTCTGTCGTTACCTTCATCTCATCATGAGCGTCTTCGAGACTCTCTTTCTCGTGCTGATCCTCCGTATGTTTGATGAGCTCCTGACAGCACACAAATTAAACACAAATTAACGTTAAGTCTTCACACAATGTCTGGCTGATTGTGGTTACACACAAATGACAGCTGTAATACTTTAACATTACAGTTTGAAGGATAGCCATCACTTTTGTTCACAACACTGAAAAGTGAAAATCAACTATGCTGATGACCAAAATGTTATAAATAATTTCTATAATGTTTGTAACCAAAAATCAATCAATTTTTAAAAGTAACAACTTCCATTTCTGTTTAAACTACATAAACTAATTTATTTCACTTCTATAAATCATACAAACAGTCCACTACATTTAATGTACGTGAAACATGTTTATCTTGTGTCCAACTCTTGGTATTCTAACGCTGTCTCTAGTGTTACCAGCAAACTTTTCACTGAAACTACCTGTGCCCATTTGTCAATACTGTATCTCATAGTTGCTATGGCCTATCTTGCTGGTTATGCATCGTTCACCCTCGTCACTTGCCACCAAATTAGCTCGTTAACTATCGAGTTCGTGAATGGGTGAAGCATACACCCCTTCAGACCATGGGAGGTGCTTCGTCTCTTCGTTGGGTGACCAGCACGATGAAATGTTCCAACGCATTTCCGACAGCTGGATCATGGGTCCTGATAAGCAAGAGAGTTGGGATGAAACAAGGCTTTGTCTGGTATTCATTATTTGTTATAATCTTCATTCCTTGGATTAGATCTATTCATTATGGAATCTGCCTGGAATTCGTTAGTCAAGATGGATTATAGCTAAAGTCCGTCATTCGTTACGTTGGGATAGCAAGGAAGACGTTTCATTGGGCCCCTCCCTACTCGTCTGACAGCTCACGCATTCGTGAACGACAGCACTTGCAGTCATATCAAATATCTCTCTAACATGAAAGCAAGTTCAGGCTTTTATAATGGTTGGAGAGCTAGCTCAGTGCTGCGTGTGGGAAATGTGCTTTATTTTAATACAAAGGAAAAGAGTGCTTGCTTATTTGTTAATTTAGCGGTTACTCGTTATCACTTCATTCTGAATTTAGTGTGGATTCGTTCCTCTTTGTTTTGGTACAGTTGTAAGAAGCATAAATAGAATCTATAAGATTGCAACATGACTTGAGTACAAACCGCAAGTAGCAGATGATACTTAAGGATCCTCTGCATTGGCACGGTCAGCATGTCACGCAGTTTGAACTGGCCCTCATTTGCCTTGTTCTGACACTCCTAAACAGTGAATATAACTGCTCAATGGCGCTTACTTCTTACACAAATAATGAAACCGGACTAACTCGCAGACAGTACAACTACAAGTGACAGCAATGCAACTAATGTACCACATCCCTTGCATTCATCAATGTTAATTTCAATTACACGTAACATCAAAATAGCCTTTAGCACACTGCATATGCCAACATGTTCACTCAACCCTTGCAGCAACATCAAGCAACAGTCAACATTTGTTATACTTTCATATTACCATAAGTCTCGCCTAAGTATTCATTTACAGTAACAAAAAAATTAGGCATGCACATGCAGATCAAGCTGGCAAATTATGCATTTGCTAAGGTAAAAAAATTGAGTGTTACGAAACGTCGTAAACAAAGTCATATCATCAAAACAGCTGTCAACACTCTGACGTATGCTACACTGACTTTGATTTTGACATCCACAGTTGGGTTGTGTTCACACAACGAGTCGAGAAGGTCTTGTGCATAGAGCAGATTGGAGCAGTAATCAGCATAGATCAGAAAGTCATTCTTTGCTTTCACAAAGCACTCTGACATCATGCATGATATACTGGCTGAAGTTTCAGCTGCTTTGAGAGCATCCAAGAATTTCGAATGTACATGATGCAGTTCCTACACACATGGAAACACACACATATCAACAGCATTAACCATACAATCAGACAGTCTTAGTATCCATTCGAGGTAAATTAAACCGGAAAGCAATTATTCATGAGAGAGAAGAGTAATTAAACAAACCTATGACAACATACCTCAAACATCTACATAACATAGCACTAGGCATAATGTACAGAGATCATAGGACTGTTGTGATAATAGGCTTAGCTTGTTCTCAGGAGTTACTTACATCTTAAGATATTTTCAACTTATGACATATCTTATGATCATCATATGACATCATAACTTGTCCATAGACATTAGAATACTTATTCATCAAGATGCCTTATTGGCCAATTTCTACACAAAGATCAGAGATCACCAGAAACAGTCTACAGCAAGATGGCACCAGCCTTGAGCAAACAAATACAACATGATGGCATAACTAATTTTTAATTAGTAATCTTCAGAACATTAAATGAATGAAAAGAATCAATTGTAATATCTTGTAGTTCTGAACACCAAAATGTTGTCTGCTTTTTACAGCATAGCAAAAGCTGCATCCAAAATATTGTAGTTACAGATAAAGGATGGATGTCTACGGTGGTCACCATATTGCCGTACACTACTTCACAGAGACAGAGTTTGTAACCAAACCTCAATTTTAAAAAATATCTTTTTGAGATCATCAGGCAGCACCAAAGTTTGCAACGGCTTCAAAAAATACTGCAAAATAAAAATAAAATTAAATATAGACAAAACAAGCATCAATATTTATTACAAATTTTTGACACAGAATATCACCAGGATACTGAGTGAGTGAATGTCCCACTCGACACTTCATGGGTCATTTTGGGGCCAGGTAACCCAACCAACAGTGTCTGAGCACTGAAAAAAGCTCAACCTTACTAAGAAGCATGTAACGTGACATTTTGCTGTGTCTGAGCTACATTAAAGTTTAAAAATATCAATTAGTTTACCAAGTAATTGTCCCCGTAACATGCACTTCATTAAGATATGTAGGCCCATAGAAAAAATCAACAGATCTTTTACAACTTGGTCGTAATTATAACTAGCACTAAACTTTAAGAGACAATATTCTAACAGCATGTAAAGCATCAGACCTTTATGAGCATATTTAGTGTTTCAACATATTTAGCTTCAGTTGTTATCAACTCTTCAACACACGAGTCATGATTTGACTTTTTTGGCATTCTCTACAGTGTCAAAATTATGCATGTACAGTTTTATATTACACAAATATTAGTTGACAGCCAATAAGAAACATCACGGCCAAAAATGACTCTTTAACTCAAGTGGCTGCAGTTTCCACAAATGTAAACAGGCTATTTTGAAATTTAATGTTATCAAGCACTGCCATGTCCATCACAAAATTTTTCAAAAACAAGTTTTAGCAAAAGATAAAGTCATCATTTGTATCAGATATAGTTACTACCACACAGATATCAAAGAGGAAAAAGCAAACTCAATAAACACAGTTACCTCAGTGCCCGACACGAACTGCAAAGGTACATCAATGAGAATGTCATAGATCTGGTTTAACTCAGCATCAAAAGTTTCAGCAACAAACTCACTAACAACACTAACACACCACATCAGTAACACATCATCACTTCACTTCAAAACACACCAGCAGCAGCACCAGCACCAGCAAGCATCTCCACAACAAACACAACTGTAATTATTATTATTATTATTATTAACACATTGAGTCAACAGATACACGTTAAATAGAAATGTTTTTAGTCCATTGCTAAACACACCCAACATAATGTCAAGTGAACTAAGTTCAGCAGGAAGGCTATTCCATGTGTGCTAGTACCACTAGTTGGATATATGCTTTTATTAAAAATCTCATACAACATCATGCTTATCACAAACATTCAATAACTTGACCAGTTATTCAAGCCAATGCAAACTGGCAAACAACCCCATTTGGTCCTTCTGATGCTAAGCATGTCTCCAATGCTTTTCTAATTCATTGCTCTTTAATGTAGGAGGCATCACTATCATTATCATTTTTTTCTCATAAAACAAGTACAAGCAGTTACATGGACATAAAGAAGTGTGACTGAACAGCAAGAAACATACAGGGTGTGGCATTAAAAAAATTATCCCCTAAGTAAAATTAAATACCTGCGGAGAGATATAACTTAAATCAATGAAATTTGCAGAATTTAATTTTGAGAGATACTACTATAGATTCTGAAAATTTCATTAATGTAGTCAAAAAGAAACAAAAGTTACACCTGTTTGACGTGAAAACTGCAATTTTGCAACTGAACGATCGGTATTTCCTGTTGTATAAAAATGTGGATAAAACTTTTCGTTTGATCTCCACTTCGTCGAGGAAAAAGTAAAGTTAGATGCGGCATATTAACCCAACAAGATGTGAATCTTGTCGGGCCAGTTCATCTTTCGATCTGGTCTGCCACAAGGCCCAAATGATGAAGCAGTACTGTCATTTCGTTAAATGCTTCAGTTACGCATTAAAACAGTTGTTTGACATTTCATTTGAAATGATGCTAGTAGTGTTAAGCTGTTACTTCTGTCAATTTTGCTTTACAGCAGAAAGAGTTGTTGTATTACTTGAGTTGTTGTTCACTTTAAAGGGCACTTTTGGATTCTCAGTCAGTTTTACTTTACGACAGAATATTTCGATGAAATCCACAGATGTGGTACGTAATTATTTCCGCATTAAACAATGAAAATACAGCAAAATATGCCTTGTAGTTTCTGAGAAATTTAATTTTTCTTAGGGGATTGTTTTTTATGCCACACCCTGTAGTGCACTTACAGCTCGTAGTAATGTACACAAAAAACACACGCATAAAAATGCAAAAAGATTTACAAGAGAACAGAATGCAGTTAAAACATAATCAGAGAAATCAGCATTTGAAATACTACTTTTAAAACCAGTAATTGTGCTCAAATCAGTGGAGACATAGTAATAGGAAAGAAGTCTTCCATTTATAAAGAAGAAATGCTGAGAATGCAATAGGCTGTGTTCCTTGCATGAGTTTAGACTGCAAAATGTCAAGACAATATTCCACCACAAAAGACTCACGTGTTACAATGAGGATTAATAATACAATAAATATTTTAAAGCTGTGAACAACATACTGCTGTGAAAAGTCACTGGCCCCACCAGCATCAGTGCACAGCCTACAACAAATCAGCATATACTACACTACTGCTGTTGCTACCTGCCTGCACTGTGCAATGTGCATTTCACCACTACAGTAACTGAGCTGCTGCTGATCAGCTGGCTTAAGTAGGTCAGCGTGACCTAGTTTTTGGTTTGTGATCAGGGCTGGCCAGTCTGTCTCTGTGTGCAATATGACAAACTCAACATTCAGTCGTTACGATTTCCAACATCCTGGTTAACAGACAGACAGACAGACAGACAGACAGCCTGTATGATTAGCTCATGTGGGTTGTAATGTCACTAGGAGTACATGTCTCAGAAATTTTGTTTTTAAATGATGTACTCACAGCTGTTCACATTCACCTTACATCTAGCAATAAGTATTGTGCAACTTGGCAAAATATGTCTACTTTCAACAGATGTAAAAAAGGAACAGTGCACATACTGTAGTTTAGAAGTTTCAACACTACGCTTAGAACTGACGACGATAGGTCTGCAGATACACAGCACAAAATCAACTGCAGTTACACACAACATACAACGACATACTCTCTGGCTGCATGCAACACTGTATACATGGTAGTACACGCAATGTACAATAGATTGTCAGTGGGGGTGCACCCAGTAGGAATCCATCTTACTCAAATCATCCTTGTTCTATCAAAGTCCCACCCAAACTCATCTGTAGTAATGTTTCCTGTATGCCAGTGCATGACTACTGGCAAACCACTTTTCACTCAGGTGCGAAACATAGTACTTTGTAGCAAATTTCTCCTCTTTCCAACAGAATAAAAAAATTGAAAAAATATTGAACCAAAGTCAAAGCACCAAAGCCAACAAAACAGTGTGTCCAATTTTTTTGGACATGGTGTAATATAATATTACAACTACACCATGTCTAGAAAAAATGGCACCGCTAGTATTTTAGGCATAACTCTGACAAAGTTCAATAAATTTTTGTGATTTCTGACACAGTTCATCTTGACATTTTAGGTAACCATTGAAAAATTATAAAAGGTACAAAATCACTACCTGCACAACACTACCCAATGATGACGTAAGTTTGATGTCATCAAAATGCTCACTCTACCGTGGAGTTCATGGAAAGAGAAGCGCCAGAGTTCATTTTTTTGCTACTGTCGCCTTCAAATTCACCAGATTCAAATCCAGTTGACGATAGCATGTGTAGCATACTGCAAGAGAAGGTGCACAAAACACGCACCACTGACTTCAACGACCTCAAACATTGCATCAGAACAAAGTGGGCAAGCTGGATCACGCCGTCATTGCTGCAGCTGTGCATCAGTGGCGTCGTCGTCTTTCAGCTTGTGTCAGGGCAGGCGGTGGTCATTTCGAGCACTGCTTTTAATTCTGACATTGTGTTTTGCGATAAATGTGGCCTTTGAAGTTTTCTTTGGCTAGTCAAATCAAACAGTTGCAAGCTGATATTCCGGTTTGATTTTATTGCAGTTGTCTGTTATGGCAACGTGCATTTCAATTCATGACGATCGTTTAATTCACAAAGTAAAGTAATGAGTAGTTAGTTTGGTTTTGCACTACCTTGATGACATTCCATGCAAAAATTACAGGACTATATATTTGTGTTCATCAAAGTTATGCCTAAAACACTATTGGTTCCTTTTTTTCTGAACACGGTGTATAATAATAATATGAAATGATACTGTGACCTCTAAACATAAACAGTAGAATATAATATTCGTAAAACAGGTATGTAATACTAGCCATTCTGCCCACCCAGTCCGGCATTATGTAGGCAGCCCGTTCTGCCTTTCGCCCGCCCAAGGCCCCACTTCCAATACCCATGTGTAGTATGCATGCCGGCCCGTCAGCACCAATGCCTGTTTCTATTGCATGTGGCGCATGGCCATTCGGTCCCGTGAGCAACGAAAAATGCCAACTTTCTGACCTCTCCAAATTTTTGTGCGTAAAGCCATCCCTGGGTCACCCTGAAAATTTGGAGACAACATAGGCCTACATAAAAACAGATATGCAAACAGAATAGACAACCTTGTTTAGTGCACATGTTGGGAAAATACATCCAAGGAAATTCCACACTGTCAGCTCAGTATGAGCGGAGAGACACCGGCCACCTGTGATCTAATAACCACATTGCTACATAGCCTACACCGGCCAGAAATCATTAATTTTGGCCCCCACCCCAACTTGTTTGCACCTAGAAATATCCCCGGGGCACCCCAGAGCTACCCTGAAAATCTGGAGGCTATAGATACCTGTTTCAGCAAACAAACGAACAAAAGAACATACATACATACAACATACAGACAGACACTCAAACAAAATTACATATAAATAATACAGTAATTATGCAGTATTACACAGTTGGATACATACACTGCTATTTGCTTGGCAAATGAAGTATGTGATAAAACATACAAAGTGTTGATGACCTGAAACACAACAAATATTCATTCGTTAGACTGTATAATCACAGCACAGCTATGTACTGATACTGATATATATCTTCATCGTCAGTCAAACCCACATTTATTAATTTTTTTAGTAATTCTGACGGCTTCTCAAACGCTGCATAGAGTTCTTAATACCAATATCACAAACAGAATTAAAGTTTCCCACTAGTGTCAATCTTGGACTTCAGCATCACAGCTCAGCATTGTGAAGTCTTCAAGCTATCACAAATTTTAACTTCAAGTTATACATTTCAATTTTAAACTTACTACGTAACTAACAGCAAAATCCAATGTTAATGTAGAATCACTGAATGAAAGACTCCAAACAGGAACCAGATACAGGTATAGTATCGCAATACCAATTTTCGACCTGACGATACTTTTTGGTATCATACACGGAGTATAGTGATACTGACGACGATACTTTTATGTGTCACTTGTAGCTGCTGTACTTTAGTACCATTTTCTAGTGACATAATTAATTTACTTATTTACGCAACTTTCTCGATTACGTCACTGGCAATCCTGTGAGTCCATTGACGGTGTGACCATAGACAAAAGAATATTCAATTATCGAGATGCATTACTGGCCGATTTCTTCAAAGAGATCAGTGTCCCTCAAAAAGTGTACGGCAAGATGGCATGTGCCTCGAGCAAGCCACGACTCTGGAACTCTCACGGACCAATCACATATCGTTTATCACGTAGTTGGGTTTTGTGGCGATAGGCTCCTCACCTCCCCATGCTTACTCCACAATTTTTATCATAATGTCCAGTGAGGTTGTAGATTTACATATTTGCATATGTATTTGTACCAGTCACTGTCAATACCTGTGTACGCATATGCGGCACGCCACAGCTGTGCTGCCTTAGCCAACTGCCGACCAGTTTCCGACCTGGTTTCACCCGTTTGCTGCCATGTGACTGTGGGTCACGTGACCGCCGCTGTGTTCAAACTGTGGGCGCGATCTGCTGTGCTGTTCGCCACACTGTGACACTGCCGAGAGCTGTCTGACAAATGATATGCTCACCACATTCAGTTCGAGTTCTGAGTGCTTTGACGACTGACGCCGGCTGTCACCGATCGTTCGCTGCCCGTCCTACGATGCCAGCAGTCCGTTCCGTCGGTGCCGTCTACCACGCTGTGTGCTAACGTGCTAACCGCTTGCTGCTAGCTACAACTTTTGGGTGACATTCTAGGTTTTATACTATGTTATAATTACCTTTTTCCCTACTGCACCTTTTAGTTTTTCCAAGACGTTATACAATGCTCAGACCGAACTTGACCTCTGTTTGGGCTAAGACCAAAGTCAAGCACTAGTGCTTAGGCCCGAAAGATAGGCGTTTTGCATTGGGAATTCCCAGCAGACGTCTCTCGAGTTCAGATTACATTAAGACTTACACAAAACTTCGGTCTAAGACTTTTGCTTAGTTTGATTTGCACAGCACTTGCAGTAAAAGTATTTACATTAAAATGTCCGATCAGAACAACTAAAGGTGGAGGGTTCAACCGCCCTAACCCCCTCATGCAGTTCTTACACTGCCAGTAGTACATGATACTACTGAGTATCGTGATACTTTTTCACGATACTTATCATGGTGTCAAAGTGTTGGTATCACACAACACTACCAGACACAGCAAGTGAATTTACTGAACAATTGCTGATATTACATTGTTGGGTTTCCACACGATAAATTAATCAGACAAATACGTACTTTACACCTTACTGGTGATTTAGGAAGCATGTTCTTTGTTCTAAATACAATTTATTTTGTCAATTTTTCAGTATTTTACCATAATATACATTGTGTCTCAAAAAATCGTCCCGCGCATTATCGGCTTAATAGCATCATCGGTCTGAGCATTGTATAATGTCTTGATGCAAACCTTAAGCGATTTTCAAAATTCTTTCACTGCTGGAAAGCCTATGAGACTTGCTACAAAATACACTGGTATTACTGCATGTCATATGGCGAAATGGACATGATTACTGTCACTTCAGTTGCTCACATGTCCAAAATTTGCCCGTACACATGATCAAAGATGGCCTCGCCACTTGTCAACTGCACTGTCGGTGATGCTGTGGTTACTGCCACAATAAGCATTCAGGAAGCGCTACTTCAATTCGTTGATGTTAAATGACAAACTCATTGCTGGATGACATCCCATATCTTGCAGAAGACCAGAGTGAGGTCGAAACTGCTCGACGGCTATAGATATGGCCGAGTGAAAAAAGTCGTACAGTGTCACATGCTCAGTGTGCAAAGCACTGTTAACTTTTAGGCCTGTTGACATAAAACAGTATGCTTTTTTTGAAGAATATTTAATAGGAACCAGAAACTGAAGTAATAAGTAAACAAGTAATACGTAAGTAAGCGAGTTACATAAAATGGATGCATGTAAAAATCAATGCATTTTATTTGCATTTTCCCTTATTTGCAGCAAATTTGAACTAACTTCCCAAGGTAGTGCAGCAACATACTTCAAGTGTGGTGAAAGATATTAATATCTTTTTGTAGTAAATTTCATTAGCCTTCTCGTGTTCAAAGAATTTTAAAAATTGGTTACGATTTCACAAAGTTATAGCTGACAACATGCAAGACATTTTTTGGACACAGTGTATAACATCAAATGACACAAATCTATTGGCCCATCAAAATGACATAGATACCATACTATGCAGCATTCCATCAAATGTTTTCAATTTCAAACAAACTGCCACCGGCTGCAGGCAAGCATTGTTATTAGTACTATTATCTGATCACATATATACAGAGTGATCTAAAAATTGAGAACTGGTCTCTTTATGCCCCTAATTTTGTCAAATCGCAACCAATTTACCAAATTCTTTACTGTTTGACATGCCACACCTTGAATATGTTGCTGCATTACCCTGCTAAGTTACTGATAGGTTAAAATATACTGCAAATCTGAAACAAAATGAAAACAAAATGCAATGACTTTGCATATACCAAATTCAATTTTTCTACCTTAATTATTTATTATTTCCTTAGTTATTACCTCACTTTCTGGTTCATGTTAAATATTTTTTTGAAATAGCAGATATTTTTTTATTTAAACAAGCCTAAATATTGACAGCTGCACCCATGCACACCAAGCACGTGTCACTGTATGACAGGCAATGCCCTATTCACTTGACCAAATCTTGGAACTCAGTCTGGTCCACTGCAAGATATGGGGTGTCCTCCAGCAGCGAGTTTATCTGTCACAGTTGTATGAAATCAATGAAATTAAGTGTGTGTTGCACGTATGGCATGGTGCTACAAAGCACCATTGACGGTGCAATTGATAAGTGGCACTGGCATCTTTAAGCATGTCTGCGGCATATAGTGGATGCTTTGAGCATGAGCAACTTTCACGACAGCATCAACATCTATTCAACCATATGACATGAAACATATTTAAGATTTAGCAAAAAGTGTTACATGTTTCGTGTCAGAAATTTCTTGGTCTTTCTAAAATTGAAAGAATTTTGAAAATCTGTTAAGATTTCACAAAGTTAGAAGCAAACAGTGGTCGGTTCTCACTTTTATGGACCACTCTGCAGTTCTCAACAGTGTGAGTGAATCTTACCTTTACAAAATCCGTGCCATCAAACAAGTCTGGAATCTGAAAGAGTTCGACATCTTTCAATCCAAACTGCGATCGACAACTGTCCAAAAATACTTTTATATTTTTCCTTGCTAAATACTGCACAAAGCAAACATAGAACACCACAAAAATTCAGAAAAAAATAAATGTGCTGAACTAAAGAGTGCAATATACAGGTCTAAAACAACAGACACACTAACAACAATGAGTCTAAAACTACAAAAATGCTATTATTCATTTTTACAGAAAATAAATAACTGAAATACCTAAATTATCACACAGAATATTTCACAAAATGGCAATACCTTTAAAAGAAGCAGGCCATCCCTGGGGTCATGCTAAAATAGAAGCAAGGAAGATAAGACAGATGATGCAGCCCCTCTCAAGCCATCCATCCGTCCATGACTTCATCTTCCAAAACAGGTGTGAACTCGAAGGTCGAGTAATATTACTTGATACCACACACTGCGGTCCGCCCGTGTTTGGATTGTGTCGGTGTTGCTAACTACCAGTGATATTTTCAGTAACTTAATAGTAACTGTAACTGAAAAGATTGGGTATAGTTAACTTTAACTTTAACTTTAACTCAAAAGAAATTCATAACTTTAACTTAATAGTAATCGAAATGAAATCATCGATAACTAACTGTAACTCAAATGATCAACTGCTTCAGTTAGTATTAATTCAGTTATTACAAA
>Ga0126335_1001688_pt1 | contig 12648 bp, 11 predicted proteins | sample OlaspJWI45metaG_FD_108409 | JGI IMG/M metagenome (GOLD analysis project Ga0126335, IMG submission 108409) | Marine gutless worms symbiont microbial communities from Oahu, Hawaii - Olavius sp. 1 OAHU.JWI-45 metaG | ecosystem: Host-associated > Annelida > Digestive system > Unclassified | place...
AATTTGACTAGTATTATTATTACAAAGTTCACATTATAGAACAATACATTCAATTTGTCTACTATTTACCTGTCAATTCTGCAGTGCACTAATTACTGTTGTGATACGACATTAACCCACGCCCAATTATTCCTTCCTAGCGATGAAAGCATAATCTATCACATCGCTATAGTGTTTCGCGTGTTGCGTCGTTTTAGATACACACAATTTGCTGTTTTGCCGATCTTCGACAGCATCTAACACTTCAATCCTGTCTAGTTTTCAAAATGGAGACCAGCAAAAGACGTCAAATACCGACGACGAACGCGTGTCAAAATTTTACTTTCAGAGGCATTCGCAGAGACATTCGCATAAAGAAAAATTTCGTTCAATTTTCCTGACAACTTCCGTCACGCTGAGAAAGTACACACTAGTCAGCGCCTCTGAAGTTACGACATTATGGCGCTATACAAATCTGTTTAATACATTACGCGCACACGCGGGCGATTTTACTATGGCCGCAGCCGGCCGGGCCTTCGGCCCGGACCGGGCTGCGCCCGGTATAAACTGCAAATTCTTCGTCAAAATTTACAGTAGTTTTAGACCCGGTAAGTATAATACGCTGATGCGTCAAACGAGTGAAGTTCGATTTCAGGGTTGTAGGTTGCGTTGATGACATAGCGACGGCGGGCGTTGATTGGCTGCGTATCTTTTTGGTCATCAACTCATAATTACGTTACAATTTTTTTAGCGGCGTAAATTTTTAATCGCAATTAACTTGCGTTAATTCAACCTCTATCAAAACAAAAAGTTTCGAGTACACCTAACAGTGCAGATGACTGAGGTGAGCATGAGATTCTGTACAAAAATTTTTACGTCATACGAGTCGACAGCAGGTCACATTCACGTTAGCGACATGACGCCGAACGGCGCTAGACTCGTCTTACGATCGTTGACATGTGCACGCTGATCGTCGACAAGTTTAGCTGCCGGTGTCGGCACTGAAAACGAAATGACAGAAGTCGGTCGTCGCGCATATAAGTCGCTTGTACTGCTTCCCAGCACCGCCATCTTGCAGCCCACATTTCCGGTTTCCGTGCGACGTGCGAAGTCGTTGGCATTGCGTGCATGTGCGGCGTTATTGTTGGCGTGCAAAACAGCGTCAGTCACCTGTCGTTCTGCGGTTTGCGCCTCTGGTTTGCGCGTTTCCGGTTCCGGTTTTGATTTGTCGTTTGCTGACGAGTTGGCGGCCGCGTTCTGTTTTGCTCTGGCCTCCATCGACGCCTTCTTGCCTCTCTTCCACTTCATTCGACGATTTTGAAACCAGATTTTCACCTGCATTTATCACACATACATGTATTCCAACAAGTTATACCATTATCTTGTTTTGTCTCGTAGTGTACCGGTTACAGGGCGGTGAGCCACGTTCTTGGCAAATTTGTCGTGTTGCTCTCACCAGATATAAACAAGACAACTTGAGTATCACTAGTGAAACAATGTTTTGCGTCTTGTTTGAGAGCTTCGTTAAGCTACTGATTATCGATAGTAGGCTACGTGGTTGAGTAATGCCAAGTTGCAGCCTACAGTACAATGACTTATGACTACATCATTAAAATATACAGGTAGGCTAGAATGTTTAACCTTAAAATACCATTATGCTACATATCACGTAATTGTGTATAAAAACAAGTATCAAAAAATTCGTTTCACTGTAAATACAAGTATTAAACATTTTCTGCAAGCCACATCGCTAAAACAGTTTTAAACACTGCAAAACGATAACACGAAAACAAGACAAGAACAATAGGTTTTGGCAGTTACCGGTAAAAAATGACAAATTTTGATTGACAGAAAAATAATCAGTAACCTTCTCTTGATTCATCAACTTAAACGTTGATATGTCAGCTTTTAGACATCTTTATTCACCAAATACATGGTAGCAAGAACAAGAAAACTAAAATAAATAAACAACAGTATGGCACAGAATCGTCAGTGACATGCACACAACATACCAAAGGACATTCGACAAAAGCAATATGGTTACAAAGCAGACAATATAAACACATTAAAACTTAGCTCAAATTTTTATACACGCTTGGCCTACAATACACTGGGCAAAAAGAAGCCAAAGAAATCTTCGCAATACTCAACAGTTTCAATATTTTTAGTTACAAATAACTTTTAGCTTTTACGATTATTCGTAACTAGCCACTCTAAACGCCCAGTCTGGCATTACGTAAGCAGCCCCGTCCTGCTTTTCGCCCGCCCAAGGCCTCCGCTTCTCGTACCCGTGTGTAGTATGCGTGCCGGCCCGTCAGCACCAACGCGAACAAAAATAGACAAACTCGTTTAGTACGCATGACTGGAAAATACGTCCACGGAAATCCCACACCTTACCAATACCACACTGCCGGCTCAGTCACGTGATCTAGTAACCACGTTGTAGCGTAACCTATACGGGCCTGAAGTTATTAATTATGACCCACCCTATATAGAGCTACGCTGAAAATTTGGAGACAATCGCCCTACCAGTTCCCGAGTTATAAATGGACAGACATAGGCCTACAGATAAGCAAACACACACACACACATAACGCCTTATATACAGATTTGAAATTTCACTAAACTGTCAATGCAGGCCTAAATGTTAATGTCAAATTGTCAATGAATCTATATAGCGCATAGGCCTAATCGTGAGACAAAACCTCTAATGCGCTGTATGCATCAGCACGATGTAAACAGTAAACAAAAAGTGTCTTCAAATGTCATCTGTCTATAGGCGCCTTTGCCGACAGAGCATAATAATTCGAAGTCTCAAGTGCATGGAGCGTTATCACTCGGTTGTGTGCGAAACGATAGCTGATCGTGAATGAGCGGCAGTGACGCAGTGACGTGGGTGGCCGTACAAGGCTGCTCTGTCTGTGTGGTGTGTCTGATAGGTGCGATGTCGCAGTCGCTGGAGCGTGGCGCCCGTAATCGATCCTAATCGCGTTCGCTCTATTAGCGCCTTGCCCGTCACGTGACGACAGCGGGACTAGTTCACGAGAACAACATCTACATTGTCACTGCATGGACGGACTGGTAGATGGGGCGGAGTTAATTGTGCTAATCACGGCCTGCCACCAAAGCCAATCAGAAACAACGTTATATTCAGTGTAACGCTCATTTCAAGCTGATACGGAATCAAGTTACGTCAACGTTCAATTTAAAAAACAAGGGCGGCCGAATTAGTAGTCATTTTTAATTTTTGTAGATGTGTAGTATTTTTTCTGCGGGCCTTGTTGCTTGAAATAAACTTGATAGATTAATCGAATGATCAAGCGATTAATAATTAATTAAACTGAAAAGAAAATTCGTCTTTCAAAGCTAATAGTTAATTAATAGTTAATTAAACTAAAAAGAAATAATATCGCAGCGCACTGAATCAAATTAAAAATAAAACATAAATTAATTAAGTATTTTAGTTCATCGTTAGAAATAAGTAAAATGGCGAAATTAATTTTCTGTAACTGTAAAACAGCCTGAAAATTTGCTAACAACTTCGACGAAGTTTGGGAAGGATGCAAATGCACTTCGTGCCCCGCTTACTCAATATTGCCGGAGAAGCATTAGTGTCCGTAACGGCGCATATAAATATCCGCGTCATCACATCTCCCACATCGAAGCCGGTCCCCTCTGTTTCATGCAACCAGCCACTGACGCGGCGGCGCCGTGCAGTGATGCTGACGAGTTTTGCGAACGATTGAACACGTCGACGTCGCTGATCAGCCAACAGCCGACCACCCTGCCTGGCCACCCACGCTGCGTGCAGCCCTGATAACGACGACTAGTGCTGCCATCGATACTGCACATCACTAACAGTAGGCTACTATATACCGCGACTGATAATGATGAATGGCGCCCAACTCATATCAGTATTCACATTTCACAGCTTTTCTGCATGAGCGAATTTCACTCGCAACGCAAGTGTGGGGCCAATCAAAATGTATACTGGCATTTCGCTTTTGTATATTTCTTCTTATGCGGTTAAAAATTAAACTAGAAAATTCGGCAGTTAACACAGAATTGCCACATAAGGCTGCCCTAAGCACGCGCAAGTGCGTGATCCAATCACATTCAAATTCGTCTGCATCACTTGTTTTTTTCATCGATAATTTTATTTTCTACAGGAAGTTAAAACTTTTTTCATGAAATTGTTTTACACAAACAGTATATTTTTTAAAATTATCATTTATATATTTTCGGCTCGAACTGTTCAGTTTGCTCTTTAAGAGCACAGCATGTGAGTGGACCGGAGCGAGAGAGACAGAATTGTTGGTCTCCGCTCAAAAATATTTCTGTGACTCCCACTCCCCGCTCCGTTCCCGTTATCCGTGACTGCCTGCTCCGCGCTCCGCTCATGCTCCATCAATTCAACCATAATATGTTCCTGTTTCTTATTTTCTTATCATTGTTGGCTTCCGTCGTGGTTATTTCAGGAATTCGAAACTTAAGTTGTTATTAATGTTCGCCATAGAGTTTTCATATTTTGGCTACATAAACTGCAAAAATACGTTTACGATTCTGTAGTTTTTATATTAATACTTCAGCATATGTTCAGATCTACGACGTCGCAATAAAGTGTTCAACAGTCGTTTGAGAAATATGCTAAGATTACGGAGGCAAAGATAGGCGAGTGCGACTGCTGCAGCGCAGTGACGTCTAATTCGTATTACAGCTGTTTGGTGGTGGACTGCGGCCGATGAATTGACTTGCCTAATCGGCGAATGCATATCAAAGACGTCGTCGCTCGGCAACAGTCGCGGATTAGCCAGCAGCAGCAGTCGTCAGCGCATTGTGTACGCACTGCCACGTCGCTTGCTTCTTTGACTTCGACGACGGCGACCGATTCCAAGCCGGATCTAATTAATTAGCCGTCTCACTGCGACGCTGCTGCCGCTAATTCGCGCGATTTTCTCGTTCCGCCGGGATCAGCCGATCAGCTCCTGGAATTGTGTCGTCACGCCGCTGCACAGATGGACGAACCGTACCGTCGTCGCGTCGCCGGCGCTAATTAAAGTGGTGTCGGCAGCGGGAGTGGGGCGGCTCGGACACTCCCCCGCTTCCCGCCCGGACTGATGCGTCTTTATTCGACGAGCGGCGTGCTCGGCGTACATAGGCACCGACTTGCAAACAACGACTTGATTGATCTAATTAAAGCGGCCGGCGAGCAACGCCCGGCGGCACAGCTGCGGTACCAGCAGAACCACTTGAACGTACACGTCGCCATTTCAATAAGAATTATACGTTAGTTTTGTAGCTCACTAAAGAGACTATGGGCTAGTATGTAGATGTGGTGCCATGCAGAACATCAGTCTGGCTCCATATTTCAACGTAACATTTTGATATTAAAAATGCATTTTCTGTTATTATTTAAAAACTTTGCCTTTTAAACAGTTTTTTTGACTCACATAATACGTGTATCTAACGCAAACATGATTTACATGTAGTTAGCGGGCAGCGTTCTCTACTCTAAATTGTTTTAGACTTGACTTGGCATCCGCAGGGTAGTTGGTTATAGAATATAGAGAAGCCGATGAGTTAAAACTGTTTAACGTGAGACCGCTGAGACGGATGTAAACCGGGACTTCCGGAAGCAAAGAGCGACCAGTGTTTTATATATTGTTTGTATACAGAGTAATTCGCTGTAGAACATGTGTAGTCTTATGCATTTCGACAAAATCGTGTAAAAACTTGTTTACTAAGTGTAGCTTGGACAGATATAAATTGAAAAATTGTGTACTTTGTTTGCAAATATCTATAATAAAATATCTACATATCTAGAGATAGCTAGTATAATACACAGATAGATAGTATGATTAATAATCTGTATTCTCTCTAACAAGTAATGTACAAAATTTCTGATCACTAGACTGCATTTCTAGTCAACTGCCGAACAGGAAATAAGTGGAGCCACTGAGCTGCAACGTAATTATAGATAATTATGTTGAGGTAAAATTGGCTGCAGACAAACATCTGCTGCGCAAAGAGAAAGTAGCGTTTAAATATTTATCAGAAATGGAATGGCATCGCCATAATATCCGTTAAATTGACATAAATAGCTACTGAGCTGTAGGCTTTGCTGTTCAGTGAGTGAGAGAGCGAGTATGAGTGATGGGCGACGCATCACTTAGTCGCGGCGCATTTCATCGCCTGCACATCATTGCCGATTGCCGACCAATCGCATCTCAGTGGCTCGCTCAACTTCAATCGTTAGCATTCGACTCGCTGCCGGTAATCCACTGCGCTCGGCACCGCCACCCTTAATGGTCCCGCCGCCGAACAACGTCTCAGAATGCCTTCGCCGAGCCGAGCCGCTAGCATTGATTATTCAACGACTGACTGGCTGGAGCGGTCAAATGAATCATCTCAGCGCGACGCTCGCTCTCGTGTGCGCGATCAACGCCAGATCTGCGCCAGCCAGCGAGGCCACTTACCGTCGCTTTCGCCGCGTCTAAATGTCCTCTGAGACAGCTCACCGACCCGGCCCGACCAGGCCGCCACGGTCGCCAAAGCGAGAGTAATTCGAGAAAGTAATCTGCGAAATCGCATATTTGGACGCGATCGGCGGCTCGCCGGTTATGAATACAACTATAGCGGTGGCCCCCAGTCGCCGACCGACCGACAAGCGGGCGGGGCGACCAAGAGAGGGGACAGCCCTGCTCACCAGTCCCCACCTGGCAACGACCTCCTACAATCGATTTTCGGCGTCGCGGCGAAGGAGAAGATTAAAGTCGTTAGGCGCCGGTCGGCGAGCGTTTCCGAGGGGCCGGACCGCGGTCGCAGCGACCGATGACGGAATAAATTTGAAACAAGGTCTCGAATTAATTTGCGCCGACAGCGCGTTTAGTCGCGGCCGGCTCGTGAATACAGATGCGTTGCGCTAGAGAGCTGAAGCGGATCTGATCGATGTCGGCCTGGCAGAGAGCTACCGATGTACGGAGCTGTTTGACTTGTGCTCCGTCGCTAGTTAGCAATCAGACAAGACGAAGTGAGACGAGTTTCCTGGCCGACAGACAGACAGACCGACTCACAGACGCCGCCTACGATGACAGATATCGCGCCGCAGTTCACGCAGAGGTCAAGACAATCATCACCAACAGCCGGGCACACTGATTTCACACAGGCATATCGCTGAACTGAGGCTGCCCTCCATCTGATGACTGGCTGTGACTGATCAGTCGACATGTTGCATACGACAAAATACTCAATGTGTATTCTCTCTATAGTCTACATGAATGACGTCTTCCAATCCACTTTTTATAATTATTACAGTATAAATATTCTCGTTAAGCGTACTTGTATTAATGGATGACAATCACTTTCGATTTGATAAATATAACAGTCATAAACACACACGCGTAATGTTTTTTTTAATTTTTGAATTGTAAAATAATTTTAAAAAGACTTCTCCAGTTTCTTGACTTTACGATAAACCGTGTTTAATGAAATTGTTCAAAACAAACAACATTGGAATTATAGACCAATGTAGTTATTTTTCCAGATTAACCTTCCGTCTGTTCAGATACAGAAACGGCTTAGTAAATTTCTGCAAATGCTAACAGTGAGTGACAATATGTAAGTGTCTGCAAGTCATGTTTAGTTACATTGATTATTTTGTCTGTTATTTATTCTTTGTATGTAGCCTATATGTAAGTTTCTACCAGAATAGTGAATATATAACTCAGCTGGCCTAAACGCATTAGGCCTAATTAGTAATTATGATATTTTTCAAGTCAACTACGCACATAAACCTATGATCTTAATACCTGTTACGGCGTTTGATAATTTTGTGCAATTGTAATCATTTGTGTCCGCATGTAAAAATTTCACTTGCAACTGCAAGAGTGTCAGTCTTGACTTGTCTTTTAATTCATGCCATTTGTGATATATGTGCAAAATCAATGTTGCATAGTCGCAGAAATTGCCCGCTGCTGACCTGTGTTTCGGTGAGGCAGAGCGAAGTGGCGACCTCAAAGCGTTTCGGTCGTGACAAGTACTTGTTGATGCGGAATTGTCTCTCGAGTTCCAGCAGTTGTTGGCTAGTGAACGCCGTGCGAGGTCGACGAGTCTTGCCTCCTACCAATAGATGCTGCTGGTGCTGCTGAACTGTATACGGCCATCAGACACACATTTCACAATAAACATCATTGAAGTAATAAGCTTAGCTTATCCTTTAACAAATAGCCTACCATATGCCAGCAATGAATCGAATTGGCTGGCGAAGAATTTAGCTAAATTTTACCTTTCAGTAAATATTGTAGTTGCAAGTTTACTGATCAGTGATCACGTCAATAGTTTTTGATATGTGTATTTGTCCTGCTTCCTGCTGACACGATGCTCGCAAAAATAAATTGCACTTTGGTTTCACGAGCTCATGGCCGCATCGAAGTGGCGTCATCTGGCGAATGAGAAAAAGCAGTCGCTCACGTGATAGAAAGACAGTCTATATTATGCCCATTTATTTCTTCGTTGATTTGTCATTATTAAGACATGGTCGACACGTAAGCAAGTGGCCGATGGTGAGTGGGACAGTGGTGATGAGCGAGTAAAAAAGACATTCATTCATCTAATAAGTGATGACGTGCCAGTGTCGCCACCCGGCGGACTAGCCACGCAATGACATTAACGGATTACCTCGCCAGGCGCCGCCGCCGCACACCGAGCAATTGGAATTAACTCTTTTAGCGCAATATAGCGACGCTTATAGTTCCGCATCAGTGCACCACTTAGTGTACACAGTCTCAGTAATGATAACTATCAACAGTTTACTGAAGAATGTTGTCCACACAGAACTTGTACCTGTACCATGCAGCAAATAGTTCACAGGCCATAGTTGAATGGGTATAGATATGGTCCAGCGAGGAAAAATTCACAGAATGTCCATTTGATGTACATTCTTGTTATGTGCGTTGTAAGGGGGAGTATTCATTCTCCAAGGGATATTTTCGATAGGCTACATACCCGTTGAACAACGTGACGAACTCAGTAGTGAACTGTGGTCTTCTCTTATCAAGTTCTTTAGAACTTTTAAGATTAAGAAATCTCAGACCACTGGTCATACGGGGTTGTGCACTGTGCCCTACAAAGTATGGGCGTATGGCCAACTCCGAAGGTAAAATAAGGTAAGCAAGGCCCATTTATTTAGGCGCGTTTTGTCACAAAGTAAGGTAACTATCGCCACAGGGGTCCTCAGTGCTCCGCAGTTTAGCGACTTAGGCGTACGTAGACGGGAGTTTATTGGTCGACGGAAGAGCGTAATTAACATATTTAGGTCAGAGAAGTCATGTTACTAAGTATAGCTCACTGTGCACTATTGCTGCTGACCTCTGGCGATAAAAACGAAATCAAGTGACTAGCACAAAAGCAGTGTATTTCTTCGTTATTATTTCCTTTTAGACTGAATTTATCCGAAAACAAAAAGTTCGGGCATCATCCTCACACCATGCGCTGTGTTTATATCAATTTCCGCATTTGCACTGTTCTTGGTTTCTGATGCAGCGTGTGGAAAATAGTTTGCTCATTTTAGGCCTATTTTTGGCGTTTTTTGGAAATTTCGTTATAATTAAAAACTTTTTTACAAAAATCTAAGTGCGCGCATAGTCCTCGTACTAGACGCCATCTTTGTGTCAATTTTGACGTTTTTAAGCCTTCTCAGCCCCGAGATATTTTGAGAAAAAAAACAGTCACCCAGACACCCACACGGCTTATTTCGGCATCCATGAACCTCAGTGCTCCGCACTCAGGAATTACGCTATCTTAGTGTGGTTATATGGAATTAGTGTTCAGAAGGGTTAATGCAAAGCGGCGGCGACGCGCGTTGTCCATCAGGCAGGCGCGAATGACCGATCACGCCGACCCGGACTTAGCTGCATGACCGTCACGGCGCCGTGTGAGGATTCGCTCTGGCGACATGTAAACCTAATGGTCTGGAAATGGAAAATTAAATTAGCAAATTTTCGGCCGGCCGGCGAAAGTGACTGGGGAGGTAAGGCAGATCCGGCCGCACTGATCCGTGCATCTGATGCCGCTGCAGACGCTGCATGGATTGATTGTGATTGTGATGGCGTGCACGGCCGAACTGGTGAAGGCACGAAGTGTCCGCAGCTGTTTACAGACGCTGATTAGTTGGACCGTTCAACTGACTGTCAGACTGTCTGTCGACGTAAAATAAATCTACGATGATGGCGATCATGACGCAGAGGATGACGATTACTTTAGAGCGTCATCACGTCGGCCACGTCAAAGTTGGTGCACGTTGAAGATGCCCATGAAAAGATTTCAGCAATATTTTGTACTGAACTTATACATTTTTTACAGTTTTCCACAAAATTATCCTGCTATTTCAAACAAAAAATGCAGAACACGATTATTGCTGAAATCGTTGGTCAGACTGTTCTCGCTACGGCTACGACAATTGATTGTAGCATTTGGTGGTTACATCGTGAGATAGATCTGTCATCTATGGCTATTATTAGACGCGAATACGAAATCGGGTTTATGATTCAGAATCTGCCATGAGATTTGCGGGCGCCGACGAGCTATCGTTTTGTCTAACTCGGACGATACCTTAATTGTTTACAGATCAGCTGGTGTTGTTGCTCGTTCCGCTTTTCATGTTCTCGGTGTTGTCATTGTTTTTGCGATTACAATGAATCCAGATTGCCGGCCGTCATCGCCGTGCATGCAAGGTGTCACGCAGATCTTTAATCCGGCGAACAAGCGGGCGGTGCATCGAGCGCATTAGCCAGATGAAGTCATTGACACGGGCCGGCCAATTAAACGACTGCGACGCACGACAATGAAACTGACCGTGGTCAGTATCGCTTGACCGGCTGCTGACCAGCAACACTGCCTGGCAACGATGATTAAAGGAAAACTGACGAAGAAACGTGACACCGCCGGCCTGCTACTGCAGCTGAGCATCTCGGAGGATGAAGAGAAAAGACGCACGGACCGTCGGACGGCGTGAAAGATGGTGATTGGCTCTGACGGATTAAGTTAATGCGTCAATTATAGGCACACGACTACACAGTGAACCTGAATGATGTTTACATGGCAACTTCATGCACACAGACTGTAAATGTTGTCAAACTATAAGATCGGTTTGATCTAATTGCACCAAATTCGACAGGTTCACATATACTGATACTTAATTTTGTCCTGCTGTCATTACACAAAGAGTGTTTGTATTCTGCTGGACGTATAGGCTATTGCTATTGATGAAGAGCGCTAGCATCACTTTTTCTCATTTCTTTTTTGTGTGGCTTTGTTTCTCGTACTCTGCATTAATTATGATCTACCCCAATTAATGATTTCGCAGCAAATCGGTGGCATTGGTCGCATGCACCGCACTGTCAATGTTTTACATGCTGCGCATACACATCCCCGTCTAGACGCTGCTTAACATTATTTTTCCTTTACTTTCCGCTGAATTGGCGAAAACAAAATTTAAACAACTGTTTTAGGCCGCATCGAATATATGAGATGCGGACTACTGCGACCGATATTCCCACGGCATGGTAGCTTATGTCTGTCTGTCACGCACCTGCGCCCTGCAAAACAGCTGAACCCCTAAAGCTATTTTTCGTCGTCATCAATCTGAAACTGAAACCTTTCTTTGGTCGTAGTTTTCTTCTCTGGCTGTGTGATATCCTTGGCGATGCAATCATCACTTCTTTTCATCGTGTGTGTCCACTGTCCGAGCTCGTAGTAATTTTCGATGCATTTGCTTTTGTATTAGCTATACATGTACATGTATATTGTCTGGCCAGGTGTCCGACATAATACCAACCGCGAAGAACAACTACAAACTAGTGAAAAAAATGAAAGAATTTTGTCCTGCTTTTTCTCTGTTCACGAATCGTTTGATAGTTAGGCCTACTCGTCAAAAGATAAAAAAACAAGTCTCAACTGCTCAAGCAATTAAGCTGCGAATACAGCCTTCCTTTGATAGTTTAGTTACTCGTCAAAACAAATAGCCAAAGTAATTTGACAAAAGCTGCACCGAGTGACTCCTGCCCAGTCACCGTGAAGCCAAGTGCCGCATGACAGACAGACAGACAGACACCGCGCACATCGGTATCAATAGTCTACATCTCATGCATTCGATGCAGCCTAATAATAGAGAAGTTGACCTTCAACTTTGTTCATTATATATATCTACTCGTCAACTGATCTAAAGGTCTATACGCTCCACCAAACTCCAAGTCCTTTTTCAAATTTCATCAAAAATGTTCATTTTACTTGTTTTAGTTGATACAGTGTCGGTAAGTATGTTGTCAGCAGTCCTGTTTGGTCAGGGTATGTTTGTAATATTGTATTATTGTTTATATAAATTTGTTGATAAAAACTGCATCTTGTTGACCATCACATAGAAGTTTATTTCCAAATTTATAGTTACAGTATGTTTGGATAATTTAGGGGTACGTTTTTGGTACAAAATAAAAATGTCGTTTAGATATAAATAAACACCACGCGGTTTCGGCATTTTTCCACATATGTTAACGTCTGAAAAACAATTAAAAATTCACAACAGCTAATGTGCAATGATTCATAAAAACGTATCAATTTCATTATTAATGCTACCTTTGAGTGAATAAAGATGAATATATATATATATATATATAT